>OFGE01002835.1_pt1 | contig 12299 bp, 10 predicted proteins | sample 1521681 | NCBI WGS metagenome assembly OFGE01 (sample SAMEA3504093, study PRJEB24116) | mouse gut metagenome | biome: mouse gut; feature: mouse-associated habitat; material: faeces | place: Denmark | collected 2011 | reverse complement strand
CCCTTTACAGCCAGCTCATTCATTCTCTGCAGCATATCCTGCACTTCATTCAAGGCGCCTTCTGCTGTCTGTACGCAGGAGATACCGTCCTGAGCGTTTGCAGATGCCTGAGTCAGTCCGCGGATCTGTCTTCTCATCTTCTCGGATATGGATAAGCCTGCCGCATCATCTGCTGCACGGTTAATCTTGTATCCGGAAGATAATTTCTCTGTGGACTTAGCCTGTGCCTTTGTGGTAAGGCCCAGCATTCTGTTAGAGTTCATTGCTGTAATGTTGTGTTGTACTACCATAATATATTCCTCCTTGAATAATATGTGGCTTCCCTGCCACTGGTCAGCTTCCATGTAACGAAAACGCCGGCTCGTACGCTGCCATCTGTCCCATTACCCCGCTGTAAGTAAATAATTACTTATAATTTATATCGGCCATTTCTTTTTATACTTTAGTTACATTTCTTCTATAAATAATATCTAATATCATATTAAAGTCATTCCTGCTCCGTTTTCAGCACATCAATCACATATTCCTGCTCTCTTATGATCTCCTTATACTCCTCCAGTTTCGATGTCAGGCTCTTTATCTCAGCTTTCTGCGAATTGACGACTGCCCTCAGGTTCTCATTTTCCTGGGACATGGCGATATCTTTAGAGGAAAAGTAATCCGGGGCTGCTTTCTGCATGACCATCGCAAGCTCACCTGCCGACTGCTCCGGCGCCGTCATCACGCTCTGGTCATACTGCAGAGCGATCATAAACTGCTGGCTGTTCTGCACACAGGGCCAGAAAGCAGTACAACGAAACGGAAGAAGACCCGCACGTATACAATCATACAAAAATTTCAGGAAATCCATGTCCGTGAACGGCCAATAATGGACATCATCCATTTTGGCTCCCTGCAATGCCTGTTCATAATGTCTGACTGCCTTCTCAAACGATGTTTTCGGCAGATGATCCAAAATTCCGTCTTTCCTCCAAAAGAGCGAAGGGCTGTTCTCCGGAACAACCGAATAATAGAAATCAAGGACCATCGGCGCGTTCTGAACAGAACCGTTACGGAATACATTATAGGCATCACGGAAAGAGGCTGATGTCCTGAAATGATCGAAGCAATATCTTTTATCCGGGTAAATAATACAGAAAATCCCGCCCGGCTTCAAAACGGTACTCAGATCACGCAGCGCAAAGATCAAATCATCCATATGTTCCAAAACATGCGATGCGATCACACAGTCAAATTTTTCCACTTCTGCAAATGTTTTCTCGTAGTTTTCCTTGATCACATAATCAATCGGTACTATCGTTTTCGGATCGACCATGATTCCCGTTGCTTCTAAATAATCATTACCGGAATAAAGCTTCCTGACATCTTCTGTGGAACGGATGTCACAGTAAAACGTATTGGGATAAATGCTCTTATCCGCTATCGGCCTGTTTAAAGGTCCCAGCTCCAATATTCTCCTGGATCTGTCCTCAACAAGACTTTGAAAAAAATATATTCTTGGATCCATTACATACCTCCTGTAAATTTTCTTGTCAAAAAGTCCTTTTCCTATCACTTGCCCCAGACTTTTCTGTCTATGATAGATGTATAACTCTGAATGATCCTGATCACCTTATCCGATACATTAATATCGCTGTAGTCAGGTACTTCTTCTGCCATTCCGGACATATTGACTGCCATATCCACCGCCTGTAAAATAGATGTACAGTCGATACCGCCAATGATAAAGGCTCCCTTATCCAACGCCTCCGGCCTCTCTGTCGAAGTCCTGATACACACTGCCGGAAATCTGCTCACAGCCGCCTCCTCCGGCATGGTACCACTGTCGGAAACAACACAGAAGGCCTTCCGCATCAGCCTGCTGTAATCAGAAAAGGCAAAGGGCGGCATCTCCCGCACAAGCGGATGAAATTGAAATCCTCTCTGCTCTATGAGTCTGGCACTTCTCGGATGCATGGAGTAGATCACCGGCATCTGATAGTGTTCTGCCATACTGTTGACTGCACTCATCAGCGAAAGGAAATTCTTCTCAATGTCAATATTCTCTTCTCTGTGCGCCGACAGGATAATATAATGCCCCTCTTCAAGCCCCAACTCCTTCAGGATCTTACTGCCCGCTATCCTCTCCTCATTCACATGAATGATCTCTCTCATAGGGGAACCGGTCACATAGATATGCTCTTTCCTCACTCCTTCTGCGAGCAGATACCGTCTTGCGTGTTCCGTATAGGGAAGGTTCACATCAGAAATATGATCTACAATCCTGCGATTTGTCTCCTCCGGCAAATTCTCATCGAAACATCTGTTGCCGGCTTCCATATGGAAAATCGGTATTTTCAACCGCTTCGCAGAGATTGCCGACAATGCCGAATTGGTATCCCCAAGAATCAACAGCGCATCCGGCCTCTCCTCCAGCATTACCGCATAGCTCCTGGAGATGATATTTCCCAGTGTCTCACCCAGATCCTGTCCCACAACATCAAGATAACGGTCTGGTTTCCTAAGCCCAAGATCTTCGTAAAAAATATCGTTCAATCTGCTGTCATAGTTCTGTCCGGTATGGACAAAAACATGTTCAAAATGAACATCCGCTTTCTTGATCGTCTCTGACAGGCGGATCAATTCCGGCCGGGTTCCTACAATCGTCATGACTTTCAGTTTTTTCATACGTCTGTTCCTCCTGTCACGCTCTGAAATACTGACTGTACAGCTGTGCATGATCCTTTATCCATTCCGCCATCTCTTTAATCATCACCTCATAGGACGGTACCTGATGCAATAGTTCTCTTCTGGTATCCACCAGTGATTTGTCATTGATAAAGGAACCATTCTGGTGAATAACAGTTCTATTGTCATTCATATATTGATTAAAAAGACACAGTAATTCATATTTGGAGATAACCTCATTATTGACAAGATGATAAAGACCCGTCAGATTCTGCCTTACCGCACTGTCAATGGCCTTCGCCAGCTCCAGTGTAGTAACGCCGGACCAGATCACTTCCGTAAATCCGTTCACAAAACCCGACTGACTCATAAACCAGTGAAACAGACCAATCCCGTCAGGCTTTAATTCCGGTCCCACGATCGAAGTCCGCAGCGTCAGGTTCTTTCCATTTATACCCCCCCCCAGTTCTCCCAGAGCCTTTGTTCTCCCATAATAGGACTCCGCGTCCGGATGACTCGTCTCCGTATACTTCCCTGTATTACCTGTAAACACACAATCCGAGCTGATATGAATTACCCTGGTCTTCCTGTCCTCCACACATTCTTCCAACAAATGTGGCAAAACACTGTTGATATATATTCCTTCCGCCAGCTTCGCGTCAACTGCTTTATTCAAAATACCGATGCAGTTGATCACCACATCGTATTCCGTACTCTCCAAAACATTCCGCACAAGTCCTGTATCCAGTGCATTACCTTCAATACAAGGAAACAGTGCATTACTTTTTTTAACAAATCCCGTGACCTCATGCCCCTGCTCCATTAAGTATAAGGCTACCATATGCCCTGCCATTCCATTTGCTCCAAATACGATCGTTTTCATACGCTGCTGCTGCCCTCCATCCATTTATTCCTGAAAATGCAGTTCTCCAATTGCCATCATAGACATATATTTCCGAAGGCAGATGGCTATAGCATTCATCTCATCTTCATGATTTTTATATTTTGCTATTCTGTATTCAATATACAATCTGACATTTTCAAAAGTGTATTTTTTCCCTATCTTCCGAAACAATTTCATCATAATATCTTCCCGGTATAATATATTGAAGAAAACCAAAATTTCATCCAGACAGCAGTTCAGCTTTCTACTTCCCTGCTCACTGTGCTCACGAGATAAAACATTAATCTGATTCAGATAGCCGATATCATGATCCGCCGCCATCCTGATCCAGAAATCATAATCCTGCGAAGCCTTATACTCTGTATTAAATTTTTCCTCTTTTTTAAAACATTCTGCCTTGGCTAACAACGTACAACCATGCCAGAAATTCAACATGAGAAGCAGATGTGTAATATATCTCATCCCTTCGTCAAAATCTGCTTCATCAACCACAAATACCTGTTCTCTCAGAAACTTCCCTTCCCCATCAATAAATGCACATTTACTGAACACCGCGTCACACTGACCATTCTCCTGCAAATATGCTACTTCTGACCTTATCATATCTACATTATACAGATCGTCAGCACTCAGCCAGCAAATATAGCTTCCCTGCGCCATCTCTATAGCGTCATTCAGAGCAGCCGCCGTTCCTCCATTCTGCTCTCTTACAAATATTCTTATTTTATCGGGCCATTTTTCGACACATGCACGCATGATCTCAAGTGTACTGTCTTGACTTCCGTCATCTACAATAATTAGTTCAACATTCCTGTATGTCTGCTGCATCACGCTCTCAATTGACATATAAATATATTTCTCAGCATTATAAGCCGGCATAATTACTGATACAAGTTCCTTTTCCATCCTGATTCCCCCTGCTTCGTCATCATTTTCCATTTAAAATATCATTCATACATATTTCTTCAAAATGTCATTGATCACAACCGCACTCTCCTCCGTAATCTCCATATCCAGCAGCGTGACCAACAAAGAATTCCATGCCGTCTGATTCTGCGCTCTGTACTGATTATGTCTGATATCCGGAAACATTCCCGTCGCCGTATCAATCAATGATATCAACTCTTCCTTCGTCAGTACATACCCTTTTTGAAGCAGAAGACGGATACTCAATCCAAATCCCCACTCCAGAAATAAGTATTCCAATTCCGGATAGTATTGTTGGAAAACGCCTCTGTCCTTCAGGTCATTCATCAGATGTACCCATACCTGCGGATTATCCCACTTATGCGCTCCCCATTCTCCCCGCATGGAACTGAACGGGGAAAGAAAGCATATGTACAGCGCCTCATCCAGGAAATAATGTCTTCTTACAACCAGACGGACAGGAACCATAAAGGACGGCTCTTCAAAAATCCGATGTTCCACAAAGCGAATCTGATGCTCCCTCAGCAGGGATAAACGGTAGAATTTTTTCTGTGATCCCAGAGACAGCCTGGTATCTGTACTGATCAGAAACTGTCTCCTCTCTTCTTCCGATACAATCTCCTGCAGGAAACTCTCACTGCCCTTTTCTATCGTATTAATCTCCATTCTGTGATTCGTGATATTTCTAATCCGAAATTCCACCACGTCAGCATCATACTCCATTGCCGCCCTGTACAAATGTTCCAGCGCCTCCGGCACCAGCCAGTCATCCGCATCACAAAAGATCAGGTATTGACCATTTGCATAAGAAACCCCTACATTTCTGGCTCCCCCCTGTCTTACATTTTCTTCTAAAGAAACGGCAATAATATTTTCCGGATATTTCTGTTCATACTGCATGATGATACCAAGTGTTGCCCCTCCATCTGTCGATGCATCATCTACAAGAATGATCTCTATATTTTCAAGGCCGATCGTCTGTATCAACAAATGTTCAATACATTTCTCCAAATACATGAATGCATTATAACAAGGCACTACCACACTGACCAACTTCATGACTCCGCTCCCTCAACCCATGCCAACAGCTTTTTTATCTTTTCCGTATAAGTATAACGCTGCATCACCTTAACATGTCCATTCTGTGCTATCTCTTCCCGCTCCCGGTCATGCTTAAGATAATAATCTGCCTTCTCCAACAATTCCTCCGGCGTCCTGAACATAACGATTTCTTTATCTTCCTGAAACAGATCGGCAGTCTCCGGACAGTAATTCGTTAACACAAATCCACCCGCCCCCATAATATCCATGATCCGCTGAGGTGTTCCGCCTTCTATTCCCTTCAGGGAAATATTTAAATTGATCTTACTGCTCCTGAATGTGTTATGAAGATCCTGCTCTGAACAGATCGGCGGCATGATCTTTACACCACGCAGTCTCTGCCTCGCAGTCACACTCGTGGTATATAACGTTACCGGATATTTCTCTGCCAGTAAGTTTAAAGCGCATATTCTTTCAATATTCGCTATCTTACGCGTCACATATCCATTTTCGAAATAAACGGAATCCGGAATATCGAATAGATTTACCATCTGAAATCCCGGAGTCTCTGCACGAATATGTGCTACCAGTTCATTGTTCACTGTTCCATGAATACGGTCAATGCCATCCCAGCGAAAAGCAGCATTTTCAAACAGATCGACAAAATAGTCCTGTAATTCTTGTGGAAGTTGACTGCAGAACTCATCATAGAAATTATCATCATACAACCTTCCCACAAAACAGATCTCATCTTTATATTCACGAAGCGCTTCCGCCTGCCGGTCCCATTCCCGTATCTGGTCCTCATCCACAGCCAGCGGTTGATATAGAATATGCGATATATCTGCATCTTTAAAACGCTGCGCATCGACTCTATCAAATACCGAAAACCAACAGTTATCCATTTTCCCATAATCCGTAAACAGTTTATAGTACGGCGCATCCCAGATAAGCGCCACATAACTTATTCTGGCTTTCTGCGCCGCTACCGCCAGAGTATCGATCAAATGAATCGACATAATATGAGTAATGCCACTCTGTCGGCAATGAGCAGCCACTTCTATAGCCTCTGAATCATTCACAAAGACATCCAACATCCTTGTCGGATATATCTCATGATCTATCCCAAGCTTACGAAGCGCATTAACGATTCCCTCTATCTTACTGCTTCCATGCACATATAAAACTTTCATGAATCACCTTCCACCCAGGACAACAGTTTTTCCAATTTCTTTTCATACGTATGGCATTCTAATACTTTATCATGTCCCGCTTTGGCAATCTGCTCCCGTTCCTCATTATGCTGTAAATAGTACTCCACCTTCTCAAATAATTCCTCCGGTGTTTTAAACATGACAATCTCTTTGTCCTCTTCAAACAGCGCTGCAGTCTCTTCGCAGTAATTTGTCAGAACAAAACCACCGGCACCCATAATATCTATCACTCTCTGCGGTGTGCCACCCTCAATCCCTTTCAGAGAAATATTCAAATTGATCTTACTGCCTGCAAAAACCGTCGCCGCATCCTGCCCCGGCTTCACTGGAAGTCTGACTTCCACATTACCCAGTTGCCCTTCTTCTACCTTACTGGAGGTATGCAGCACAACGTGATACATTTCTGACAAAGTGCTTAAGGTTGCTACTCTCTCAATATTGGCAATCTTTCTTATCAAATATGTGATCTCAAATAGAGAAGTATCTTCTATATCAAGCCTGTTATCTACATGAAACTCCGGGTTGACCATGCTCATGTAGCGCAGCATATCCCCGCCTGTCTTTCCATAAATTCTGTTAACACCATCCCAGCGGAATGCAGCTTCCTCAAAAATACTGTTAAAATAATCTACGACGACAGGCGGCATATTCTTTACACGCTCATCAAACAGATTATCCTCATACAGTCTTCCCACAAAACAAATATCGTTAATATAATTTCCCGACAGCATTTTCTTTGCATGTCGGTTCCATAAAAGCACATCCCTTTTATTGACTACCAGCGGCTGATAAAGTGTATGCGGTATCCCGGCACTGCGAAATCTTTCCTGATCCAATTTGTCAAACACGGAAAAATAGCAGTTAGTCAATCTGCCAAATGGTGAGAAAATTTTGATGTAGGGTGCATCCCAGATCACAGAAACATATTTAATATCTGCCTTGTATGCTGCCAGCGCAAGATTATAGATCAGATGTATGGAAATCAAATGTGTAATTCTATGGCGTTTGACATACGTAACTATTTCATCTGTTTCATCATCACTCAGAATAGAATTATTCTGTACTTTCGGATATTCTTCCACCTTATACCCCATCTGCCGCAATGTGACCGGAATATCTTTCGTTTCGGCCATTCCGTATACATATAAAATCCTCATCGATACCGTCCCCGCTCTGTGTCTTATCATTTTTATAACTCTATATTTCTGTTCAAAAGTTCGCTGATTTCATCATAAAGACCATAAATTTTAGCCTTTTCCGAAATTTCTTCCCTGACACCGTCTAACATTCCTGCTTCTTCCATTTCACGGCGATAAAGAGAAACCAGATAACATCTTGTAATTAGATACCAAACGGTATTTGTCGACACACCGCCTGCCATTTTATGCACTTCCACCAGAATTTCATCGACAAACCCAATCTTCCATTGTCTGGCAATCCGCAGGATTAATTCCCAATCTTCCAGGCACTGTAATGTTTCTTTAAAGCCCCCCACTTTCTCCAGACATTCTTTCCGAACGATCATAGTCGGCGTTCCTATTACATTGTAGTGCAATAACGGCTGAAACAAATTCCCTTCCAATATTTCCTTCACAAAATCCTGATGCGGACACACAAATCTACCCGTACCATCCCGCAACTCTCCGCCCATCCTACAGTATACCATTCCAAACTGATTCGAAGGATCCAGCAGTTTGTTCATCTGCAACTGCAGCTTATCTGGCATCCACTCATCATCACTGTCCAGAAAAGCAATATAATCATATGCCGCTTCCTGAATCCCTACATTCCTGGCATGTGCAACACCTTTATTTTCTTCCAACATAATATATCTGATCCTTGTATCCTGTATTCCGGCTATCACTGATGCAGTTTCATCCGTAGATCCGTCATCTACGATAATAACCTCATAAGCTGAATATGTCTGCCACAAAATGCTGTCAATCGCTCTCTTTATCACATTCGCACGGTTATAAGTAGGAACGATAATACTGACCATTGTCTCCATAAATATTTTCCTTCCCGCATCATTGCCTGAACTTAATTTTATACAGTAAAAAGGCTGCTTTCCTATATCATAAAATATGGGTTGGCATATGCCAACCCATATTTAATAATTTTACAATAAATACAAATCAAACAAAATTAGCCAAGTAAGGACAGTGCCAACTGGTTAGACTGATTTGCCTGAGACAACATAGATGTACCAGCCTGCTGCAGGATGTTGTTATTAGCATATCTAACCATCTCTGTAGCAATATCCGTATCACGAATTGCTGCTTCTGCAGATGTGGTATTCTCTACGATGTTATCCAGATTGCTGATCGTATGGTCAAGTCTGTTCTGAATCGCACCAAGGTCGGAACGCTGCTGGGAAACATCTTTGATCGCGCTCTTTGCAAATGCATTCAATGCTGCGAAATCTGCCGCCGTAGGCGCTATATCAGCCAGACCTGTTGCAGCAGCTACAGTATTATTCCCTGCCTTTGTCTTAAGATCCGTATCAACCATCTTATCGCTGTCAAATGAATAGAACTTAGCCAGCATATCAGATTTTAGGGTATTGGTTTCACCTTCTGCATATTCACCGCCACCAATGCTGGTATCCGTACTGTTCGAATCAATATTGGCCGTACCAAATTTAATTCCCTTTGCAAGCGCATTACCAATCAACTCGTTGGTGTTCATATTCTTGATTGTGATACCAATATGCTGTCCGGACTCTGCGCCAACCTGCAGTCCCTTATTGGAGAAGGAACCATCCAGCAGACTCTGCTCATTGAATGTGGTCGTGCTCTGTACACGATCGATCTCGCTCATCAGCTGCTTAACTTCTGCCTGAATGTAGCTGCGGTCTGTGGATGTCAATGTGCCATTCTCACCTTTAACAGCCAGCTCGTTCATTCTCTGCAGCATATCCTGTACTTCATTCAATGCACCTTCTGCTGTCTGTACGCAGGAGATACCGTCCTGAGCGTTTGCAGATGCCTGTGTAAGTCCACGGATCTGTCTTCTCATCTTCTCAGAAATAGATAAACCTGCTGCATCATCTGCTGCACGGTTGATCTTGTAACCGGATGATAACTTCTCGGTTGACTTAGCCTGTGCCTTTGTTGTAAGGCCCAGCATTCTGTTAGAGTTCATCGCTGTAATGTTGTGCTGTACTACCATGATATATTCCTCCTTGAATTTTATGTGGCTTCCCTGCCACTTGTCTGCTTCTTTGCAACGGACTGCGGCTCGTACGCTGCCATAGTCCTGCAAGACCTTCGGTCAAATTCATCTGTACCACCATATCAGTCACCAGCATCCCTTCTAATAGCCGGCAGCTTCAATGGACAGCTTCCTTTGCTCAATATATATATCGGTCGATCACCAGTTAAGTTTAGATATTTTCCATAACAAATTCTTAGAATTTTTCTTCTGTTTCAACCCATTCAAGCAGTTGCTTTATCTTTCTCTCATAAGTATAGCAATGCATCACCTTCTTATGTCCGGCTTGCGCGATCTGTTCCCGCTCCTTGTCATGCGCCAGATAGTAATCCACCTTCTCCAACAACTCCTCCGGCGTCCTGAACATCACAATCTCATGATCTTCTTCAAACAATTCTGCTGTTTCCGCACAATAGGACGTTAGTACAAACCCTCCTGCACCCATAATATCCATGATCCGCAAAGGGGTTCCACCCTCTATGCCCTTGAGAGAAATGTTCAGATTAATCCTGCTCCCGGCATACACCATGGATGTCGCCCTGCCATATAGGACGCTCGGTCCAAGATCTACATTGACAAGCATTTTTCCGGCCGCTTGGCTATTGGTATAAAACTTGACAGCATGAGTCTCCGCCAGCAGATTTAAGACGCCTATCCTTTCTATATTGGCGGCTTTCCTGATCAAATAATAGTTCTCGAAAATTCTCATATCCGCAATATCCTGATTGTTCGGTATACGAAATTCCGGGTTGATCTTCTGTATATACTGTAATATCTCACTTCCAGTCTTCCCATAGATACGATTAACGCCATCCCATTTAAAAGCCGCTTCTTCAAAAATACTGCTAAAGTATGTCTGCAGTGCCGGCGGAATCTGTTGCAGATGCTCATCATATAAATTCTTTTCGTACAAACCTCCGATCATACTGATATCGTGAAAGTACCGTCCCTGTAATGTATCCTGTATTTCACGATTCCACTGCGCCATCTCCTTCGCATTCACTGCAAGCGGCTGATACAAGACATGCTTTACTCCTCCTTCGGTCAGCCTCGCCATGTCAAGTTTATCAAAAGTGGACACCCATACATTCCCCATTCTCCCCAGAGGATTATAGATTCCTGTATATGGCGCGTCCCACAGCATGGCAATATATCGAATTCCCAGCTGAAAGGCCGCTAACTCTGCACACATGATAAAATGGATTGACAACAGCATCTCGATCTGATGCTCACGCACACAGGACATTAAATCCCGTACGATACCGTCGTCCAGAACCGACACTCTGATCGGCTGGTCCGAATATACCTGTGCATCATGCCCTAAGTTCCTCAATGCCTGTACAATATCTGTACCGGCCTTTTCTTTTACATGTCCGTCTATATATAAAATCTTCATAATGTATACAGCCCATTGCAGTGCTTCAATACCTTTCCCTAAAATATAGTTTTTCAAACCATTCCTGAATTGATCCTCAAAAAAAACAACGGCTGGCAAGCGCCAACCGTTGCTTTTTATACAGTAGATAATACCTCTTGAAATTAACCAAGCAGAGACAGTGCCAACTGGTTAGACTGATTTGCCTGTGACAACATGGATGTACCAGCCTGCTGCAGGATGTTGTTGTTAGCGTATTTAACCATCTCTGTAGCAATATCCGTATCACGGATTGCCGCTTCCGCAGATGTGGTGTTCTCTACGATGTTATCCAGATTGCTGATGGTATGGTCAAGTCTGTTCTGGATTGCACCAAGGTTGGAACGCTGCTCGGATACATCTTTGATCGCATGCTTCGCAAAAGCATTCAATGCTGCAAAGTCTGCTGCCGTAGGAGCATGGTCGGTATCGATTGCCATATCTGCATTGACTGCAACACCACCTGTAGCGGTCGTAAGATCCGTATCAACAATCTTATCACTCTTGAAGTTATAGAACTTCTTCAGCATATCAAGTGTCAGATAGTTGGTATCGCCTTCCATATACAATGTATCTGCGCCTGCCGCCGCACCTGTAGTCGGTGCCGTAGCCTTCTCACCGGTCTCAACATTAGCCGTACCAAATTTAACCTGGCTATGAACTGCACTGGCAATCAACTCATTGGTATTCATGTTCTTAATGCTGACAGAAATATGCTGACCGGATTCTGCGCCAACCTGCAGTCCCTTATTGGAGAAAGAACCATCCAACAGACTCTGTTCATTAAATGTAGTCGTGCTCTGCACACGGTCGATCTCGCTCATCAGCTGCTTAACCTCAGCCTGGATGTAGCTGCGGTCTGTGGATGTCAATGTGCCGTTCTCACCCTTTACAGCCAGCTCATTCATTCTCTGCAGCA
>OFGE01002833.1_pt1 | contig 12309 bp, 7 predicted proteins | sample 1521681 | NCBI WGS metagenome assembly OFGE01 (sample SAMEA3504093, study PRJEB24116) | mouse gut metagenome | biome: mouse gut; feature: mouse-associated habitat; material: faeces | place: Denmark | collected 2011 | reverse complement strand
CAGGAAGTGCGCGTCAACGGATGGACGAAGATTGTCTATGAAGGCGGCGACGGCTATATCAAGTCGGAGTACCTGCAGATGGAAGAGAGCGCGGAAGGGCTGGAGACCATCGGCACAGTGACTGCCAACACGAACATCAATGTGCGTTCCGCAGCCAGCGAGGAGGCGGAGGTGCTGGGGATCCTGCCGGGCGGAGAGTCCCTGGAGCTCCTGGGCAATGAGAATGGCTGGTGCAAAGTGAAGGACAGCGGCAAAGTCGCCTATGTGAAGGCGGATTACGTCACGGCGAACTGAACTGTTCTGCCATGCCGCGCAGGGTCCGCGGAAGGCGGATGTATAAAATCATAAAGATCAGGGAAGCCTTTTATGGAGGACAGCGCGTTCGGCTGTTTTCCGTAGAAGGCTTTTATTCTGCCCATGCCAAAGTGCTGGGCGGAGCAGGTGCGGAACTATAATGGGGAGGTAAATATGGCAACTGCGTTAAAAAAGAAAGAAACCTACAGCCATTATCTGGCTACATTGAAATTTTCCCTGTACTGCATCACTCACCCCCTGGACGGATTCTGGGACTTGACCCATGAGAAGAGAGGCTCCCTGGCTGCCGCCAACACCATTTTGCTGCTGACTTTGGTATGCAGGATCATGAAGCTCCAGTTTACCGGATTTATTTTTCTGCATGTGTACTGGGAGGGAATCAACATCTTCCTGTATCTGGCAAGCATTCTGTTTCCCCTGGCGCTGTGGTGCCTGGGAAACTGGGGGCTGACCACCCTGTTTGACGGAAAGGGGACGCTGAAGCAGGTCTATATGGCTACCTGCTACGGGCTGACGCCCTATCCGCTGATCCAGTTCCCGCTGATTCTCTTCAGCAATATGGTGACGGTGGAAGAAGCGGCATTTTACTTCGTGCTGAGCGGGTTTTCTGTTTTGTGGGCAGGCGTGCTGATCTTGTCTGCCATGATGGAGATCCATGAGTACACCATGAGGAAGACCATTCTCTTTACCATCGGTTCCCTGTTTGCCATGTTGGTGATGGTATTTATCCTACTGCTGTTTTTCAGCATGATCAGCCAGGGAGTCGTCTATTTTGTCTCACTGATCAGGGAGATTATGTTCCGAATGTAAGGGGAGGAGGATAAAAAATGAAGAAACTGAAAAGTCTTATCGCTCCGATGTTTATCCTTGCGGTGATTGCGGCGGTAGTACTGGTAATCGCTTTCTGGAGGGAAGAGCCGGAGCCGGAAGAAATCGTGAAGGTAAACGCCTACGAGGGGAAAGAAGAGGAACTGGTGCTGGAAAACGAGCGGCTGCGGTTCGTGATGGATTCTTCCACCACCTGCTTTACTCTGGAAGATAAGGAGAGCGGCCGGGTATGGCGCTCCAATCCGGAAGGGGCGGAGGAAGACGCTCTGGCGCTGAATACAGAGAAGCAGAAGCTCCTGTCCACATTGCTGCTGACTTACAGCACCATCAACGGCGTGGACACTCTGTATGACAATTACACCTACAGCATGCAGAATGGCATCTATGACATTGAGCAGGGGGACGGATATATAAAGGTGTATTATACGGTGGGGGACATGGAGAAGGAGTATGTGATCCCGCCTGTGATACTGGAAGAGAAAATGGACGCGCTCCTGGAAAAGATGGATAAAAGCGGCATGATGCTGGTGGAGCAGTATTATAAAAAATACGACATCAATAATCTGGGAAAAAAGGACGATAAAGAGGAGCTGCTCTCCAATTATCCCATCCTGGAGACGGAGGTGGCCTATGTGCTCCGCAGCACCACCAAGGATAATGTGAAAGTGAAGTTCGAGCAGTTCTTTGCGGACGCGGGCTACACCTACGAGGATTACCTGGCCGACAAGGAACTGGATATGACCAGCAGCGTCTCCGAGAAGCCTGTATTCAACGTGAACATAGTCTATCGCCTGGAAGGGGATGACCTTTTGGTGGAAGTGCCCATGGGAGAGATAGAGTACAAGGAAGACTATCCTCTCCTGTATCTGAATGTGCTCCCCTATTTCGGGGCGGGAGGAATGGAAGAAAAAGGCTTCCTACTGGTGCCGGAAGGCGGTGGGGCGCTGATTGATTTCAATAACGGAAAGGTGTCACAGAACAGCTACTATGCCAATGTGTACGGATGGGACATGGCGCAGGGCAGGACGGCGCTGGTGCATGAGACCAGGACTTATTTCAATGTGTTCGGCATCGCCAGGGAAGACAGTTCTTTCCTATGTATTCTGGAGGACGGCGCGCCCTATGCAGCCGTACAGGCGGATATCAGCGGACGGAACAACAGCTATAATTTCGTGAATGCCGTGTACAGCATCGCCCACAGGGAGCAGTATGACGTGGCGGATAAATATAACGGTGAGATGTATGTGTACCAGGAAAATCTTCCGGATGAGACATTGGTGAGCCGGTACCGCTTTGTGGATTCCGGCAGCTATGTGGATATGGCAAAAGCCTACCGGGGCTACCTGGAGGAGAGATACGGAGAAGCCTTTGCGCCGAAGCAGGACGCACAGGCTCCGGCTTTGGTGGAAATCCTGGGCGCCGTGGATAAGACAAAGCAGATTCTGGGGGTGCCGGTTTCCAGACCTCTGAAGCTGACCTCCTATGAAGAGGCAGAAGAGATTCTGCGGGAAATCAGCGGAGAAGGAATGACCAATCTCTACATAAAGCTCACCGGTTGGATGAACGGCGGCGTACAGCAGAAGATACTGAAGAAGGTAAAGCCGATATCGGAGCTGGGAGGCAAAAAGAAGCTGCAGGACCTGGTTTCCTACATCGGGGAAAGCGGATTTAAGCTCTACCTGGACGGTGTTACGGACTATGCCAACGACAGCACCCTGTTGGACGGATTCTTTGCATCTACGGATGCGGCCAGGCTGGTCAGCAAGGAGGTGGCGGAGCTCCATTCCTATTCCACCGTGAGTTATGTGGATTTGGAGGGGACGGATACCTATTATCTGCTGAAAGGGAAGAGGGTCCTGCAGATGGCGCAGAACCTGGCCGCAGAGGCCCAAAAGCTGGGCAGTGGCGTATCCTTCCAGAATATAGGCTGCGAACTGTCTTCCGATTTCGACAAGGATGAACCCATGAGCCGTATGGCACAGTTGAGGCAGCAGGAAGCCATGCTCAGGGAAGTCAGCGCTTCCGGACAGGGTGTCATGACCAACATGGGAAATGATTATGCCATTGCCTACACCGACATAGTAGCGAACATGGACTTGAGCGGTTCCGGGTATACCATTCTGGACAGGACGGTTCCCTTCTATCAGATAGCGGTACACGGTTATGTGAATTATACCGGGGAGTCCCTGAACCTGACGCAGGACTATGAGGAAGAGCTGCTGCTGTCTGCGGAATACGGCGCGGGATTGTCCTTTACTCTCATGGAGGAGACGGCATTTGTCCTTCAGAAGACCCTGTACACCGAATATTTCGGAGCGGGATATGATGCTTGGCACGACAGGATGCTGGAAATCTATACCAGGTATAATGAGGAACTGGGGCACATCTTTGGCCAGAAGATGACGGACCACCAATGGCTGGCGGATAAGGTTTCCTGTACTGTTTATGAGGACGGTACCAAAGTATATGTAAACTATGGCTATCAGGACTATACAGCACAGGGAGGCGATATCGTCCCGGCCAGAGATTATAAAGCAGTCCGCTAGGGAGAAAGGGGTGTTGCTATGAATTATGGAAAGAAATATACAGGGCTTCTGAAGAGGAAGGCGATTTCAGGGTATCTGTTCATTCTGCCGTTTATACTGGGATTCCTCATCTTTATGGTGAGGCCGTTCTTCCAGTCGCTATATATGAGCTTCAGTAATGTGGAGGTCAGCGCCCAGGGAATCAAATCGGTTTTCGCAGGTCTGGTGAATTACAGGAGAGCCTTTACGGTGGATACGGAGTTCAACAGGCTGCTGACGGAACAGCTGGGCAAGATGATGGTCAACTCCATCGCCACCATGGTGTTCAGCTTCTTTGTGGCGCTGATCCTGAACCAGAAATTTAAGGGGAGAGCCCTGGTGCGCGCAGTGTTTTTTCTGCCCGTGATCATCTCCTCCGGCGTCATTCTGGGGGTAGAGTATGACAACGCCCTGTTGTCCAGCCTGCAGAGCACCATCGAGAACAGTACCGGCAGCGGCGCCAGCATTACCGGTGCCATTGAGAATATCCTGGTGACGGCGGGCATCGGCACTAAGGCGTTCGAGCTTGTATTTGAGGTGGTGGACGGCATCTATGATGTGGCTATCGCGTCGGGTATCCAGATCATCATCTTCCTGTCGGGACTGCAGACTATCTCTGAGAGCATGTATGAGGCGGCGGATATCGAGGGCTGTACCAAATGGGAAAGTATGTGGAAGATCACCTTTCCCATGATCAGTTCCCTGCTGCTGGTGAACTGGATTTATACCATCGTGGATTTCTGTATGAGGTCGGATAATGAGGTGATGGAGAAGATCAGCGATACCATGATCGTAAAGCTGGATTACGGATTTGCCTCGGCGATGGCCTGGGTGTATTTTGCAATCGTCATTGTGATCATAGGTGTAAGCTCGCTGATCATATCGAAGGGGGTCTATTACTATGACTAAGACAGCTGTGAACAAAAAAAGCGAAAAGACATTCTGGGAGAGGAACCGGGATTCGGGCGGCTATCTCCTGAAGAAGAAAGTGTCGGACATTGTGTACCGGATCGTGCGGGTGTTTCTGTTGTTCGGCATGTGCTTCCTGATTCTGCAGCCCATACTGAACAAGATTTCCATCAGCTTCATGGCGGAGGAGGATCTGTATAACGCTATGGTCATCGCGGTGCCGGAGAATTTCACTACGGACAATTACAGGCTTGCCGCACAGTTTATGGATTATGGGAAGACATTTCTGAATACTTTGGTGGTTTCCCTGAGCATTGCGATTCTGCAGATAGCGGTGTGCACCCTGGTGGGGTATGGTTTTGCGAGATTTGAGTTCCCGCTGAAGAAGTTCTGGTTTGCCTGCGTGGTGCTGATGATCATCATTCCGCCCCAGACACTGTCCACCTCGCTGTATCTGCACTTCCAGTACTTTGATATATTGGGCATCATTAAGCTGCTGACAGGGAATGCCCTGAACCTGAGAGGCTCCGCGCTGCCGTACTATCTGATGAGCCTTGGCTGCATGGGGCTGAAGAACGGGCTGTATATCTTCATGATTCGCCAGTTCTTCCGGAATATTCCAAAGGAGCTGGAGGAAGCGGCTTATGTGGACGGCTGCGGCACGCTGAAAACCTTTTTCCGGATCATGCTGCCGGACGCGACGCCTATCCTGACGTCCTGTTTTCTGTTTTCCTTTGTGTGGCAGTGGACAGACGGGTTCTACTCCAAGACTTTTATGGGGAATGTGAGCCTGCTGTCCAGGCAGCTGCAGATGATCGCGGACAGACTGGACCATTATATCGTTTTCACGCTGCATGATGCTACGGGGGCCTCGGTGGGGTATACCAATGCCATTGTGGCCACGGGCACGCTGATGGTGGTCATGCCGCTGATCGTATTATATCTGTTTGCCCAGAAGGGCTTCGTGGAAAGCCTGAGCAGCTCTGGAATCAAGATGTGACGGAGGACATTTATAGGGATTGATCCCGTGCCGGTGGGCGAAAAGGGCTTTCAGCAAAGAAGGGCTTTCGGCGGAAAGCTGTCTTCAGCCAAGGCCAGGGAGGATATTATGGCGTGCCGGCAGGGATGAATATATTTTATTTAAGGAGGATCAAAAATGAAAAGAAGAATCGCACAGAAAGTACTGGCATTGTCGCTTGCGGCAGCAATGATGACCGGGGTGGCAGGCTGCGGCAACGATGGGGGAACCGCCCCGGGAGCGGACGGCAGCAGTTCCGCCGCGCCGGAGGAATCCGGACAGGGGCAGTCTTCCGATGAAGGGCCGGAGGACAGCGCCGGGGGAGAGGACGGGGAAAAGGGCGGCGAAGAGCCGGCCATGCCCGAGGTGATAACGGACAGCGACGGCAATCCCATCGACCTGGGAGGAATGGAAATCATCGTCCGCGACTGGTGGACTCCCGACGAGGAGACCGAGCCTGCAAACTCCTTCGAGGAGGCTAAGGAGGAGTACCTGGACTGGGCCCAGGCTACCTATAACTTTACCATCAAGCAGGTTGCGGTCAGCACCTGGGACAGCGCACCGGAAGATTTCGTCAATTATGCCACCACAGGCGGCAACGAGAACTATGTCTTTGTGCTTCGCCAGGGGCAGGAACTGATCGCGGCCATGAATGCCGGTCTGATGTATGACCTGGGCAGCCTGGACTGCCTTGACTTCACCGAGGACAAGTGGAAGGACGGCGTAAACGAGATGTTCAGCAAGGGAAGCGCCGTCTACGCCATGAGGGGCATCACGCCGGAAGGCCGCGGAGGCATGTATTTCAACAAGAGGCTGTTGGAAGAGGCAGGCATCAAGCCCGACAGCATCTATGACCTGCAGGAGAACATGGAGTGGACCTGGGATAAATTCGAGGAAATCTGCTCCCAGGTACAGGCCGATACGGATAACGACGGCGTGATCGACAGATATGCCATGGTATGCATCACACAGGATTTCTATCCCATGGCAGTGTGGAGCAACGGCGGCGAGTTCATCGGCAAGGCTAAAGAGCTTGAAGAAGGATGCCAAAGCTCAGGAGTCGGCCCTCGAAGAGAAGACCCGCGAGACCATTGAGGCGCTGAACTGGTCTCTGGACATGATAGACAGATTCAACAAGGTATTCGATTCCGAGGCCGACTGGGATTACGGCTATACTGCATTTGCCAACGGCGAGGGCGTGTTCATTCCCCAGGAGACTTTTAAGGCCGGCGACTGGGAAGAGATGACGGATGATTTCGGATTCGTCTGCTTCCCCATGGGGCCGAAGATGAAGGATTATACCAACTGCTATATCGACAATGTAATGGCGATTCCCGCATGCTATGACGCGGAGAAGGCATGGAAGATTGCTTTCGCCTATAATCTGTACACAGATCCCGTTCCCGGCTGGGAGGATTACAACGAGTCTTGGAAGAGCAACTATTATGAGAAATTCAGGGATACGGAGTCGGTTGACCTGACCATGGCGCGTATGGTCGAGAACGGTATGGTCACCTATCATACTTTTATCCCCGGACTGGATCTTGGCGCTGATGTGTACTGGAATATCAATAAGGACAATACCCCTGCACAGCAGGCTGAGACGATCAGGAATACATGGGCAGCATATCTTGAAGAAGCCAACAAGTAAGGATTCGGTTTAAGGCGGATGCGGGAAAAGGGTGGTATATCTGATACCATCCTTTTTGCCCGGCCAGGAAAGAATATGCCCGCGCGTAAGAAATCGGTGATAGAAAGGAAGAAATTATGTCAGTTGTTGCACACAATCCAATCATGCCGGGATTTTATCCCGATCCTTCCGTCTGTGCGGTGGGAGGAGATTATTATCTGGTGAACTCCACCTTCTCCTATTTTCCCGGGCTTCCCGTCATGCACAGCCGGGATCTGGCCCATTGGGAGCAGATTGGGAATGTCATGGACAGAGAGTCGCAGCTGCCCCTTGCGGGGGCAGGGCATTCCCAGGGGCTGTTTGCGCCCACGATCCGATGGCATGAGGGGGTATTCTATGTAATCTGTACCAATGTATCCTACGGCGGAACTTATGTCGTGACTGCGGAAAATCCGGAAGGCCCCTGGTCGGAGCCTTATTATCTGGAAGGGGCGGACGGTATCGATCCCAGCCTGTTCTTTGACAGGGACGGGAAGTGCTATTATATAGGGACCCATCCCAATCCGGCGGGCTGCAGGTATGACGGGGACTGGTATATCTGGATTCAGGAACTGGATATCGGTTCCATGAAACTGGTGGGGGAGAGGAAAGATGTGTGGAACGGCGCCATGAGAGATATCATATGGCCGGAGGGCCCTCATCTGTATCAAAAGGACGGGTATTATTATATCCTTCATGCCGAGGGCGGCACCGGGCCGGATCACGCGGTGGCGGTGTGCAGAAGCCGCAGCGTCTGGGGGCCTTATGAGAACAATTTCTGCAATCCCATCCTGACCCACAGGCATCTGGGGAGGGATTATCCGGTGAAATATGTAGGACATGGGGATATGATTAAGACGCCGGCGGGGGAATGGTACATGGTGATGCTGGCAGTCCGTCCCAGAGAAGGGTATACCACCATGGGAAGGGAGACTTTCCTGGCGAAGGTGATATGGGAAGAAGGATGGCCTGTAGTCAATCCTGGAGTGGGCATGCTGACACAGGAGGTGGAAATCGATCTGCCCAAGTGGGATCCGGGGAAGGAGAAAGGGAGCTTTACCTGCCGGAGCGGTTTCCGGAATTGCATTCCCGGGAGCGACAGAGAGTACGATTTCACGAAGATCGGCCGTTTGGGGGATGAATTCCTGTTTCTGCGCAATCCGGAGGAGGGCATGTACCGGCTGGCGGAAGGGGAGGGGCTGTATCTGAAATACGGCGCTGCCACGCTGAAAGGATTGGAGAACCCGTCCTATATCGGCATCCGGCAGCAGCACCATGGTTTTGAGTCGGCTGCGTGCATGGAGGCCGGGGAACTCGCGGGCGGCCATAGAGCCGGGCTGGCCCTGGTACAGAGCAATGAATACAGCCTTCGGCTGGAAGTCTCGGCGGGAAAGGCGGAGGTTATCCTGTGTGAAAAGGGGCTGGATCATGTAGTGGGAGAGACGGCTGCGGAACCTGGGGAAACGACGGTATTTCTGCGGGTAGACGGACTGAAGGCCACGCTGGGGCTTAAGGAAAGCGGAAGAGAGAGAGTAGTAGCCGGGGATGTAGACATCAGGGCGCTGTCCACGGAAACGGCAGGCGGGTTTGTTGGCTGTACCGTGGGTATGTATGCGATAGCGGACGGAAAAAGCGCGGTGACGGACGGAGAGGCGGCAGAGGAAATCTGCTTCAGGCGTTTTTCTTATAAAGCCTTATGAACAGACGGCATATCGGAGAGCTGTGCCGGCTGTGAGACAGTTCAACGGCGCATTGTCCGGGCAGCAGGGAACGGAATAACCGTTGCGGGAGGTGCACCGGGCGGTATTGGCATTGTCCGGTCAGCGGGGAACGGAAACAGAGGAGAGCATGAGGATGAGAAAAAGGATGCTTGTACTGCTATTGGCAGCGGCAATCTGTATGGGCGGATGCGGGCAGCGCCCGGGAGGGACAGAGCCTGCCGTGAACATGGAAGAAGACGAAGAGCAGAAGGATTCCGGGGCAGAACAGAACAGGAAAGAGGACGGTTCGGATGCCGCGTCGGAAGGGACGGACAATACGGAGGGAGAGGACGGGAATATCGTGAGCGGAGAACCGGCAAGCGGTGCTGAAGAGGAAAAAGGCATTGTCCAGGCGAAAGGGCTGGCGGAGCTGTATCAGGAGAATTTCCCCATAGGAATTGCCCTGTCCGGCTATATACTCCAGAATACGGAGCAGTATGGGCAGGTGATACTGGAGAATTTCAACAGCATCACCTGTGAGAATGAGATGAAGCCGGATTCCCTCCTGGATCAGGCGGCCAGCCAGGCGAATCTGGAGGATGCCTATCTGCATGCGGCAGTTCATTTTGACAATTGTATGCCGGCCGTGAAATTTGCATCGGAACATGGAATGAAAATACGGTTCCATACCCTTGTGTGGCACAGCCAGACACCCAAATGGTTTTTCACGGAGGATTACACGGACGAGGGACGGCTGGTGGACAGGGATGTAATGCTTGCCAGGATGGAGAACTATATCGCGGATGTGCTGGGATATTTTCAGGAGAACTATCCGGGACTGGTCTACGCCGTGGATGTGGTAAACGAGGCCTTTGACGTTGGGGACGGAGATGAGACGGGCATCCGAATGAATAAAAATCTGTGGTATGAGACTGTGGGGGCGGATTATTACTATCAGGCGTTTGTTTTTGCGCGGAAATACGCGTCGAAGGACATGAAGCTGTTCTATAACGACTACGGATGCATGGACAAGGCAGATCTGATTCTGGAGCATCTGGCCCGGGCCAGGGAGGAGGGGCTCATCGATGGAATCGGTATGCAGTCCCATTTGAGCACGGACGATAAGATCCAGCACAAATTCATGCTGGCGGTGAAGAAGTTCTGCGATGCCGGATATGAAGTGCAGGCAACGGAACTGGACATCGGGGTGAAGGAGGACAGCGACAGTGCCTTTCTGCTGCAGGGAAGAAAGTACCGCTCTTTCTTCAAAAATATGAAAGCTCTTCAGGAGGAAGGATATCCCGTGACGGGAATCACGGTCTGGGGGCTGAACGACGATCTGTCCTGGCGCAGGGATGAGAAATGTCTGCTGTTCGACGGTGACATGAATCCCAAGAATGCGTACCTGGGAGCCATGATGGATCCCTCCATCCCGGATGTGGAGTGAGGACGGAAAAAGGCGGAATTTGCGGTAAATGATAACAAAGCTACTGTCATTATAATGGATTGTATGAAAGCGGAGGTTGCTGTAAGGTGAGAAACAGGGAAGAGGCAAGAAAAAGAGCACAGGATCTGGTAAGCAGGATGACGTTGGAGGAAAAGGCCTCGCAGCTGAGGTATGACGCCCCGGCGATTCCCAGATTAGGCGTACCGGCTTACAACTGGTGGAATGAGGGGCTCCATGGAGTGGCCAGGGCGGGGGTGGCGACCAGCTTTCCCCAGGCTATCGGCATGGCGGCGGCTTTTGATACCGGCCTGATGCAGATGGTGGGGGATGTGATAGCAGAGGAGGGGCGGGCAAAGTACAATGCCTACAGTGCCCGGGACGACAGGGATATTTATAAGGGGCTGACATTCTGGTCGCCTAATGTGAATATTTTCCGGGATCCCAGATGGGGCAGGGGACATGAGACCTACGGCGAGGATCCATACCTGACAGGTGAGTTGGGGAGCGCTTTCGTGAAAGGGCTGCAGGGGGACGGAGAGTATCTGAAAGCTGCCGCCTGCGCAAAGCATTTCGCAGTCCATTCCGGCCCTGAGGCGGTGCGCCATCAATTTGATGCAAAGGTCTCGAAGAAGGACTTATACGAAACCTATCTTCCCGCTTTTGAAAAACTGGTGAAAGAAGCGGATGTGGAAGCGGTGATGGGCGCCTATAACAGGACCAATGGGGAACCCTGCTGCGGCAGCAGAACCCTGATACAGGATATCCTGAGGGAAGAGTGGGGCTTTCAGGGGCACTATGTCTCTGACTGCTGGGCAATCCGGGACTTTCATGAACATCATATGGTGACGGACACGGCGGAGGAATCGGCAGCTATGGCATTGAAGAATGGCTGTGACGTCAACTGCGGCAATACCTATCTGCACCTGCTGAAAGCCTGCCAGGACGGACTGGTGACGGAGGAGGAAATCGGAAAGGCGGCGGAAAGGCTGTTTACCACCAGGTTTTTGCTGGGATTGTTTGATGAGACCGGGTATGACGGGATTGGATATGACCGGTTGGAATGCGCGGAGCATGTGGAGACAGCCGCCCGTGCCACGGCAGAGAGCCTTGTGCTTTTGAAGAATAACGGCATCCTTCCGCTGAAAAAAGAGGATATCAGGGCAATAGGCGTAATCGGCCCCAATGCGGACAGCCGTAGCGCTCTGATAGGAAATTACCACGGGACATCCTCCAGGTATATCACGGTTCTGGAGGGGATTCAGGATTATGTGCCGGAGGGCACAAGGGTTTATTATTCGGAAGGCTGTCATCTGTTTCGGGACAGGGTAGAAGGCCTGGCATGGCGGCAGGATCGCATCAGTGAAGCGCTCAGCGTGGCGAAAAACAGTGATGTGGTAATATTGTGCCTGGGGCTGGACGAAACCCTGGAGGGAGAGGAAGGAGACACCGGGAACAGCTATGCTTCCGGGGACAAGGCAGACCTGTTGCTTCCCCAGGTGCAGAGGGAGCTGGCGGAGGCGGTGATGCAGGCCGGAAAGCCTGTGATTCTGTTAAATATGACCGGGAGCGCCATGGATCTGCGGTATTTTGAGGAGCATGCGGACGCGGTGATGCAGGTATGGTATCCGGGAGCCAGAGGAGGAAAAACCATTGCGGAAGTGCTGTTCGGGGAGATATCTCCTTCAGGCAAGCTGCCGGTGACCTTTTATAACAGTATAGAGGAACTGCCGGAATTTGAAGATTATGGCATGAAGGGGAGAACCTACAGATATTTTGAGGGGACGCCGCTGTATCCTTTCGGCTATGGGCTGACTTACGGCGATGTGAAGGTGGACATGGTAGAGTGCGGCGGCATTGTG
>OFGE01002830.1_pt1 | contig 12319 bp, 14 predicted proteins | sample 1521681 | NCBI WGS metagenome assembly OFGE01 (sample SAMEA3504093, study PRJEB24116) | mouse gut metagenome | biome: mouse gut; feature: mouse-associated habitat; material: faeces | place: Denmark | collected 2011 | reverse complement strand
GGCAGAAACGCCGGCAGAGGATGGGGGAGATGATGCGGAGGCGCCTGCAAAGAGCGGCGGACGCGTATTCGGCTACACCTGTATGGACGGAACAAATCCCTTCTTCGTAGCGCTTGAGGGAGCTATCCGCGAGGTAGTAGAGGCTAACGGCGATACACTGCTCACGGTAGACCCGGGCAATGATTCCAACACACAGATCGATCAGATCGAGGACTTGATTTCCAGAGGCGTTGAGATTATGTTTGTAAATCCGGTAGACGCGGACGGCATTATTCCGGCGCTGGATGCACTGAAGGAAGCAGACATTCCGATGTTCGGCTTTGACACCCAGGTTGGCGATATGAGCTATCTGGTATCCTATGCAGGCTCCGACAACTACAATGCAGGCTATGTATGCGGCGAGGATCTGGCAAAGAAGGTTCCCGAGGGCGGTGACATTCTGGTGCTTGACTCTCCGACCATGCAGTCCGTAACTGACAGAACCGACGGCTTTTTGAAGGCTATCGAGGATTCCGGCGTAACCTTCAATATAGTAGGACAGCAGGATGCCCAGGGAAATCAGCAGGTGGCAAATGAGAAGGCAACTGACCTTCTGACCGCTCATCCTGATGTAGTAGCTATCTTCGGCGGCAACGATCCCACGGCTCTCGGTGCATACGCAGCGGCAGACGCAGCCGGCGTAACCCCGCTTATCTACGGTGTGGACGGTTCTCCTGACGTGAAGAAGCTTCTTGAGGACACCATACTGGAAGGTACGGGAGCACAGTCTCCCATCACCATCGGCAAGACCATTGCCGAGACCGCATACGAGTGGCTGGACGGCAAGGAAGTAGAAGCCTTTATCCCCATTGAGACCTTCCTTATCACCTCTGAGAATGTAGGCGACTACGGTCTGGACGGATGGCAGTAAGAAGAAGGCGGCAAAACGCTGATAAGAAATTGAGTGACTGATAAAACAGGAAAAAAGAGGGCTTTGGTCCATAGACGGAGCAAAGCCCTTTTGCCAAGTATTCTATTTCCGATGTGATAGTTTTAAAAGACAGGTGGTGGCGATGCGTGAGTGAACAGTATTTACTTGAAATGAAAGGAATCCATAAATCCTTCCCCGGCGTCAAGGCCCTTCAGAATGTAGGTCTGCAGTTAAAAGCCGGAGAAGTACATGCGCTTCTGGGGGAGAACGGCGCCGGTAAATCCACTCTGATTAAAGTACTGGGTGGTATTTACCATGCAGAAGAGGGAGAGATCTACATAGACGGCCAAAAGGCGGCCATCAACGGTGTTGTGGCGGCACGGGAGGCGGGCATTTCCATAGTGCACCAGGAACTGGTTCTGGTTCCCTATATGACCGTTGCCGAGAATATTTTTCTGGGCCGCGAGCCGGGAAGCAAAATGAATATTAACCGTAAGCAGATGACAGAGGAAGCACAGAAGCTTATGGATACGTATGAGATGAACATCAATGCGGATACGCTGGTGGAACATCTGACCATTGCGCAGCAGCAGATGGTTGAGATTGTAAAGGCAATCTCCTTTAATTCTAAAATTTTGGTTATGGATGAGCCGACCTCATCCATCTCGGACAAGGAAGTGGGCTTCCTGTTTGAGACTATGCGTGCCCTTACGAAAAAAGGCGTGGGCATTATCTATATTTCTCATAAAATGAGTGAACTGGAAGAGATTTGTGATCGGGTAACTGTCATGCGTGACGGGGAGACCGTCGGAACCAAGGTGGTGAAGGAGACGACAAAGGATGAACTCATTGCCATGATGGTTGGGCGGGAGCTGACCAATTATTATACACGGGATTATCTGGAGCCGGGGGAGGTAGTGCTTAAGTGTGAGCACATCTCAGATAATAAGATGGCAAAGGATGCCACCTTTGAACTTCGAAGGGGAGAGATTATCGGCTTTGCAGGATTGGTGGGTGCGGGAAGAAGCGAGACCATGAAGGCAGTATTCGGGCTGGCAGACCATATGTCCGGCGAGGTCTTTGTGGAGGGCCGGAAGGTGCGGATTAAATCTCCCATAGACGCGTTAAAATACGGAATCGCTCTGGTTCCCGAGAGCCGGAAGGAGGAAGGACTCTACAAGGTGCAGAGCGTGCGCTTTAATTCCACCATTGAGGTTCTTTCCCAATTTATCAAAAATCTGAGGGTAAATGTGAAAAAGGAGGAAGAGATCACTCAGAAATACATTGATATGATGGGAACAAAGACACCGAGCCAGGAGCAGATTATCGGCAATCTCTCCGGCGGAAATCAGCAGAAGGTTATGATCGGACGCTGGCTTGCCACAGCTCCCAAAATTTTAATCCTGGATGAGCCTACCCGCGGCGTGGATGTAGGCGCAAAGGCGGAAATATACGGGATTATGAACGAACTGGTAAAACAGGGAATGTCTATCATTATGATTTCATCCGAGCTGCCGGAAATTATCAATATGAGCGACCGGATTTATGTTATGAATGAGGGCCGTGTTACCGGATGCCTGGATCATGCGGACGTTACTCAGGAAAAGATCATGCAGCTTGCGGCAAAGTAAGAGCGAAGTGAAGGAGGAGAAGCTATGGCAGCCAGATTAAAGAATGGAATTGTCAGATATTTCAAGGATAATATTGGTATTATAATTGCATTGTTGGTAATGTGTATCTTTTTGGTTGTGTTCCCCACCACAAGGGCTACATTTCTGACGCCGAAGAATGTGTTCAATATTCTTCGTCAGAACGCATCCAATTTATTTTTGGCCACTGGTATGACTATGGTCATTATCTTAGGAGGCATTGAGCTTTCGGTTGGTTCTGTGATTGCGCTTTCCGGCGTTGTGGCGGCAGGCTGCGTGATCAATTTCGGTCTTCCCGAGATTGTGGGATTTCTTGCGGCTATCGGCGTGGGAGCGCTTGTAGGTATGTTCAACGGCTTTGTCATCTGCAAGACGGATATTCCGCCTTTTATTGTGACCCTGGCATCTATGAACATTACCAAAGGAATCGCCCTGGTGCTTACCGGAGGCTCTCCCATCCGCTGTATGACAGATACATTCAAGTTTCCGGGAGCCGGCTATGTTGGCCCGGTGCCGACGCCTGTCATTTTGATGATTATTGTATTTATCATCGCGGCGTTTATGATTAATCGGACACAGCTGGGACGACATATCTATGCGGTGGGCGGCAACGCACAGGCGGCAAAATTTTCCGGTATCAATGTGCAGAAGGTAAAATTTATTGTTTACACCTACACGGGCATTATGTCCGGTATTGCAGGCCTGGTGGTTGCTTCCCGTCTGTATTCCGGCCAGCCCACGGCAGGAGACGGCGCAGAGATGGATGCCATTGCGGCGGTAGTGGTAGGCGGTACTTCCATGAGCGGCGGTTCCGGGCGACTTGGCGGCACGCTGATCGGTGTACTGATTATCGGTGTTCTGAACAACGGACTGAACCTGATGGGTGTGGATTCCAACTGGCAGTATATTGTCAAAGGCCTTGTTATCCTTCTTGCGGTATATGTGGACTTCATCCGGAATAAAAAGGCAGGAAGATAAAAAGTACCGATTTATACCAAAAGTCTCTGCGGCCTTCCGGCCAAGGAGGCTTTTGTAATGGAGAAGAAGATGAAAAAAAGTACTTTAGCAATTGGATTTCTGGTTGGTTTTTGCATCTTGACAGGCTGCGGGATGATGCGAGACAATAAAGAGGAGCATATTCCCCGGGTTTTCGGCGCCACCTATATGACCAGGAACAATCCGTACTTTGACGTGCTCCATGAAGCCATAGAGGAAGGCGTCTCCGGAAACGGGGATATTCTCATTTCCAGAGACCCAAACCAGGATCAGGAAAGGCAGAATGCCCAGATCATGGAGATGATTGAGGAAGGGATCGAAGTGCTCTTTTTAAATCCGGTGGATTGGGAGAAGGTGGAGCCCGCCCTGGAGGCATGCCGGGAGGCCGGCGTTGTGGTGATTAATGTGGACACGGTCGTAAAGAACAGGGAATATGTGGTTACGGTCATTGAGACAGACAACTATCGGGCCGGCGTTCTCTGCGCAGAGGACATGATGAAGCGGGTGGACAGCGCGCGGATTGTGATCATAGACAATCCCATACAGACTTCAATTACAAACCGTGTCCGGGGGTTTCTGGATACCATTGAGGGAAATGACAGCTACCAGGTGGTGTATACCCAGGCAGGAGCGGGAGAATTTGAGGTGTCGGCGGATGTGATAGGGGAATTTCTCAAAAAGGATATGGAGTTCAATGTCGTACTGGGAGGAAACGATCCAAGCGCCCTGGGAGCTTTGGCAGCCTTGCAGCAGTATCACAGAGAGGAAGGGGTTTTGATCTACGGGATTGACGGCTCGCCGGATTTTAAGGCCATGTTAGAGCTTGGAGCCGTGTCGGGAACCAGCGCTCAGAGCCCCAAGACTATTGGCGAGGTAGCAGTAAAGAAGGCTTATGATTATCTGAATGGGGCGGAAATCGAACCCTATATCAGCATTGAGCCTTACATGATTACCAGGGAAAACCTAAACGCCTATGAAATTAATGGCTGGCAATAAAACAGCAAGGCCCGGACAGCACATAGAAGGATTTACGGACGTATGCATTAAGCGGCCGGAAATCCTTCTCAGAGGGATGTGCGGCCCGGGGCTTGCGGAACCGGAATAATAATTATGAGTGACAGTAAAGAACGCTTTGTAACACTGCTTCAGGGAGCCATGCTGATTTTAAATGTTTTTTGCGTTGTGGCTATCTGTGTGCTTATCTATGTGACAACCAGAAAAATTATCGGCAATTATGATGCCCGGGAGTTTTTAAATGCGATAGATTCTTTTCCGGAAAATCCCCAAAATGATATGATTATCTGCATGGGCTTTATGGGAGTTCTCATACTGACCTTTCTGGTACGTCATCTCTGGAGGGAGATCCCGAACAAATGGAATGTGGCGACATTGATTCTGGATATGCTCGCGTGCAGCGTTGTGATTTATCTGCTGGACTTTAACTACAAGGGGCTGCTGCTTCTAGTCTTTGCCAGCGTGATTGCCTATGTAAAGGACGGCAAGATGAAGCTGGCCTTTGTAGCAATGGCAATTGCGGGCTATCTGGTGGCGGATTATGAGCTGCTGTCTATCTATATGCGGCTTTACAATATTTCCGATTATATTCAGTACTACTCTTACAATACGCAGCAGTATCTTTTCAGCATCTACAACATACTGCTGTCTCTGAATATTATCTTGTTTATTGTCTACTGCGTCTATGTGATTAATGTCCAGCGCGGCACCATTGAGGAGGTCAACCGGCTCTACCAGGAGCTGCAGACAGCCAATGAGCAGCTTCAGGAGTATGCGGATGTGACGGAGCACATGGCGCAGACAAAGGAGAGAAACCGCCTGGCCAGGGAGATTCACGACACCTTGGGACATACGCTTACGGGAATTGTTACCGGACTGGACGCATGTCTGGCTTTGATTGACGTATCGCCGGAGCAGACAAGAAAGCAGTTGGCGCTGCTTTCAAAGGCAGGCAGGGAGGGAATCCAGGATATCCGCAGATCGGTGAATGAGCTTCGGCCGGATTCCCTGGAGCGTCTGAGCCTGGAGGTGGCTATCCGGAAGATGGTTACGGATATGAGCAAAGTTTCCGATGTCCGGATTCATTTTAAAACCGGGGAGAAGCATCTCAAATTTGATGAGGATGAGGAAAATGCCATCTACCGTGTGGTGCAGGAGAGCATTACCAACGCAGTCCGCCACGGGAAGGCAAAAGAGATTTGGATTACGCTGGAACGGATAGAAGGGGAGATACTTCTGACAATCCGTGACAACGGAATCGGCTGCAAAGAGATGAAGAGCGGATTTGGAACAAAGCATATGAAAGAAAGAATCGAAATGCTGCGGGGGACGGTGACCTTTGACGGAAAGCACCAGGGATTTACCGTAACTGCCCATATACCGATTCGCTGGGGGGAAAGCTATGATTAAGGTTTTGATTGCAGACGACCAGGAGCTGATTAGGCAGAGCCTTCAGATTGTACTGGACAGCAAGGAAGGACTTGAGGTAACGGATGTGGCGGCGGACGGACAGGAGGTGATCCGGTGCGTCCGGAAGCAGAAGCCGGATGTGGTGCTGATGGATATCCGGATGCCCAAGATGGACGGCGTCCAGTGCACAAAGATTATCAAGGAAAATTATCCGCAGATTAAAATTATCATTCTGACTACCTTTGATGATGATGAGTATGTGTATAATGCGCTGAAATTCGGCGCCAGCGGTTATCTTTTAAAGGGTGTTTCAATGGATGAACTCGAGAATGCCATTCGGACGGTATACGGCGGCCGGGCCATGATTAACCCGGATATTGCCACAAAGGTGCTGCGCCTGTTTTCCCGGATGGCCCAGGGAGATTATACGATTCCCGTGGGAAATAAGGGAGTGAAGGAGCTGACAAAGACGGAATGGAAAATTATTGCCCAGGTGGGGACCGGAGCGGCGAACAAGGAGATTGCGGATACTCTGAATCTGTCAGACGGAACGGTAAGGAACTATCTGAGCACTATTTTAAATAAATTGGATTTAAGGGATCGCACCCAGTTAGCTATCTGGGCGGTGCAGACGAATGCGGCGAAGCAGGCGCCGGAGGACTGAAAGGCAGGGGCGGACAGGGCTGCTGCAGGATAAGGCGGCAGCCTCCGGGAGATGAAGATGGGGAATATAAAGGTTTATAAAAAAGTGTGGATAGGCCTGGCGGCTTTGCTGTGTGCCGCGGCGCTGCTGATTGTCCAAAACAGCAGGAAGAAGGAGATTGTTCTGGAATTCGGTATGTTTACAGGAAGCAATTGGGATGTGGCAACGGCCAACAGCTTTGTACTCATTGATAAGGCAATTGCCCGCTTTGAGGCGGAGCATCCGGGGGTCCGTATCCACTATTACAGCGGTGTTTTAAAGGAGGATTATTCCGAGTGGTTTTCCCGAAAGCTTTTGGTGGGCAGGGAGCCGGATGTGTTTATGGTCCTGGGGACGGATTTTAATCAGTTCTCTTCTCTTGGGGTGATGAAGAATCTGGATGAGCTTATAGAACGGGATGCGGCCTTTGAGCCGGACCGCTATTTCTCCAGCGCTTTTTGTACGGGGCAGTATGGAGGCATTCAGTATGCCTTGCCCTATGAGACGGTGCCTACGCTGATGTTTGTCAATAAGACGCTTCTTACCAAGGAAGGTATTGCCATGCCGGATCAGGACTGGACATGGGAGGATCTCTTTGCTATCTGCGAGAAGGTTACGAAGGATACCAACGGAGACGGCGTTCCGGATCAGTTCGGAATTTTTAATTACGATTGGAAGGACGCGGTCTGTTCTAATGGAGGGGAAATCTTTGATTCGGACGGAACCCAGGGGTATTTTACGGATGAACGCCTGGTAGAGTCAGTGAAATATATCCGGCAGCTCAATGAGCTGAACCAGGGTCAGAAGGTGGTTCAGGAGGATTTTAACAACGGCAATGTGGCATTTATGCCGCTGACCTTTGCGGAATACCGGACTTACAAGACTTATCCCTACAAAATCAAGCGGTATGCCAACTTCCAGTGGGACTGCATAACCATGCCGGCGGGAACCAAGGGCGATAACCTTTCCCAGGTGGAGACTCTTTTAATGGGTATCAGCTCCAGCACCGGGGAAGAGGAGCTGGCATGGGAGTTTCTGAAGCTTCTGACCTATGACGAGGAGCTTCAGACAGAGATTTTCCGCTATTCTCAGGGAGCCTCGGTCCTCAAGGCCGTCACCCAGTCAAGCGAAATGGAAAGCATAGTCCAGGAGGATATGGAGGAAGGCGATACGGTTATCAGCGGGAGGCTTCTGGGCCGGGTTATTGAGGAGGGGCATATTGAACCCCAGTTTAAACGATATGAACAGGCCATAGCTCTGGCGGACAGCGAGATCAGCAATATTCTGGAAAATGACAAAACGGTAGACAGCAGTCTGAAAATACTTCAAAGAACCATCAATAATTATCTCAGGCAGTAGGCCCGTTTCGGATCTCTGCAAAAATCCGGCTCAAAGCCTTTAAATCGGGGCTTTGAGCCGATTTGTCCGCACAGGTTATTTTATTGACTTGTGCATAATAGCAGCATATAATATAGGTACAAGAAACAGTATGTTTTTAGATACGAAAAAGAGGTGTGTTATGACTGCAGCAAAGCAGATGGATGTAAGGGCAAGTATAAATTTCCTTCTGGAAAGATTTAAAATAGAAAGAGAGAGGTTTGACAGATCCGGCGTGTATGCATATACGCAGCGTTTACTTGCCTATAATTCAAATAAGATTGAGGGAAGCACACTTACGGAGGAGCAGACAGCTTCTTTGTTTGATAATGGGACTTTACCAAAATCAGATGATTATTACAGAGCAAAGGATGTAGAGGAAATGAATGGTCATTTCCTAATGTTTAATAAGATGTTGGATACATTGGATGAGCCTTGTAAGCATAACAGGAGAAATGCGTTATGAGAAAGAATAAATGGTGTAATTTGCGATATGTTGCCATTACCAAGCTTTAAGCATGGAATTAATAATAATATAAATAGAATTATAGGAAATAATTTGAAAAATAGTCTATGTCTAGTATTTATGGAAAATTTGGATTTTAAATATCAACCCGAAGTAAATGATGATTATTTGTGTCCAGATATTATGATTGTATGCGATCGAAAGCATTTGAAAGGTGGGCCTATTATGGAGTTCCTAAATTTGTTGCTGAAACATTAAGTCACTCCACAGCGAAAAGAGATAGAACAGAAAAGAAAGATATATATGAAAAAGCAGGAGTAGAAGAATATTGGATTGTTTCTCCACAGGGATTCGTTGAAATTAATTATTTGGAAGACGGACGATATGTTTTGGAACAGAATTATATGCTACAAACTGATAAAGAGGATGATGATTATAATGCCGATCAGGAAATTTATTTAAAGGTATTTCCTCATATTATGATGACATTGAGTGATATTTTTGAAGGCGTATTTTGAGCGTTATAAAAATTTGAAGGAATAGTGATTTTAATTCGTTTTGGAAAAGCGTTGTTGATATAATATTCGTGATAAGGTATGATAGTTATATGGAAGGAGGGCAGTTAAATGGATGTAGCAAGAAAATTAGAGTCTTATACGATTGAAGATATCTATTCATTATCTGATGGACAAAGGGCAGAATTAATTGACGGCCAGATATATTATATAGCTCCTCCGAGCTGGGGACATCAAGTGATCAGTCGAAAACTTCATCAGGCAATAGCAAATTATATTGATAGCAATAATGGAAAATGTGAAGCATTGGCGGCTCCTTTTGCTGTTTTTTTGAACGCAGATGATGAAACTTATGTGGAACCCGATATTTCTGTGATTTGTGATCTGTCTAAGTTAGATGACAAGGGATGCCATGGTGCTCCAGACTGGATTATTGAGATTGTTTCACCAAGTAGTAAAGTAAGAGACTATATGACAAAACTGTTTCAGTATCGTACTGCAGGGGTCAGGGAGTATTGGATTGTTGATATAGAGAAACAAATGGTTACTGTATATGGATTTGAAAAAAATGTAGTAGAGCAATATTCTTTTGGTGAGGATGTGCCATCAGGGATATACGAAGGATTTTTAATAAAAGTCCAGTAAATAGAAGTAATAAATATTAGAGGTTGACAAAAAGCGATACTTATGGGGGAGTATCGCTTTTTTTTTCGGAAATTTTTCCCTGTGGCATATATTTACCTCATTAATATAAAAGTTTAAAAGAAATGTTTAGAGAGATTTTGGAAGATGAAACTTGAAGTTAAATATTCTAGCAAATTTAAGAAAGGCTTGAAATTAGCGGTGAAAAGAGGTTTAGATATATTTTTGCTAGAATATGTTGTTGTAAAATTAAAAAATAGAATTTCACTAGAAGAAAAATACCAAGATTATCCACTAAGAGGTAAAATGTCAAAATATATTTAGTAAAGCATAATACTTTTCAAAATATTATGAATGGTTTATGATAGAACCAAAGAAATATTATTTTAAAGGAGAACTTAATTGAAAAAAGTTTATGATGGTATTATAGGTTTGGCAATGGGTGATGCGATTGGAGTACCAGTTGAATTTATAAACAGACAGGAAATCGCTGAAAATCCAGTTGTTTCAATGAGGGAATTTGGCACACATCATCAGCCTATGGGGACTTGGTCTGATGATATTGTTGCATAATGTTAATAAAAATCTTAGAACATGTTTGATGAAATGAAAGGAATACATATAAAATGACGATAGAAGCAATCAAAAAGAAACTCCAAACAGAAGAATATGACTTTTTGAGAAAAGATAAGAACTTGGGCAATCAAATGATGATCTTAACACTTGGAGGAAGTCATGCATATGGAACGGATAAAGAAGGTTCTGATTTGGACGTGAGAGGAATTGCAGCAAATACAAAACAAGATATTTTATTGGGAACCGATTTTGAACAGGTAGTGGATGTGGACACTGATACAACGATATATTCTTTTCAGAAAATGATTTCACTGCTTGCGTCAAACAATCCAAATACAATGGAAATTTTGGGATGCAAAGAAGAACATTATTTCTATTTATCGAATGTTGGCAGGGAACTCTTGGCAAATAGAAAAATGTTCCTGTCAAAAATATGTATTCATACATTTGGGGGCTATGCTGGCAGTCAGCTTCGAAGAATGGAAAATAAAGCTGCGAGACTGGTGAGCCAGAAGCAAAATGAAGCCTATATTTTAAAGAGTATCCAAAATGCTAAATATGATTTTAAAAGCAGATACTATCCTCACGAGGAAAACGATATAAAGTTATATATTGACAAGGCAGTACAGAAAGGATACAATAGTGAAATTTTTATGGACATTTGTTTGAAACATTATCCGCTTAGAGATTGGGCGGGTATGTGGAATGAAATGAAAGCCATTGTCAATAGTTATAATAAGATTGGCAAACGCAATGAAAAGGCAATAAGCCATGATAAGCTGGGAAAACATATGGCACATTTAATTCGCTTGTATATCATGTGTATTGATATTCTTGAAAAAGAAGAAGTTATCACATATCGAACAGAGGAACATGATTTGCTCATGCGTATTCGCAACGGGGAGTATTTAGATAAAAACAGACAGCCAACAGTGGAATTTTATGACTTATTGAACGAATATGAGAAGCGGCTTGATTATGCAAAAGAAAATACATCGCTTCCTGATGTTCCGGATTATAAAAGAATCAATGAATTCAAAATGTATGTAAATGAGCGTATTGTGAGAGGAGAATGATGATGGAGATATCTGCAAGGGGAAGAGAAAGATTTTGCAAGGATTGTAATATTCCAATTCGTATTTTTCAGGAACCATATTTTACAGATAGATTAAAACTGTATGATACGTTTTACAATACACGTCAAAAATGGGACATTTTTTTGAGTGAATTGGGAAAGTATCATAGTGAACAGGATTACTTTGAAGAATATAATCATGTGAAGGATACTGCGATTTCAGACATTAAAAATACACAGGCATATCAGCAGTTTAATGAGGATGATATGAATAAATATGGTGTGACACATACCAACCTTCCAAACAAAGATATTTTTAAATTTACAAATGACGGAAAGTGTTTTGTTGGTATTGATATGAGAAAGGCAAATTTTTCATCCTTACATCATTATGATTCGTCCATTTTTAAAGGGGCTGATTCTTGGGAAGAATTTATCGGTATGTATACAGAGAATCTGCACATAATCAACAGCAAATATATTCGCCAGGTGATTTTGGGCAATTGCAATCCAAAGAGGCATATTACATATGAAAAATATCTTATGGATAAAGTTTTAATACATCTATTGCAAACATATGTATCAATTGAACAAATAGTATTTTTTTCAAATGATGAGATTGTGATAGAGTATCCGATATGGAGAAATCGCAGCAACAGCATTTTTATGTGCAGATTGAAAATGAAATGAATAATATGTTTGTCCCATTAAAGACAGAACTTTTTATACTTCATAAAATCGAGGGAACAGATGGATATTATAAGGAAATAATTCATGAAGATGGAAGGAATGGGATAGAATTAAAATGTCTGGATAATTATGCATTACCGTTTGTTTTGCGGAAATTTTTGGGGGAGGAAATCTGCGAGAGCGATAAGGTATTTTATCATGAGGGATTGTTGGCGAAATTTATCGAGTTTCCAGAAATTAAAGTGAAATAACAGCAAGGCAGTGGTTGTTACAATTCACACTTACGCCAGATTTCACATATACTTACAACGATTTCG
>OFGE01002829.1_pt1 | contig 12335 bp, 8 predicted proteins | sample 1521681 | NCBI WGS metagenome assembly OFGE01 (sample SAMEA3504093, study PRJEB24116) | mouse gut metagenome | biome: mouse gut; feature: mouse-associated habitat; material: faeces | place: Denmark | collected 2011 | reverse complement strand
TGAATGTGCAGTTGTCAAAGTTCAAAGCAAATGAGTTTCACTGATTCAGGTAATAAACAAGATACAGATACAAAATTTTGTAAAAAGGGGGTTGCATTTTTCGGCTGAGAGGTATATCATAATACCTGTTACGACAACTTATACATATATGTAGGAGGAAAAAAAATGAAGAAAAAAGTAGTAACGACGCTGGCACTTGTTGTAGCGTTAGTGCTCGCGCCGGTTTCCGGGCATCTGACTTCCATGGCAGTGGATGCACAGGAAAAAGTGGATGATGGCATCATGACAGTAAGTGGGGATGGTAGCGGATCGGCAACTGATAACGACACACCAGGCGGTGGAGAGGATGACAACAACACACCTGGTGGCGGAGAAGATGATAGTGCCTCAGGTAACAACCCGCCATCAGGTGACGGAGAGGATGACAACAACACACCTGGCGGCGAAGATGATAGTGCCTCAGGTAACAACCCGACGCCGACACCTGACGGAACTCCGAGACCTGTTAGACCGACGCCTGCACCGACACCTGATGCAACGGTGACACCGGCTCCTGATGGTGGTAACAACGACAACAATGATAACAACAATGACAACAATAATAACAACAATAATAACAATAATAACAACAACTCTGACAGCACTCCTTCCGCAACTGCAACTCCTGCACCTGTTGTAGTAGGCGCGGACGGCATGTATGAGAATGTTCAGGTTAAGTGGGTTGAAACCACAGCAGTGGTCAACGCAGCGATTGCTCGTGCAGCAGCGCAGGGCACAATCCAGAATGTTGATATTATTATAGGCAAGACGGTGAATGTTCCCACCAGCGTTCTTACCCAGATCGCAGGCAACAATGTTACCCTGGCGCTTCATGTGGGCAGGGGCCTGGCTCTGACCATCACCGGTACTGACATTGTTGGAACAAATGCCAGCTTCAATGTGAGCCTGGTAACTTCCACAATACCTGCAGCAGCAAAGGCAAGCGTAGCTGAGAATGCAATCAGCACTCGTGATTTCAGCTTTAACCAGGATGGCGCATTCCCGTTCCATGTCAATATGCATATGAATTTCGGCACTGAGAATGTGGGCAAGACAGCTGTTCTTTACCGTTTCGATGCTGCAACAGGCAAAATGGTACAGGTAGGCACCTTCATTGTAAATGCTGATGGTCAGGCAATGTTCGGTCTGAATCAGGGCGGACAGTACGTGGCAGTGGTTGTAGAGGTTGTAGAGCCTTCTACTTACACCGTTCAGCCCGGCGATACCTTTGGACGCATTGCTTCCAGGCATGGCATGAGCGCTGCTGAACTGAAGGCTGCAAACCCTGGCATCAGGAACATCAACAAGATTAAGGTTGGCCAGGTACTGAACGTGAAATAAGCGCAGTACAGCGTTGTAACCCCAATGGCATGAAAGACTGCCCCCACGGTTTCTGTGGGGGCGTTTTTCATTGGGCTGACACAGAGATTTCCCGGGCAGGAAGGCCGAAATCAGGGGATTTTAAGCCCCATTTAAAATTTTTTAGAAAAAATAAGGTAAAATTTCAAAAAAACTGTTGACGTACACAGCATTTGTGTTATAATGATAGTTGTGTATGAGCTGAGGTATGTGAGCTGAAGGCGATACATAATAATAACCCGATCAGTCATGTTGCTTGAGGGACTGAAGGGAGGGTAGATATGTCGAACGTAATCGTAAAAGAAAATGAAACACTGGACAGCGCGCTGCGCCGCTTTAAGAGAAGCTGTGCGAAGGCAGGTATCCAGCAGGAGATCCGCAAGCGGGAGCATTACGAGAAGCCTAGCGTAAGGCGGAAGAAAAAGTCCGAAGCGGCTAGGAAACGTAAATATAACTAAGCAGCTTGTCCCCAGTCTTATGGCTGGGGATTTTGTCCGTGGAGTAAAAACATAAGACGGCAGGCACGGGCTTGTGGCATATATCCGGTCACATTCTCATATTCTTAAGCATAGGAGAATAGGGAGTGTGGCTTTTTTATGTTAAGTAGGAAATCCTTTCTGGCATTGTTTCTGACATTTGCGCTGCTTTTCTCGGCGGTGCTGCCTGCGAATGCCAATGTCACGGTTTCATCCCCATCAGTGATACTGATAGAAAGTTCCACAGGAGAAGTGATCTATGAGGTCAATTCCACGGAGCGGAGAAGCCCTGCCAGTATTACGAAGATTATGACACTGCTTCTGACCTTTGAGGCGGTGGAACAGGGCAAAGTGAGTCTCACGGACCAGGTGTCCGTCAGCGAACATGCCAGTTCCATGGGAGGTTCCCAGGTGTATCTGGCGGCGGGAGAGGTGCAGACTCTGGACACCATGATAAAATGCATTGCGGTCTCCTCCGGCAACGACGCCAGTGTGGCGGTGGCGGAGCACATAGCAGGCAGTGAGGAGGCCTTTGTGGCCCTGATGAATGAGAGGGCGGCGGCGCTGGGAATGGTGGACACTCATTTTGAAGACTGCTGCGGCCTTTCCGACTCTGACAACCACTATACCTCCGCCAAAGACGTGGCTATTATGTCCCGGGAGTTGACCACCAGGTATCCGGACATCTTCAACTATACCACCATATGGATGGAAGATATCACCCATGAGACCAGACAGGGAACATCGACCTTTACCCTGAACAGCACCAATAAACTGCTGAAACAGTACCAGTGGACTACAGGACTTAAGACAGGATCTACTTCCAAGGCAAAATACTGCTTTGCCGCAACCGCCTCCAAGGATGGAATAGACCTGATAGCGGTGGTGATGGGAGCGCCGGATTACAAGACCCGTTTTGGGGATGCCCAGACGCTGCTGACCTATGGCTTCGGCGTGTGCGATATTTACATAGACGAGAACAGGGATGTGCTGGAGGACCTTCTTGTGGAAGGGGGCACGGAGGATCATGTTCCCGTCAGGTACCAGGGGGAATTCCGCTATCTTGACACGGCGGGAAGCGATCTGTCTGCGGTGGAGAAGGTTTTAGAGCTCCCGGAGACTGTGCGGGCTCCCCTGGAGGAAGGGACGGAGGCAGGCCGGGCCAGATACATGCTCAACGGTGTGGAGATCGGCAGCGTGCCCATACTGTATGGGATGGATGTGGAAAAGGCCGGTTACGGGGATTATCTGCGGAAGATTTTCGGAATTTTCCTTTTATAAAGGAGAAAAAGCATGTTATAATGTAAGTTCAGATGGACGTCAGGGGGCATTGGGCGGGACAGTCAGGGACCGCCCCGGCCTGTCGGAAGAGAATGGATTGGGGGATGAGAGGACAATATGATGGATTTGCTGACGGCCGCAGCTGCGGTGGCAGTTTTGGCGGGGTTCTGGGTGATGCTCTTTGACAGCACGCGTTTTGTGGTAAAAAGGCATCGGGTGGAAGATGCCAGGATCCGGAGGCAGTGCCGTGCGGTGGTGCTGACGGATCTGCACAACAAACGGTATGGAAAGGACAACGAAAGGCTGCTGGGGGCCATCCGGGAACAAAATCCGGATTTTGTCTTTATCGCGGGGGATATTCTGACGGCGAAACCTGGAGCTTCCATGGAGCCCGCGCTCAGGCTGCTGAGGGCCCTGGCGGAGGAGTACCCTATTTATTATGGAAACGGGAACCATGAGCACCGCCTGAAGCTGAGCCCCCAGACCTATGGGGACATGGGGGTCAGGTACGGTGAGGCCCTGGGAGAGATGGGCATTGAGCCCCTGGTGAACTGCCATGTGGACCTGCCGGAATATGGCCTGGCGGTATATGGCCTGGAGCTTGACAAATATTATTTCAAACATTTTCGGCCCGGAGAGATGTCCCCCGGTTATCTGGAGGGCATTCTGGGACAGGCTTCCGGAGAGCTGTACACGGTGCTGCTGGCCCACAATCCGGACTATTTTCCCCAGTATGCCTCCTGGGGGGCGGACCTGGCGCTGGCAGGGCATGTGCACGGAGGCGTGGTGCGGGTGCCTTTCTGGGGGAAGGGGCTGTTATCCCCTGCCCTGCGACTTTTTCCAGAATACGACGGAGGAATCTTTAGACGGGGAAAGTCTGTTATGGTGCTGAGCCGGGGGCTGGGAAGTCACACCATTCCTGTGAGAGTCTTCAACCCTGCGGAGCTCTGGGTGGTGGATTTTGTTCCGGGACTGGAAGGGGATCTGGCAGAACACTGACAGCTGCCAGGCAGTGAAACTTAATTTTACAAAATTCTGCCGCCTGCGAAGGGGCGGGGCAGTGTGTATAATCAGGAAGAACAGAGGATGATCTCATGAGGGAAAAATGGTATGTGGCGGCGAAAAAGGCGGATTTCGAGGGGTGGGCCAGGAAATTCCACATCAGTCCTGTGGTAGCCAGGATCCTGCGCAACAGGGGCATTACCCAGGAAGACCAGGCGGAGCGTTTCCTGTACGGGGAACTGAGGGACTGCCATTCCCCCTGGCTGTTAAAGGACATGGACAGGGCGGTGGAGCTGATCTGCGCCGCCCTTCAGGAGGGCATTTCCATCCGTGTCATAGGGGATTATGACGTGGACGGCATCTGTTCCTCCTACATATTGACCAGGGCTCTGACGCTGCTGGGGGCCAGGGCGGATACCGCCATTCCCCACCGCATTCATGACGGCTACGGTCTCAACGACAATCTGATCGAACAGGCCAGGCGGGACGGCGTCGGCATGGTAGTGACCTGCGACAACGGCATTGCGGCGGCGTCCCAGATCGCTCTGGCGGTCTCCTACGGTATCAAGGTTATTGTGACGGATCACCACGAAGTGCCTTTTGAGACAGGGCCCCAGGGACGGCGGGAGCTCCTTCCTCCCGCCCTGGCGGTGGTGGACCCAAAACAGGAGCGGTGTACCTATCCATTCCCGGGCATCTGCGGCGGGGTGGTGGCCTATAAGCTGGCCCAGGCCCTGGCGGAGCGCACGGGAAACGAGGCTCTGAGGGAGGCCCTGGAAGAATTTCTGGAATTTGCGGCCCTGGCCACGGTCTGCGACGTGATGGAGCTTTGGGACGAGAACCGCATTCTGGTGAAAGAGGGCCTGAAGCGCCTGAAACACACAAAAAATCCGGGGCTGAAAGCTCTGATGGAAGTCAACAGCATTGAGCCGGACAAGCTGTCCGCCTATCATCTGGGGTTTGTGATCGGTCCCTGTCTGAATGCCACCGGCAGGCTGGACACGGCGGAGCGGGCGCTGGAGCTTCTGTCCGCTTCCACCAGAGTGGAGGCCATGAGCGCCGCCAGGGAGCTGAAGGAGCTCAATGACAGCCGGAAGAATCTGACGCAGAAAGGGGTGGCTCTGGCGGAGGAGGCCATTGCCCGGCGCCATATGGAACAGGACAAGGTGATGGTGGTGTATCTGCCCAAGGTCCATGAAAGTCTGGCGGGGATCATTGCCGGGCGCATCCGGGAGCACTACAACCATCCGGTATTCATCCTCACCAAGGGAGAGGAGGAAGTCAAGGGATCCGGGCGCTCCATGGAGGGATACCATATGTACGAGGCAATGACGGCGGTGGCGCAGTATTTTTCCAAGTTCGGCGGCCACGCCATGGCGGCAGGGCTCTCCATGCGGGAGGCGGATATAGAGTCCCTGCGCCGGGAGCTGAACGCCCGCTGCGAGCTTGGGGAGGAGGATTTTATTCCCAGAGTGCACATTGACGTGCCCATGCCCATGGAGTATGCGGATGAGGCGCTGGCGGATGACATTGCCCTTCTGGAACCTTTCGGGGTGGGGAATCCCAAGCCCCTCTTTGCCCAGAAGGATCTGGTTTTTCGGTCCGCTTTCCGGATGGGGGCAAATGGCAACAGCGCCAGGTTCAGGGTGCGGACTCCCGGCGGGGAGGAGCGGCAGCTGGTATTTTTCGGAAATGTGGAGGAATTTGACCAGTTTCTGGAGGAGAAATTCGGCCCGGGAAGCGGGGACGCACTCTACGGGGGCAGGGGAAATTTTCCCGTCTCCGTGGTTTACCAGGTGGGAAAAAATACCTATAAGGGCCGATGTGAACTACAGTATGTGATGAAATATTACTGCTGAGCCGGAGGATGAAGATGATCTATGTGAAGATATTGGAGTGGTTGATTGAGATTCTGCTGATGCTGTCGGGATTTGTGGGAACCGGCCAGTTCCACTGCCAGTTTGAGCCAAAGCTGGCGGAGGCCGTGATTTCGGGGACCCTCCGGCAGGAACCTGCCGAGTCAGTTCTTCCCGGGGACTCCAGTGAGGAACTCCACAGAGAGGAGTACATTGAGTCTGTCTACGAGGGATGGGGGAGCCAGGTGATGACTTCCGTGGGGAAGGTGCGTTTTCCCGTTTTCCTGATTGAGTTCCAGGACGTAAAATTTGAGGATCACATGGTGTCTCTGGAAGAGCTGGAGAGGTGGATCTTTACCGGGGAGGACAGTGTGGCCGCATATTTTGCCGAGTCTTCCTACGGCAGGCTGCATATGGACGGGGATATATACCGGTACACGGCCAAAGGGAATATGGCGGACTATGAGAAGGACAGATCTCTGGAGAATCTGATTATGGAGGCCCTGCGGTATTACGAGGATCAGGTGGACTTCTCCCAGTACGATGTGGACGGGAATTCTGTCATGGATTCCCTGGTGGTGTCCATACCTTCCGGGGGAGACGAGGATTTCTGGTGGGGATCCCAGCACACCTGGCAGTGGAACAGCAGGTTTAAAATCGACGATCTGTTTATAGTAGGATATATTGTCAATGACGAACAGCCCTATCCCTACCAGAAGGAGAGGTTTATTGCCACCCTGGAGCATGAGCTGGGGCACTGTATGGGGCTTCCCGACTACTATAAATATGACAATGCGGACGACGACTGGGAAGGAATGCACGGGATTGCAGGGAAGGAGCGCATGGACGACTCGGAGGGGGATTTCTGTCAGTTTTCCAAGCTGCAGCTGGGATGGCTGAAGAAAGAGCAGGTTCAGGTGATGTCTCCGGATGAGGACAGGGCTTCCTTTCTGCTGCCTCCCTCCAGTGAAGGCGGATGTGTGGTGGTGTTTCCCAGGGGGGAGGAGCCGGATTTCCAGAAGGAATACTTTGTGGTGGAATACAATACGCCCACGGGACTTATGTCGGATCTCTTCGGACGGGGCGGCGTGAGAGTGATGCATGTGCAGGCGGAAGTGGTGAAGGACGGCTATTACGATTATCGATATAGTAATTTCTCGGAGGAATACGACACTTCCAACGAGGGGATCCGCGTGCTGAAACTGGTCAACGACGGAAGGGGATATTACCACGAGGGCGATCTGGTGACTTTTGAGAAAACAGGGGGAGAGCAGGGGAATTTCGGCTGGTATACCCAGGAGGGGAAGATTGAGGATCCTGGCTTCCTGATCCGCATCGGCCAGGTGGACGAAAACGGCTGCATGGAGATTGAGGTGGAACGCTATTTTTTGAATCCTTAATGTTTAATTTACTTTTTTCTAATGATTTAAACACAGAATGAACACATTTTAGCTTTATCATATATCTCAGATGGTGACAAGTTCACTATCTCTCCCCCTCATAAGAAAGTGGAAAGCCCCGGCGGCGAGCCGGGGCTTTTCAACGCATAAAAAAGTCTTTCATTTATTTTAGACATGTTTAGAGATTGATTAGAAAACAGACACAATTTAGACACATTTCTGGTGTATGCTGTGAAACAGGTAGCTGATTAAGACGCTATCTCCCCCCTCATATGTTATAAACAGAAAGGCTCCGGCATCTGCCGGGGCCTTTTTGGCTGATGGGGATGGTTTTATGGTAACAGTTCCGTGTCCTGTCTGAGCTGTTACGCTTTATGTGCCTGCCGCCTCTGTCTGTACTCCATAAAAATCTTGCGCAATCGGGACAGGGCGTTTATAATGTAAGGGTTGAATTATCAAAGGAAAAGAGGAGAAAATAATGAGTATAAGGATTGGTATTTTGGGATATGGCAATCTGGGACGGGGTGTGGAGTGCGCGGTGAAGCAGAACCAGGACATGGAGCTGAAGGCCGTGTTTACCAGAAGGGAACCGGAGAGCGTGTCCGTTCTGACGCCGGGAGTACAGGTGTGCCATGTGAGCCGGGCGGCGGACTTCCGGGGGGAACTGGATGTGCTGATACTCTGTGGGGGAAGCGCCACCGACCTTCCGGAGCAGACGCCGGAGTATGCTGGGGTGTTCAATGTGGTGGACAGCTTTGACACCCATGCCAGGATCCCGGAGCATTTTGCCAGGGTGGACCAGGCGGCAAGGCAGGGAGGAAAGACTGCCATTATCTCCGTGGGCTGGGATCCGGGCATGTTTTCCCTGAACCGGGTGTACGGGGAGGCGGTGCTGCCCCAGGGGAAGGATTACACTTTCTGGGGCAGGGGCGTGAGCCAGGGGCATTCTGACGCGGTGCGCCGGATCCAGGGTGTGGCGGATGCCAGGCAGTATACCATTCCTATGGACAGTGCCCTGGAGGCTGTGCGGGCGGGGAAGAACCCGGAGCTGACTCCCAGACAGAAGCACACCAGGGAGTGCTTTGTGGTGCTGGAGAAAGGGGCGGACGGGGCCAGAGTGGAGCAGGAGATCAAGACCATGCCCAACTACTTTGCAGACTATGACACCACCGTACACTTTATCAGCGCCGAGGAAATGCAGCGTGACCACAGCCGGATTCCCCATGGAGGCTTTGTGCTCCGCAGCGGCGCCACAGGCTGGAACCAGGAGAACTCCCATCTGATCGAATACAGTCTGAAACTGGATTCCAATCCGGAGTTTACGGCCAGTGTGCTCACGGCCTACGCCAGGGCGGCCTGGAGGCTTTCGTCGGAGGGGGCCGTGGGCTGTAAGACGGTCCTTGACGTGGCCCCCGCCTATCTGAGCCCCAGAAGCGGGGAAGAACTGCGGGCGGCCATGCTGTAAGCAAAGCCAGGACAGGGACGCGGATGCCCCTGTCCTGTTCTCTGATGGCGGGAACAGCCCTGGAGGGTGCAATTTCCCCTGAAAAGGGTGGTAGAAACTGGGAAAGTGGAGTACAATATAAAAACGCGGACTGGGAAGGAGCAGGGATGAGGCTTAGGGATTTATTGGGGGAGATAAAGTATGTCTGTCTACAGGGGAGCGTGGACAGGGAGGTAAAAGGGGTCATCTATGATTCCAGGAAGGATGTGAAAGACTGCCTTTTTATCTGTATCCAGGGCGTGAAGGCCGACGGGCATGATTTTGCTCCTCTGGCGGCGGCCAGGGGGGCGGCGGCTCTGCTGGTCTCCAGGCCCGTGCCGGATGCTGAGGCGGAGAGGGATTTGACGGTGATTCTGGTGGAGGATACCAGATATGCCATGGCCCACATTGCCGCAGCCTGGTTCGGCCATCCTGCCAGGAAGCTGCAGGTCATCGGCATCACCGGCACCAAGGGTAAGACCACCAGCACATATGTGGTGAAGAATATTCTGGAACAGGCAGGCCGCAGAGTGGGGCTGGTGGGCACCATCGAGAGGATTATCGGGGAGGAGCATATCCACGCGGAGAATACAACCCCGGAGTCCTATGTGCTCCAGGAGACTTTTGCCAGGATGGTGGAGGCAGGACTGGACACGGTGGTGATGGAAGTGTCCTCCCAGGCCCTGAAGCTTCACCGCACCCAGGGATTTATGTTTGACTACGGAATCTTTACCAATCTGGAGCCGGACCACATTGCGCCCGGGGAGCATGAGAGCTTTGAGGAGTACAGGGAGTGCAAGAGCCTGTTGTTTCGCCAGTGCAGAGTGGGCATTGTAAACGGGGATGACACCCATGTGGGTGAGATCACACAGGGGCATACCTGCACCCTGGAGACTTACGGCATGGGGGAGGACTGTATGCTGCGGGCCAGGGATCTGCGTCTGGTGCAGGGGGGCGGAAGCCTGGGGGTGGAATTTTGTGTTTCCGGCCTGATGAACTTTGAGGTAAAGGTGCCTTTTCCCGGCCGATTCAGCGTGTACAATGCCCTCTGCGCCATTGCCGTCTGCCGTCATTTTCAGATAGATGTGGGAGATATCCAGCAGGCCATGGGGAAAGTCAAAGTAAAAGGGCGCATTGAGAGAGTGGATATCTCTGACAAGTTTTCGCTGCTCATTGACTATGCCCACAATGCCATGGCTCTGGAGAGCCTTCTGTCCACCCTGCGGGAGTATAACCCCCGGCGGCTGGTCTGCCTTTTTGGCTGCGGCGGAAACCGAGACAAACAGCGTCGTTATGAGATGGGGGAGGTCAGCGGCAGACTGGCGGATCTCACGGTGGTCACTTCCGACAATCCCCGTTTTGAGGAGCCCATGGACATTATCCGGGACATAGAGACCGGCCTGGAGAAGACGGATGGGAAATATGTGGAAATCTGTCACAGGAGGGAGGCCATAGCCTATGTGATCTCCCACGCGGAGGAGGGGGATCTGATTGTGCTGGCGGGAAAAGGCCATGAGGATTACCAGGAGATCAAGGGCGTGAAGTATCCCATGGACGAGAGGGATATCATCCGGGAGCTGCTGGAGGGCGGGCTGAAGCATATCTGACCCGGCAGGGCAGGGAGCCGTCTCCGGAGCAGAGTATACGAAAAAGAGGTGGGCTGTGGGAGAGCTTTATGCGGATGTGATCGTGGACATTTCCCAGGAAAAACTGGATAAACCCTTCCAGTACAGGGTGCCGGAAAATCTCCGGGGGGAGCTGGAGACAGGAATGTGCGTGCACATTCCCTTTGGAAACGGCAACCGGCTGCTGAAGGGGTATGTGGTGGACCTGGGGAGCGTCTGCAAATTCGATCCCGGGCGGACCAAAGAGATCCGGGGGATTGTAAAGAACAGTGCGGACATAGAGGGAAGGATGATTGCCCTGGCAGGGTGGCTTCGGAAAAATTACGGTTCCACCATGATACAGGCGCTGAAGACCGTGCTGCCCGCCAGGCAGCGGGTGAAGAAACTGGAGCACAGAACCGTGAGACGGCTTCTTGGCCGGGAGGAGACGCTCTCTCTGCTGGGGGAGTGCAGGCGCAGGAAGCAGACTGCCAAGGAGCGGCTTCTCCAGGAGCTGCTTACCCAGGAGGAGATTCCCTACGGATGGGTGACGGGAAAACTGGGCGTCTCCGCCCAGACGGTCAGGAGCCTGGAGACGGCGGGGGCGGTGAGAGTGGAGAGCCGGGAGAGTCTGCGGAATCCCGTGAAGGTGGCCGGGGGAGAGGAGCTGCGCCCCCGGCTGAGCCAGGCCCAGGAGAACATTGTCCGGAAGGTTCTGGAGGATTATGACGCCGGGCGCCCGGGCACCTGCCTTCTCCACGGGATCACCGGAAGCGGCAAGACAGAAGTGTATCTGAAGATTGTGGAGGAGATGAGGGCCCGGGGAAGGCAGGCTGTGGTGCTGATCCCTGAGATCGCCCTCACCTACCAGACCCTGCTGCGGTTTTACCACAGGTTCGGGGACAGAGTCAGCGTCCTGAACTCCACCCTGTCGGCGGGAGAAAAATATGACCAGTGCCAGCGGGCCAAAAACGGGGAGATCGACGTGATTATCGGCCCCAGGTCCGCCCTTTTTACCCCCTTTCCCCACATTGGGGTGATCATTATGGACGAGGAGCACGAGGGCAGCTATAAAAGTGAGTCTTCTCCCAAGTACCATGCCAGAGAGACGGCCCTGGAGGTGGCCAGGATCCACGGGGCAAGTGTGATTCTGGGCTCCGCCACCCCGTCCCTGGAGGCCTACTACAGGGCTCAGAGGGGACAGTACAGGCTTTTTACCCTGGGGGAGCGTCTGACAGGAGGGCAGCTTCCGGTGGTCCACACGGTGGATCTGCGCCGGGAACTGCGGGAGGGAAACCGCTCTATTTTCAGCCGGAAGCTCCAGGCGCTTCTGGAGGATCGGATCCGGAAGGGGGAGCAGAGCATCCTCTTCTTAAACCGCCGGGGCAGCAGCCGTATGCTGCTGTGCGGGGAGTGCGGTCATGTGCCGGAGTGTCCCCGGTGCAGCGCGCCGCTGACCTTCCACTCCGCCAACGGACGCCTGATGTGCCACCACTGCGGCCACTCCCAGCGGAACTTGGAAGCCTGCCCGGTCTGTGGCGGCATCATGAAGCACGTGGGCGCGGGCACTCAAAAAGTAGAGGAGGAGCTGGCGGACCTCTTTCCCGGCGTGGGAGTTTTGCGGATGGATGCGGACACGACGGCGGAGGGCCACGAGAAGCTGCTGCGCCGCTTTGAGAGGGAGCGCATCCCCATCCTGCTTGGCACCCAAATGGTTGCCAAGGGACTGGACTTTGAGAACGTAACCCTGGTAGGCGTGCTGGCCGCCGACCTTTCGCTGTATGTGGAGAATTACCGGGCGGCGGAGCGGACCTTCAGCCTGCTGATCCAGGTTG
>OFGE01002825.1_pt1 | contig 12338 bp, 13 predicted proteins | sample 1521681 | NCBI WGS metagenome assembly OFGE01 (sample SAMEA3504093, study PRJEB24116) | mouse gut metagenome | biome: mouse gut; feature: mouse-associated habitat; material: faeces | place: Denmark | collected 2011 | reverse complement strand
GGGCTTGGGGGCCATCGGCCACCAACAAGCTGTGCCGGGTATATACCGGGGCATTGCTTGCTACTACCATCAGTGGTTATAGATGTGGGTTGAATGTCGTCAGCATTGATGGTATACTCTATTCGATGAATGAGAACTTATTTGGAGGATTGAAATGAGACCACTAATCGTTTATTATTCCTATTCTGGAACGACAAAAAGGTTAGCAGAAGATATTGCATTGATCGTAGGCGGCGATTTAAGAGAACTAAAGCCCAAAAACCCATATTCATTTTCGTATAATACAGCAGTAAAAGAAGTCAGAGAAGAAATAGAGAGAGGATATTGCCCTCCATTGTTAGAAGGAGGAGAAAGTATCAATGATACCGACACTGTTTTTATAGGATCACCTAATTGGCTGAAGTCTTTTGCTCCTCCGGTACTTTCCTTTTTAAGGAAAGTGGATTTGAAAGGGAAAACGATCATACCTTTTTGCACACATGGTGGTGGAGGATTTGGAACCATAGTCGAAGATATTCAGAAAGAATGTAGGGAATCTGTAATCAAAGAAGGTCCTGCATTTAAAAGCAATTACAATTTTGACGAATTACAGAAATATTTGGATCAAATATATTGACAATTCCTAATTTGTTTAGAATTTCTTTTTTGTGGCGAAATCCCCCTTGACAAATGTTCTCCTGCGTCTGAATGCTCCCGGACTCGCCGACGCTACCATCGTCCTGACTGAGCCTGCAGTAAATAGCCGCTGTTTCCATTGCCATAAAATTCGCCTCCTTTGTGACACACAATACCCGAAACACTACGCAATAGCTATACCATCATCCACCAAAGATTCCTTCGTAATTTCGGCTATTTTAGTGGTAGAAAAGTCGCTTTTGATCAGGCCGCCCACCTTTTGAAAGATGTCCTTGTCGCCGCTGTAGAAGCTGACGGTGATATACCGCACGCCGCGGATCGTCTTGGTACTGGCCCTGAAGTCATTCTCAAATAAAAACATTTTTACATTCTCCTCTCTACATACTCATGGAAAATCCATGGTACTGTTCATATTCCTCGTCCTCGTCATCCACCGCATACTGAATAGTACGGTCGATTTTTCCGCCCCGTCTGAGGATCAGTTCAATCTCATCCTCGCTATGGTGGAGCGTCTCCAGGTGGAACCGGTCATTGTCGCCCACCGCCAGAGCCTCAAAGATGGAGGCCAGTCCGCAAACCGCGTCGTCCAGCGTCGGCTCAGGCTCACCAGGTGCGATCCACTCCCGGCGGCTCTCCAGGTATTCACGACCGCCCATGGCAAAGTAGTGCTCCATGTTCTCCCGCAGAAGGGTCTGGTCAAAGAGCTTACTGTCCCGGCAGCGCATATTCTCCGGGGTGGTGTAGGTGATGTGCTTGTGCCCCTCCTCCCACTTCACGCCGTATCCCCACGTCTCCATACAGCGGATGAACTGCTCCCGGTCACAGCACAGCTCCATCGCCCGCTTGATGTCCTTCCGCAGCTTCTCCTTCCAGGCGGGGATTCGATGTGGGTCGGCCTTCGTTTCTGTGATTGACAGGCCGTATTGCAGACACAGCTGGTTGGAGAACTCCTTGACCTGCTGCATCTCACAGGCGCTCTGGTGGAACTTCCGACCCGTCTCAAAATTCACCGAGTTCATGATGATGTGGTTGTGGATGTGATCGGTGTTCATATGGGTGGCCACCACACACTGATAGCCCTGGAAGTACTCCGCGAACTTCAAGCCGATTTCATGGGCGGTTTCAAAATCCAGTGGATCGTCCGGGGAGAAGGACTGGACGATGTGGTAATAGCCCCTGCCGTCAGTCTTGTGGAACTGCTTCTTCACCGCCTCGAACTCGTCACGCGCAGTCTGCGCGACACAGTTCACGCCGGTGATGAGGGAGTCGGTGGTCTTCTCCCGGTTGGTCACGTAGTCCAGGATGCCGCCTAAGCCCCGCGAGACAGCAACGAATTTAACGCTCGCCATGTGTCCTGATACACCTCCATAAAGGGCTTGAAGTCCACCAGCTCGATCCGCCGCTGCCGGGCCAGCACCGTCAGCTGGTTGAGGTTGTTGCCTTGGCGGCGCAGTTCTGTCAGCAGCTCCGCCGCACCGTCGATGACCACCACGTCTTTTTCCAACGCCGCACGGCGCACAAACTCGCTCTCGGTCATCCGGGCTTTCCTGGCGTTCTCCGAGATTACAAACTTCTCCCAGCCCGCTACTCTGGCGCGGATAAAATGATTCTTTGCCATCGGTCACTCCTCCTCTGAGTAGAACGGTTCCAAAAACTCCACTGTACGACTTCCTTCCGTTTGATAGGGGTGCGGGCTTAGCCCGCTCTGCCGAAGTGGGCGGGCGGGGCAAATGCCCCAGCCCGTACCACAAAGGCGAAACTTGCCACGCCCCAAGGGGCGTGTTCCGCTCCCACCGTCCCCGTTCCTACTCTGGAGGTGCTGGTCTCTCCTGCGACAGCTGCGACGGCTGTGACAGCAAATCTGACACGGGGCCTGTATCATTTTTGCCGTCATTGCTGACGCAGCCGACGCGCAGAGTCAGTTCTCTGCGGTCATGGGTTCGGCGGGTGGAGAGGATAATGCCCTGTTCGGACAACTCCTGCTGACAGCGAAGCAGTTTCTTCATCAGCACGTTGGGCTTGTATGGTTCACCAGCGAACTCGTCCAGCGCCTCTGCCAGCTCCGTCGCTGTTCCCGTAAAGTACTTCCGCTGATTCAGAAATTCAGAGAGAAAAAATACCAGCTCATCCTGGGGACGAGCCGGCTGCTCCACATTGTCCTCTGTCAGCTTCCAGATGTGCTCTGCGCTGTCGAACTCCAGCGACAGCTCCCGGTATTCAATGTCCCGGCCTGTGCAGTAGAGCGTGGCGGAGTTGGAGCTGCGCTTGCTTTTGCGGAGCACGAAGCTGGTATCCGTCGCGCCGCTGATTCCGGTGGTGCCGGAGATCATGTTCATGGGGTCGTCATCATTCATCTTTCGCAGGTGGTGGATCAGTAGAATGGCGATCCGGTACTTGTCCGCCAACTCCTTAAGGATACCCAAGTCACGGTAGTCACTGGCATAAGGATTGGCGTCGTTGACGCCGCCCCGGATACGCTGGAGCGTATCGATGACGATAAGCACTGTGTCAGGGTGTGCCGCCAGGAAGCGCTCGATCTGCTGCTCCAGTCCGCTGTGCAGCTTCTCCGACATGGTGGCGAAGAACAGATTCGACAGAGCGTCATCTGTGATATCCAGCAGACGGTTTTGGATGCGGCTGTAGCTGTCCTCCAGACAGAGGTAGAGTACGTCACCCTGAGTAGTGGAGAATTCCCAGGCCGGCTCACCCTTTGCCACCTGAAGACAGAGCCACAGGGACAGCCACGACTTCCCCACCTTCGGCGCTCCCGCCAGGACGTGGAGTCCCTGTGGAAGCAGTTGTGAGACCACAAAGCGGATGGGCGGCAGCACTGTATTCATCAGCGTCTCGCCGTCCATGTAGGTCAAGGGTCTATCCATTTTCATTCCTCCAGTTCAAAATTTGCCCCTCTGTCTTTTAAGGACACTGAGAGGAAATTTGTAAACCAGAAAAATGAAAAAAGTTAAGGAGCCCTGTCATGTGACAGAGCTCCTCAACTTTTCGTGAAGCTTTTTCAGCCGCTTTGACACCGCCATCTTGGAGATCCCAAAGACCTTTCCGATCTCCTCCATGGACAACTCGCCGTCATAGCGCAGAGAGATCAGCTCCTGCTCCTGAGCGCTCAACTCCGCGACGGCTTTCCGCAGATTTTCAAGACGGAGGTTCCAGAGTACAGACTGCTCCAGCGGACGCCCGGCTGACACATGGCTGGACAGCACCGTTTCAAACTCACTTCTACTCAGATGCCTTTTGTCCTGCCTGGCCTGGGCCTGCGCACGCCTTCGATCCTCCTCCAGGAATTCTGCGACCTCCTTTGGCACTGATACTTGCTCACCGCTATAAAAAACGACTGTGTCGTTCATGCTTGTCCCTTCCGCTTCCTGCGGAAAGGAACACACCTGCGCTGCCGGCACAGCGCCAAATACTGTAAGCCCTCATGGAATCTACTCGTCATAGGGGAGTCGTGGTGCCCTTGGCGGCCCATGAAAGCCTGAGGTCACACAGGGTGTGAACCTCACCGGAAAGCTGCAGATTTTGGCTTTCGCCTATGGCTATTATAGTACATACGTTCTTGCATGTCAAGCAAATTTAATTCAGAGAAAAAGTTGCAAAAACCCGCAGAAATATCTAGATTCCTGCGGGTTTTGGAGCTGCTGGCCGGATTTGAACCGGCGACCGCCGGTTGTCGGTAAGGGGACAATTTTAACTTGAGCATTTTCCTTATGTGTTTTAACTCAATGCGGATGGTTCCTCAATTTCCTCCGCAAACAGACCCATCAAATCGTGGCTGGCACCCACATTAGTGACTTCAAAGTGGTTGACGCAGTACTGGAGCCAAGGAAATGTATCACTCATCTCCTGGATCAAGTCAAAAATCTCCAAGTCGGTGGTCTTATATTTGGAGTGGTAACCAGAATACTGCTCATGGGAGAAATTGTGAGAAGTCAGGAACCGTTGAATCAGAGCATAAGCCCCTTTGGGATTGGTCTGAGAGTAATGCTCTTTCAGATCCTTAATGCGAAGGTCAAAATAAAGCGCCTTTAGGTGCTTTGTCTCTCGCCGGGTCATCAAGCGGCACTCTCCCGACCAGCGTAGTGGAGCAGTATATCTTCCACGGCAAAGTCGTTTTCGTCCTCACCGTCGTCGCTATTATACCACAGCCACTTAACCACATAGGGCATGAACCAATCCTTGTCCTTCAAGGTGGTAATCAGGCGGCCGAAGATACCATAGTCTTTAGTAGCTCCGGTGCCATAATAACAGACGGTGCCATCGGGTTGGGACTCCTTGCGGAAACCATATTTTCCAAAAGTGCTATCCACAGAAGACTGAATCGCCTGGGACGTATATTTTTGCGCCTGTTCAATACGCTCAATGTCCAATTTCATTTCCAGTTTCAGCATATCACTGTACCTCCTGAAAAAATTGACCACTCTTATTATATCAGGGGGGGGCAAAATAGTGCAATCTTTTTCATACTTTATTACTGCAAGCCCTCACGCTTTATTAGACAATGATTGCCATTAGCTCAGCGCTATTGAGAGGCTATCTGCCAAAATGCTTTTTATATCTCTCCATTTTTTGTTTGTTCCAAAATTTTCAATATTCGTGCTTTAGTTTTCGTTTTTATCTGAGCGGAATCAGTGATTTCATCGTATGCGAGATGATTTACATCAAACGGTACAGATTGACATTTATCAGATCTTTGGAAATAAAAAATCATTCTACCAGTATCTACATGCTTTAATGCATAACCAATTTCAATCATAACATTATGGCGAGCACCAGATACATCAGCAATAAAAATATCACATTCTTGTATTTTCTCATACATTCTCTTTCTAATATCAAAAGTTCCTGTAATACAAGTTCCTAAGTCTGTCAATTCTAAATTCAGTTCATCAGTCAACTCTTGCATTGCTTTTATTCTGCATTCTGCACGCTCGGTCTCCTCTTTTCCATCATGTTCCGCAGACGGATACCATCTTGCAAGGAAAACTTTTTTAGGAACATGCTCATAGATTTCATCGTACAGGTTGATAACATCGTCAATATGTAAATTTTTAACATTTCCGACGTTATTCTTCTTTATCCACGAAAGAAATCCGCGATATTTGGATTCGTTAGTGAGCCGGTAGTAAGCCAACGCTCCGATGACAGCAATGTTTGTTGTGGTTGCAGCTATTTCGGATTCCACCAAAGCACGCTCGATTTCAACAAGCTGTGTCTTAACTTTTCCAATGGCAGAATCGTTTTCCTCAACGCTTTGATTCTTTAGCAAAAATCCGAAGAGATCAACAAAGAAACTGCATTTTGCTTGGCTTATGTAAGAGCTGATGGCGGGAAAATACTGAAAGTCAACATCCTGTAATGTTTTCCTTGCCAAGTAGTATTTCCATCCAAAAGAGGGGTCTTTAATCAGTGTATCATCAGAAAATACTTGTGGGCTTTCTAAAATTACCTTTAAATTTTCTTCCAGTTTTAGAGGAATTTGCTTTGCATTGATATTGTGAAATATTGCCCTTGTAAATTGATCGTTTTCACTCGGATTGCGGAAAAGTAACAAACAGAACGGCAATATAAAATCTGCTGCAACCTTATCCGCAGCGCTCAGCCTATGATTTCCGTCAATCCGTATCAGTTCGCAATTGGATTCTTCAAATTTTATGTGTGCTAAATAAATTCTTTCAACCCTTGGCAGCTTGTCATATTGGTTCAATATATTTTTGCTTGCATGACGTGAAATTTTGAATTGAAAATTGCCGATACTTTTATTCCAAGTTTGTCCTGATTGCAAAGATGAATGAAAAAGTTCGAGTGTATCAAAATCTTTAGTTCCATCAGTCAAATTTGTTGCAAGAATTACTTCCGGGAAAAACTTGTATTCTCCGGCATTTAAGAATCTTGCCATGTCTCCCTTGTGTTCGTCAATTAAGCCCCTCTGCACTTCTGCATTTGGCTTTGAAATGGCACTCAGCATTTTATATGACGCAAAGCCTCGTAGGCAAAGAAAACCGCCCATAGAATATTCTAGAATTCCACTTAATTTTACCATAATCTATTCCCCTATCAGAGTCTCCTCGAAATGACGCTTAGCCTTTTGCCAGTCCTGTTCCGCTTTCTTTCTTGCCTCAAGTAGCTTATCTCGCTTATCAAACAATTCTGTTGCGATCTCAACTTGTTGTTCATAGCTAGGAAGAATAGCGGGGAAGTTTTTCAAGAAAGTATCAGATACTCTTTGTTGCCCTGCCGAGCCATTAAAAACAGCCTGAGCTATATCTAAAATATCGTCATTTGACAACAGCGCCCAAATATACGGCATGTAGATCTTTACAGGGCTGTTATCTTTTTCCCTTATGACATGAAATTCTGTTGAACCAAATCCTACACTTGTAGATATTTGATCTGTTATACATGATTTTCCATTTTGCATGCAGGGAGAAATTTTAGCCCAAAGCAAATCTCCCTTTTTAAATGCGGTATATCCCTTTTTGACTTCCGCAAATCTTCGCTGCTCCGGAATAAGGGTGTTATCTTTTTCTCCAACCGCCGTCATTGGAATAAATGTTACGATATCATCATCGTGGTATCCAGATATATCAGTAGTAGGATTGATATCAAGGAAATCCTTGAGAACACCACGGCACCAAGTACTGTTTCGATATTTTTTCATTAATTTCATATACTTTGGGAAACGATAATTACAAAACCATTCTTTGCAGCTTATATTTGAAGAAGATAATGTATATATACAGCAGGACAACGAGTCTAAAGTATCCGGAGTATATGTTTCCTTGCTTTTTTGAAATTCTTCAAATTCATGAACGATATAACCGAGGTTTGATATATCTTTTTTCCCTGCCGCATCAAATCCGATATGTTCAGGAACAGCACAAAATATTTTGTATTCATTATTGTCCATATAGGCTTTCTTTCTTAAATACAAAATTGAGGATTTTACATTAGCCCCAAAGTGTGCAAAGGCGCACTGAGGCAGGCTCACAACTGCAAGCAGTTGGAACTTCTCTAAAATGAAATCACGGACGTATTGCATAGAACTGTTCGTTAAAATACCATCTGGTAAAACGATGGCAGCCTTGCCAGTACCCGGTTTCAAGAATTGCCAAATACGCTCAATAAACAGAACTTCAGAGCTCTGATTTTTACGAGGCCTCTTCTTGCCCTTTGCGTCTACATTGTTTCCAAGCTCATAAGTAGAGAGGTAAGGCTTTTCGGCAAGGTTGATTGTAGACCCAAATGGAGGGTTTGTAAGGATCAAATCAAAGTGATTTTCTGCAAAACCTCTGTTATGATCGTGCATTTTATCAATGCTCTCAAGAGCATCGTGGCTAATAACATTGGTATGACCATCATCATGAACAATCATGTTCATCTTCGCAACACGGGCAATTTCATCATTGATTTCGATTCCGTAAAGATGCTTTGCGGCAAAGTTATGCCAATAGTTAAAGTAATCGACGGTATCCTTTTCGTAATAGTCGCCCGCCTGTTTCCTCATATAATCGAGTGCATGCAACAGAAAACCACCAGAGCCACAAGACGGGTCAAGTACATCCCAATCTTGCTCGGGCTTCATCATTTTTACACAGAATTCAATAATGGGACGAGGCGTAAAGTACTGTCCAAAATCGCCCTTAAAGAAACCATCCATAAATTGCTCAAAAGCGACGCCCTTAACATCAAGGTCAGTTTTATTAAGGTTAATAGCCTCCAAGTGCGAAACAACGGTACGAAGAACACGGTCATCCACCTTGATAGATTCCGTAAACACTTCGGGATCTTTAGCTTTTTGTTCGTTATAGAGCGTATTTATACGCTCTGCCAGTTTAGATGACGGTTCGTGGGTCTTAATCTGGAACTGATACGGCTCACCCTTTTTACGAGGCTTTTGCTCATCGCTGATTTTTACGAAAATAAGTTTGCAGAGTTCACCAAAGGCGGTAGGTGGAGAAAGACGGCCACCGCCCCACAACGTTTGATGGCATTTTTTGATTGCTGCAATCAAATTCTCTCTTGACACAGGCTTTATATCGTTGTCCGTCCCTTTATAAAAACGGAATTCCTGAGGCTTGCCGTATGCACGAGGAAGATCAGCAAGAATATTTTGCTCGCGCTCATATGCTCCGTACTTATCAGAAACATCCAGAACACGGCGAGTGCCACCAGCAATGATAACAACATAATCTGCTCGCAGTTTTATCCAAGTTGCATTGCCAACACCCTGTTCGATGGCCTGGTTAAACTCGGCGTCAGTAACACCCTCTTTTTTACATTCCACAATTGCATACGGACGCTTACAGTCATCATCACTAAAGACAACAATATCAGCGCGGTCGGTAGGCAATCTGTCGGGCACAACCACTTCGACCTTGATTCGATTTACGGGGTACTCATATTTGTAGATCAGTTCGGCAAAGAATTCAGCACGAACTTTTTCCTCGGGATCTTCGTAGTTCTCCATATGCTTTTCCGAGGTGATGTACTCAATTTTCTTTTTGCCTTCAGCACCAGTAATGTTGATGTACCCATCCTTTTGAGCTTTTTGCAGCGGAGTAAACATAACAGGCTCAAAAGCTGCTTTTGACATTTCGTTAATATCAAACATTTTAATTCTCCTTTTGTAAGGAAATCATTCTATCTCTAGCTCAGTATCTTGATTATAACATCAAACCTGAACAACCACAAGCTAGTTTTATAGCTATCAGATAATCAAGGCCCCCGGCTTAGCCAGGGGCTTGGCTGTACACATTTTCTTATCACGCCGGTTTTACGAATACAGGTTTTCGGCCTTTCGGAGTTTCCTGTTCGCACCATACTCCATTTTCTAACCACTCCCTCATATTGATATACCCGATAAACTTGTAGTAAATATCCACTTCCTGACTTTTGACACCATCCTCGTCCACTTGTTTCTCATGTACCACAATTATCTCAATTAACTCGTTAAGGATGTGTGCGTTCAATTCCGTAATATCCGTGTATTTCTGGATGAGCGGCAGGAAACGCTCCACATTTTTGTAGACCTCCTCGCCTTGAGAGATTTCCGCCAAAAGAGCCTCACGCTGGCCTTTTAATGCCTCCTGTTCCCGTTCATAGATAGACACCATGGACTGATACCTCTCCTCGCTGATCCGCTCCAGTGCGGCGTCCTCGTAGAGCTTGTTCAGAATCTTTTCCAACTCGCCCAAGCGTTTCTCCACCTTTTTCAGCTCCCGCTTGCAGCGGTTGATCTCCTGGGCCTTTTTCTCTGTTTTCATGGACACCAGCATATTCACATAGTCTTCCTCTGCCAGGCTCGCCACCCGAGCGTTCCGGCGGATGTCCTCCAGCACCAGTTGATTCAGCGTCTTCCACCCGATGGCGTGGGAGGTACACCGCTCCTTGCCGTAGTTCTTATACACCCAGCAGGAGAAACCTGTGTACCGCCCACGCTTTTTGTCGTAGCTGACGTTCAATGAGGAGCCGCAGTCGGCGCATTTTACCAGCCCTGTGAAGTACTGCACCTCGCCCTTGCCATTTTCCCGGCGCTTTGCTTTCATCATCTGGTGGACCGTGTCCCACAGTTCCTGGGATATCAGCGGCTCATGGGCGTTCTCGGTGACGATCCACTCGTCCTCCGGAACATCTTCCCGTCGTTTGTCAAAAAATCCTTTGGTCTTGCTCCGGCCATAGACCACCTTACCCAGATAGACCGGATTGTTCAGGATGACGCGGATAGAGGTGGCGTGCCAGTCGTAGGGCTTGCGCCAGTAGTCGCTGTTTTTGTAGAAGTCCGGGTTGTTCTGATTGAAGTACGCCTGGGGATTCAGTACACCCCTTGACCGCAGGATTTTGGTCATACGCACATAACCCACACCGTCAGCGAACAGCCGGAATATCTCCCGCACCACCTCGGCGGCGGGTGGGTCAACGACAAGGTGGTGTCGGTCGTTGGGGTCCTTCTTGTAACCGAACGGAGCGTGGCTGCCCAGAAACATCCCTGATTTAGCTCTGGCCTCTTTTGCTGCCTTGGTTTTGCTGGACGCCTGCCGGGCGTAGAAGGAATTGATCACGTTGGTGAAGGGGAGTACCAGATTGTCAATCCCGTTCTTGGAGTCGATGTTCTCCGCCACTGAGATAAACCGCACTCCCTTCTCCTCAAAGTAGTGCTCGATGTACATCCCCATCTGGGCATACTCCCTTCCGAAGCGGGAGAGGTCTTTCACGATGACCATGTTGACCTTGCCCAGTTCAATATCGTCGATCATCTGCTTGAAATTCGGACGGTCGAAGTTGGTACCGCTCCATCCGTCGTCGCAGTAACAGTCGCCCACCTTGATATGGTGTTCCTTACAGTACTGGGTGAGCAGAGTTTTCTGCGTCTGGATGCTCCCGGACTCGCCGACGCTGCCGTCATCCTGACTGAGCCGGCAGTAGATTGCCGCTGTTTCCATTGCCATAAGGCTGCCCACCTTTTGAAAAATAGCGCTTATTGTTCTTTATTAATTTGAAGTCCTGCTCCACTAACTCCTTCCACCTAGTATGATACCCAAGTAATGGAAACAGAAGATCTGCCATTGTTTCCCCAGTATCATAAAAACTTTTCAAATATTCTTCAATAAATCGTTCTTTATTTTTGCCGATCTTCATTTCATCCATTGCCATTTTCCAATGTGGCGTATCAGCATAATTGATATATAAACTGGATACATCCCATATAACTACGTTTGGATTTTGAGTTTTTATGGCCTCTTGCAATATATAGTAAGTCACTTCAATCGGCTGGACAGATGTTGACAAATTATATGATTTTATTCCATATAACTCGTACATTTCCATTGGCAATATTCCTCTTGAAGAATGGCTTGTTCCAAGCACAAGAAGATCTACACTATTTTCTTCTTCTCCAATAAAATATCTCAATTTACCAATAATAGTATTACGAAAGAAATATGGCAGAATTTGTATAAATATTTTTTGAAGAATTGCAAAAATGAAAATACCAATTATAACAAATGTCAGAATTTTAAAAATAATTTTACTACAATATTTCATATAACAATACCTTTTCTTTCTATCTCCCATCATAACATGCCTAAAACTAATGCGGATTATATCGACCAAACAAATTCTGTATTAGTATTTTCATCAACTCACTATTACCTTTAAAAAAGCTTATTTTAGTAGGCGTTTTTCCTGTTTTAGGATATGCCCTGGTCACTGGAATTTCACATACTTTTAAGCCAATCTGTGTCGCTCTTACAGATAAGTATGCTAGTAATTCATATGTCATAAAAATATCCCGAAGAGGTTGCACTCTGCTATCTCTTAAATACGCCGCAGAATATGCTCTGTATGCATTTGTAGTATCTGTAAATCGGTAATGGGCAGTCAGAGAAATAATCGGTGCATGTATAGCTTTCACAGAAATCAGCCTGACTAACGGCGTATTAATTGCTCTTCCGCCTTTAATAAAACGCGATCCCTGCACAAAATCATATCCCTCTTTCAACTTTTCTATAAACTTTGGTACATCTTCTATGCTGTCTTTGTTATTACCATCAATCGTAATGATTCCTTTATATCCCCTATTTAATGCCCACCATATTCCCATTCTGAGCTGTGCGCCTTGTTTTCCTACATCCTGCTTTACAAGCAAAGCATTTACTTTTAATTGCCGAAGTCGTGATTCTTCTGTGCAT
>OFGE01002820.1_pt1 | contig 12366 bp, 12 predicted proteins | sample 1521681 | NCBI WGS metagenome assembly OFGE01 (sample SAMEA3504093, study PRJEB24116) | mouse gut metagenome | biome: mouse gut; feature: mouse-associated habitat; material: faeces | place: Denmark | collected 2011 | reverse complement strand
CTTCACAGATGACACCAAAAGGTCAACCCCTTGGGAACGTCTAGATCTTACCGAGGGCAATCAATATTAACTGTCCCAAAAGGCGTGGCCAGAGCTTACAGACTGAGCTTCCTCTCCAAACAATTCTATCTACATCTGAACGGAGGTTTTGAACATGAAAATGCCCCTGGCGTATGTCACCGCCGCCTGGAGCGCGGACCCCGTGGAGGCCACGGAGCAGGCTGTCCGCTACTGCCGGGCCGTCTACGAGGCGGGGTTCTCCCCCATCTGCCCCACGCTGTACCTCCCCCTGTTTCTGAACGACGCTGTACCGGAGGAGCACAAGAGCAGTATTGATATGAGCCGGGACCTGCTGCGCCGCTCCCGTGTGCTGGTGGTGTGCGGCCACGCTGTCACCGAGGCGGTGAAAAATGACATCGCCGTGGCCCAGCGGCTCAAGATCACGGCCACCACCCTGGAGGGTATTCTGACGGTAAAGGGGCAGGGCCGCTGCTGACCCTGGGGAGCCTCTTTGACGGGATCGGCGTGTTCCCCCTGGCCGCCCGGCGTCAGGGGATCGTCCCCCTGTGGGCCAGCGAGATCGAAAAGGCCCCCGTCTCCATCACGAAACGCCACTTCCCGGATATGGCGCACCTGGGGGACATTACCCGGCTCCACGGCGGCGAGGTCCCGCCCGTGGACATCATCACATTCGGGTCCCCCTGTCAAAATCTCTCCAGCGCGGGCCGCCGTGAGGGGCTGGGCGGGGCAAAGTCCAGCCTGTTCTTCCAGGCGGTCCGCTTGATCGAGGAAATGAGGGATGCCACTGGAGGTCAATTTCCAACAATCGTTATTTGGGAAAACGTCATGGGAGCTCTGCTATCAGGAAACCGGCTGGATTTTAGAGCCGTGCTGCAATCTCTCACAAACACCGAAATTCCAATGCCTGCTTCCGGGCGCTGGGCCAACGCCGGAATGGTGCGAGGCGGAGGCCGTGACGTGTGCTGGCGTCTGCTGGACGCCCAGCATTGGGCAGACCCCCGGCTGGCCCGGCGTCAGCGGGTGTTCGTCGTGGCGGATTTTGGAGGCCGACGTGCCGGAGCGGTCCTGTTTAAGCCCCGCCGCCTGTTCCCGGCTCCTGCGCCTTGCGGAGACTTTGGGCTGCCCCCCGCCGGAGGCAATCGAATATCTGCTTTTGAAACAGGGGGGCCGCTACCAGTCGTCCACCCCTTTCAAGGCTACCGTATGCGGGGGGCGGCCAAGGCGGGGGACGTTGGGAACTTCCTGGGGAGCTTTGGAAAACCAACAGACCCTTTTCCCACCCTCCTTGCCGGAGGGCTGACGGTGTTTGCCCTGTGGCGGGAGGGCCGGGAGGCGGAGGGCGTCATTACCTGGCTGACCCCCACGGAGGGGGAGCGGGCCATGGGCCTGCCCGACGGCTGGACGGCGTTCGGCCACGACGGGCGGCCCGTCTCCGCCCGCGCCCGTCAAAAGGCCCTGGGAAACTCCATCGCCCTGCCCTGCGCGGAGTACATCATGGCGGGAGTAAAAGAAGAATTGAAGGGAGGGAAACCGTATAGCGATATTTGAAGCCTGTGTGACGAACCTGGGCAAGTACAACGAGGGCCAGCTTGTATATGAGCGGGTGGCGTTCCCCACCGACACCGAAACCGTCCAGGCGGCCTTGAAAAAAATCGGCATAGACGGTATTCGGTATGAGGAGATTTTTATTTCCGATTATGACGGCCCTATGCCCCAGCTCCACAAGCACCTGGGCGAGTACGAGAGCATAGACGAGCTGAACCATCTGGCCTGCCTGCTGTCGGAGCTGGACAAGGAGGAGCTGGCGGTATTTGAGGCCGTCATGGACAGCGGGGAGTACACCGGGAGCGTGAAGGATTTGATCAATCTCTCTCAAAACCTGGACAGTTACAGCTTTTATTCCGACGTTTACACCGAGGAGGACCTGGGCCGCCTATATATCCAGGATTTTGGAACCGTCCAAGTGCCGGAGCACCTGATCGACTATATCGACTATGAGGCATACGGGCGGGACGCGCGGATCAACGAGGGCGGGCACTTCGCCCCTGGCGGTTATGTCCAGGGGGGACATTCCTTTAAGGAGCACTACCACGGACTGGAGGACATTCCCGACGAACACCGGGTGTTCTCCATGCCCAAGGTTCCCATCCGGGAGCAAATGGCCGCCTATCAGGAAATGGCGAACCGGGCCTCCCAGACCACGGAGCGGCCCGCGCCCAAGGTGGACCGGGAGGAGCGGTAGCCCTCTGGACACCGTGTCCAGAGGCGGGAGGTGATGATTTTTGGTAGATGAAGATATTTCCCGGCGGACGATAGCCCTTTCCATCCGAACGGGGAAGCTGACGGCGCGGACGCTGGCCTGGGCGCTGCGGGCGGCGGGCCGGAAGATCCAAAAGGAGCGGCAGGCCCGCAAGACGCCCCACGGCAGGCAGAGCGTCAAGCAGCTTATGAAGCAGGGCGAGGCCACCAACAGCCTCCCCGTGGAGGCCCCCAGGGAGTTTGACCGGGTGGCCCGGCGCTGGAATGTGGACTACGCCTTTTACAAGAACGGCGAGGGAAAATATCTGCTGTTCTTCAAATCCAAGCAGGCCGACGCCATCACCGCCTGTTTTGGGGAATATTCCCGCCGTATCATGGACCGGCCCAGGGCGCGGCGCGTCCCCATCCTGGAGCGGATGAAGCGGGCCGGGGAGCTGCTGCGGCAGCGGCCCCAAAAGGAACGGGCAAAGGAGGCGGAGCGTGAAGAAAGGTAGCTTGAAAAAGTACATTCTCCCCAATATGCCCTATGTGTTCATGGCCTGGGCCTGTTTGAAGCTGGGGACGGCCTACCGTCTGGCGGCTGGGGCCAACGCCGGGGAGAAGCTGGTGGGCATGATGAATACCATCAACACGGCTTTTGCTTCCCCCGCCCCTGGGCTGGTCCCGGCGGACTGGCTGGTAGGGATCGCGGGGGCGGCGGCCATCCGGCTGTTCGTCTACGTCAAGGCCAAAAACGCGAAAAAATTTCGCCGTGACGAGGAGTACGGATCGGCGCGTTGGGGCGGTCCTAAAGATATAGCCCCTTTCGTCGATCCCAAGTTTGAGAAAAACGTCATTCTCTCCGGGACGGAATTTCTCACCACCAACACCCGGCCCAAGAACCCGGCCAACGCCCGGAACCTCAACGCCTGCGTGATCGGCTCCTCCGGCTCCGGCAAGACCCGGTTCTGGCTCACCCCCCAGCTCCTCCAGGCCCATTCCTCCTATGTGGTGGTGGACCCCAAGGGCGGGGTGCTGTCCCAGGTGGGCTATTTCCTCCAGAGGAAAAAAGGGTACAAAATCAAGGTTTTCAACAGCATTGATTTTTCCCGCTCTATGCACTATAACCCCCTGGCCTATATCAAAAACGAGGCGGATATTCTGAAATTCGTGAACACTTTGATAGCCAATACCAAGGGGGAGGGCAAGGAGGGGGACCCGTTCTGGACCAAATCGGAGACGCTTTTATACTGCGCCCTGATTGCCTATATCATCTTCGAGGGGCCGGAGGAGGACCGGAACATGAACACGCTGGTAGACATGATTTCGGGAATGGAAGTGAAAGAGGACGACCCGGATTTTATGAACGCCATCGACTATATGTTCAAGGGCCTGGAGAAGCGCAAGCCGGACTGCTTCGCCGTGAAGCAGTACAAGAAGTACAAATTAGCCAGCGGCAAGACTGCCCGCTCCATACTTATTAGCTGCGGGGCGCGGCTGGCCCCCTTTGACATTCCCCAGCTCCGGGAGATCATGAGCTATGACGAAATGGAGCTGGACCGCCTGGGGGACAAGCGGACGGCGGCTTTCTTCATCATCAGCGACACGGACACCACCTACAATTTCATTGTGGCGCTGGCGTTCTCCCAAATGTTCAACCTCCTGTGCGAGAGGGCGGACAACGTACACGGGGGCCGCCTGCCCCACCACGTCCGGGTGCTGTGGGACGAGGCCGCCAACACGGGGCAGGTCCCGAACCTGGAGAAGCTGGTGGCGGTGATCCGCTCCCGCGAGGTCAGCCTGACCCTGTTCTATCAGGCCCAGTCCCAGTGCAAGGCCATTTACAAGGACAACGCCGAGACGATCATGGGCAACATGGACAGCGTGGTTTTCCTGGGCGGGCGGGAGCACTCCACCGTCAAGGAGATTTCCGAGGCGTGGCTGGGCAAGCAGACCATCTCCATGCAGACGGACAGCCGGTCCCGCGGGCAGTCCGAGAGTTACAGCCAGAACACCCAGCGTTTGGGCCGGGAGCTTATGACCATGGACGAGCTCACCACCATGCCCGGCGATAAATGTATTTTACAGCTCCGGGGGCTGCGGCCCTTTTTCTCCCCCAAGTACGACTTGAAGCAGCACCCCAATTACCGCTATACGGCGGAGGCGGACAAGAAAAATGCCTTTGACCTGTCCCGCCTGATCAAGCGCCGTATGGACAAGCTGGACCCCCGCGAGCAATACACCGTGTACGAGGCGGACGTGCCGGACGAGGCGGACATAGGCGAGGACGAGGACATCTTCAACTATGACGACCTGGACGACCCGGATGTTTTCGTGTAGATATGACTAAGAATAATACAGCCCCTGGGTTCAAATTACCAGGGGCTGTATTACCTCATCATGTATTATCAATAACAGTTCTTATATTAGGTGTAAATAATTTGTCAAAAAGAATCTGGTTTCTTTCCTTTGCATCTCTAAGTAATTTATCAAAGGATATTACCTCAATGTATGCACCGGGATCGGGAATATAGCCAAAATATCCCTCTCCATCGGGTGTAATACGCAACCCAGAAAATTTTGCGTCCTCTTTCAAAGAATCGGTCATATCTGCAACAACATAGCAATAAAAAGCCGTATTTGATACGTTGCCGAATGGTCTACCATTTGCACGCATTTTCTTTCCCGCTTTTATTTCTTCAACATATCTTAACACCTGATGAATTGGATTTTTATCATCCGCCTTTAAATCATTTCGATTTGGCTTTTTAAATTCGATTATAGTTATAGAATTAAATTGGCTATCCTTGTCTGAAAAAGATATGGCTTCATCAAAAATCGCTATATCCATTCGGCTATCAGAATTTGAATCAATAACAGGAATTGATTTCATTAGTTTATCAGAAGCCAAAAAATTATGGTAAGCTAACCTCTCGTCGATTATCCAAAGGTTCATCTCCTCAAAGCTAATATCATTCGAAGTGTAACGCATCGGGCAAATAATCGAATGTATACTTTCTTCCGAGGCATACTTTCCATCGGCAGTAAGCTGTAAAGAATTTTCTAACAAGTCCAATATAACTTTTCGGCGGACAATATACTCCGCAAGACTTGTTTTACTTATGCCGTTTAGTTGTTTATAGTACTTATCATATCGCGACCTTATTTCACTCGGCGAAAGTAGGTTTTTAGAAACCTCCTCTTGTAACTGTTCTCCTGTTTGTTTAATTTCAAAATCCCATTGTAAAAGTTCTTTATATAGAGCAACATCTAATTCTTTATCACTGATATTAGGCGAAATTGCATCCAAGGTAGATGGCCGTTGAGCAATTAGATAGCGATATTTGGGCTGGCGATGACTAATATAATCATCTATACGTTTTTTCTTTTGCTTGCTTATTTCATCTAGGTAATCACTCAAATATGCAACTACATATTCACTTGCTGAATCAATCAATTCTTTTTCTGGTAAGTTATGATCCCAATCAATTTGACCATTCCGCTCAAATTCAAAATTTGTTCGCGAGGAGTTTACCGCAGAGTCTAAGTAGTCGCTTGTTAGAAATCCTGCATAGTAGAATCCTTGCCCATCTTCCTCTTGTATTCGTCCTTGCAAATTAGGCAAAACCTTATTCAAGTTATACGATTTTACTTCTCTTTTATTTGCGCAAAGATGTAACTCATGTGTTGTTACTCCTCCAGGCATTTTTACATGGTAAAGTATGAATTGCCTACCATCAATAGAAAATCTATCTTGGTGCAAAGAATCTTTTATGCAGTTTTCATAGTAATCGTTTAGACAAAATTGTTCACCCAAATTATCTCGAACTACAATTTTGGGGCAATTATCAAACAAAAAATAAATCAAACAGTGTTCGATAATCCTTTTTGAGAGAATTTCAAGTGAAAGCGGACTTTTGTCTCGAAAATTTCGCTTAAAATCAATCAGTCTAATTGTTGTCCGATTTTGGTGCGACTGTGTGTCTTGCAAATTATCATCAGGTGTTATGCCACTGAGGTCAAAATAAAATATACGCTCTTTCCAAGCCCCATTTTCGAAAAAAGTGCTTGATATTTCAACTTTTTCAAATGCTTTAAGCCAAAGAAATCGACCTATTCCTTTGCAGCCTTTTTTCCATTTGAGAGAAGAATCAGCCGTCCTAAAGGATTGGTAGTTGTCTGTTGAAAATCCCTTTCCATTATCTATAATCGTGAATGATTCGAATGGAGTTATCTCCATTTTTCCATCCATATCATATTTGGTTGTTTCTTGACGTTCAGCCAGAACCTCAATTACCTTATCTTCGTTGGAGACAGTATCTTCAAGTGACTGAATTGAATTTACAACGGCTTCAAATAAAGGCCAGAGAGATTTATATTCGGGAAGGAATGTATTATTTATCCTTCCACGTAAATCAATGGTGAACTGTGCCATATAGAGAACAGCTCCTTTCTCATTGTCTGCGCTTTGCCAAATCTGCCTATACTTTTGATATGGCTCATTATACACTAAAATACGGCTCTCTACAACACAAAAATATGCAGTATTTTTAATAGATTAGTCTATATGGACAAGCTGGACCCCCGCGAGCAATACACCGTGTACGAGGCGGACGTGCCGGACGAGGCGGACATAGGCGAGGACGAGGACATCTTCAACTATGACGACCTGGACGACCCGGACGCCTTTGTATAACCTCTGGACACCGTGTCCAGAGCGTTCCTGCCGCCTGACAAGGGCGGCTTTTTTCATGGCCGGGATGATATTCCCGGAGAATATGGAGGTTTATATGCAGTTTTTCTCTACCGCTGTTACTACTTTGCAGACCCTTGTTGTGGCCCTGGGCGCGGGCCTTGCCGTGTGGGGCGTGGTCAATCTGCTGGAGGGCTACGGCTCGGACAACGCTGCGGCCAAGTCGCAGGGCATCAAGCAGCTCATGGCCGGAGGAGGCATCATCCTGCTGGGTACGACCCTGATCCCCCTGCTGTCCACCTTGTTCTAAGGGCGGGGGCCTATGGGTATTCTCACCGACTGGATCACGGAATGGCTGAAAGAGCTGCTGATTGACGGGATCATGGGCAACCTGGGCGGGCTGTTCGATAACGTCAACGCCCAAGTCGGGGAGATCGCGGTGCAGGTGGGAACCACCCCGGCGGCATGGCACGCCGGGGTGTTCTCCCTCATCCGCCAGCTTTCCGAAACGGTGATACTGCCTATCGCCGGGCTGGTCTTGACCTTTGTGGCGACCTACGAGCTGATCCAGATGATCCTCGAAAAAAATAATATGCACGAATTTGACGTGGCGAATATCTACAAGTGGGTATTCAAAACGTCCTGCGCCATCCTGATCCTGACAAACACATTCAATATCGTTATGGCGGTGTTCGATGTGTCGCAGAGCGCGATTGCAAGCGCGGCGGGGCTGATACGGGGCAGTACCAGCGTCACGCCGGATATGCTGGCCGACCTGGAGGCCACGCTGGAGACAATGGACATCGGCTCCCTGCTGGGGCTGTTCATGCAGTCCATTTTAATCAATGTCACCATGACGGCCCTGAACATCATTATTTTTGTGCTGGTGTATGGCCGCATGATTGAAATATATTTGCTCACCAGCCTTGCCCCCATCCCCGTGGCGACCCTCTCCAACCGGGAGCTGGGCGGGACGGGGCAGAACTACCTGAAATCCCTGTTTGCCGTGGCGTTCCAGGGGATGCTCATTCTGGTGTGCGTGGCGATCTATGCAGTACTCATTCAGGGCATCGCCACCAGCGGCGACCCCATAGGGGCCATTTGGGGGACTATCGGCTACACGGTGCTGTTGTGCTTCATGCTGTTCAAGACGGGCGGCATCGCCCAGCGCGTCTTTGGCGCTCACTGAAATTCGACTTTGAATAACGCTATGTTTGATTGCATTTCCGCCACATAAAGAACATTTTCTATTTCAATCAGCTTAAAGCGCAACCTACGGCTAACAGATTTTCCTGTGATTTCTTCAATCTGTCTCACAAGTGAGGTGATATTGTCCCGAACATAAATCTCATTGAGTTTTAGTGTATTATGAACTCTTTGGCAGTAGAGTACAATTTCCTGACTATGCCCAGTAGACATATAGCCACCACCGGGAGATATGTAAGCAATACCTTTGTCAACAAAAATAGCTGTACTAATTCCATTTTTTCGCAAAGATGCGTACTGAGTATCAGATGGAGGTGCGATGCATTCTGGATGCAGTTCTATTCCATCTGGTAGTTTCCATCTTGCTATTGTTTGGGGCCAATTATTATGTATGATTTTCAGCAAATCCTGTTTGGCCCAGGGTTGCTGAACATTTTTCCCGTGGCTATATACATTGATACAATAGACATTCTCATTGTCGATTTTTGCAAATAAAACTGGACCAGTACGCTCAATACGTCCTGTTTGATGATCAATCGTTTCCCCAAGGTGAAAATGGTAAATTCCCCAGTCGTAAAGTAATCCATCAAATTCGGATGGCGATGTAGCATCTTTGCTCAAGTGCAGAGAAACATCGTCACCATTCTCAAATTTTTGCACAAGTAGCTTTAATCCCAGCTCTACTTCTGACGGACAAGCAAATTCTTTTGAGTAATGAACTATGCGCTTTTGGGGACTGACAGATTTTTTCTGTAAGTTAAAAAAATCGTACCATAAATCCTCACCATCTTTATCAGATTGGACACCATGCTCTTTCATCCAGCTATGCACCATTTCACAGTAATCTTCACATAAATCCATTTCAATTTTGTATTGCAATGTAATCACCTCTTGCTCCAATTTTACCATTAGAAGCAACAAAAGTACATCAAAAAGGAACGTGATCAATGGAAAAATGTATTACTTCTGGTCAGTGTGGCCAGAGCTTTGCCCCGGACGGGCGGCCCCTGGCCCCGGACGGCCTGTTTCTTATGGACGGCATCGAGGGCCTGCGCTCTCTGCCCCGGCACTCGGTTGATATGCTCCTGACCGATCCGCCCTACGGCACGACCCGGAACTATTGGGACGTGCCTTTGCCCCTGCCGGAGCTGTGGGAGGCGGTGCGGTGGGCGGTGAAGCCGGAGGGGGCGGTGCTGCTGTTCGCCCAATGCCCCTATGACAAGGTGCTGGGCGCGTCCAACCTCCCCATGCTCCGCTATGAATGGGTGTGGTATAAAAGCCGCTGTACGGGATTTTTGAACGCCCGCCGCGCCCCGCTGAAAAAGACGGAGAACATTCTGGTATTTTACCAAAAGCTCCCCCTCTACAACCCACAGTTTGAACAGGGCAAGCCCTACAAAAAGATTGCGTCCCACCGCGACCAGAGCCCCAACTATGGGAAGTTCGTCCGCTCCGGCAGCGGCTCGGAGGACGGGCGGCGGTTCCCGGGGAACCTGCTTTCATTCCAGACCGTGGCCCATACCGTCCACCCCACCCAAAAGCCCGTGGAGCTGTGCGAGTATCTGATAAAGACCTACACCGCCCCCGGCGAGGTGGTGGCGGACATCTGCGCGGGCTCCGGCACAACGGCCATCGCCGCGCTGAACACGGGCCGGGAATTTATCTGCTTTGAGACGGCCCCGGCCTTTTACGGCCCGGCCACGGAGCGCATCACGCAGGCGCGGGCGGCTGTGGCCGCTGGCGGAAAGGGGGTGTGACTATCGGTAAATATAACGTGATATACGCCGACCCGCCGTGGCGGTACGCCCAAAAGGGCCTGCAAGGTGCGGCGGAGCGGCACTACCCCACAATGGGGATTGAGGAATTATGCGCGTTGCCCGTGGCGGATTTGGCGGCCCCGGACAGCGTTCTTTTTCTGTGGGCCACGTTCCCCCAGCTCCCGGAGGCCCTGCGGCTCATCAAGGCGTGGGGCTTTCAGTATAAGTCCGTGGGCTTTGTCTGGCTGAAAAAGAACAAAAAGGCGGACAGTTGGTTTTACGGGCTGGGCTTTTGGACGCGGGCCAACGCGGAGGTGTGCCTGCTGGCGACCCGTGGGCATCCCCGGCGCAAGGCCCCCAACGTCCACCAGTTCATCATCTCCCCTATCGAGGGCCACAGCAAAAAGCCGGACGAGGCCCGTGAAAAAATCGTGGCCCTTATGGGGGACGTGCCCCGGGTGGAGCTGTTCGCCCGCCAGACGGCCCCCGGCTGGGACGTGTGGGGGAACGAGGTGGAACCTACGGCGGGACTTCGGGACATTTTGTCCCAAAGAAAGGAGGCTTGAAAATGCCCTATGTGAATGTACCTAACGACCTATCGAAAATCAAGACCAAAATCGCTTTCAATCTGACAAAACGCCAGCTTGTGTGTTTCGGCGGCGCGGCCCTTGTGGGAGTCCCCTCCTACCTGCTGGCCCGGAATACCTTTGGGAACACGGCGGCGCTTTTTTTGATGCTGGGCATCATGCTCCCGGCGTTCCTGCTGGCGATGTATGAGAAAGACGGCCTGCCGCTGGAAAAGGTGGTAAAGAACATCATCCGGGCCAAGTACCTGCGGCCCGGCGTGAGGCCCTACAAGACCGGGAACATCTACGCGCCCTTTACCGGGCAGGCGGGAAAGGAGGCAGTGAATGGAAAACCGAAAAAGCAAAAGAAAGAATAAGGCGGCCTTATCCGCCCAGCAGTCCATCCCCTATGTGGCGATGCACCCGGACGGGGTGTGCCAGCTCCCCGGCGGGCTCTACACAAAGACCGTGGAATATGAGGACATCAATTATTCCGTGGCATCCACCGAGGATCAGTCCGCGATTTTCAGCGGGTGGAGCTCGTTCCTCAACTACTTCGACAGCGCGCTCCCCGTCCAGCTCTCCTTTATCAACCGCCGCTCCCACTCCACCAGCCGCTACCATGTGAACATCCCCGCCCAGGCGGACGATTTTGACAGCATCCGGGGCGAGTTCGTGGGGATGCTCAAACGCCAGATTGCCCGGAGCAACAACGGGATTGAACGCTCCAAATATATCACCTTTGGCGTGCCCGCCGAGGGGATTGCCGCCGCCCGGCCCCGGCTTGACCGGGTGGAGGCGGACGTGATGGGCAACCTCCACCGGCTGGGCGTGCCCTCGTCCCCTCTGGACGGGCGGGAGCGGCTGGCCCTCCTGCATGGGCAGATGCACCCCGGACGGCGGGAGCCGTTCCGCTTTTCGTGGGCGGATATTTCCAGAACGGGCATGGGCACAAAGGACTTCATCACCCCCAGCGGCGGCTTTGACTTTAGGGGCTCCCGGTTCTTCCGGGTGGGCGGCTTTTGGGGCGCGGCGTCCTATCTTCAGATTTTGGCGTCCGAGCTTTCTGACCGCCTTTTGCGGGAAATTCTGGAGCTGGACGCGGAGCTCACCGTCACCATGCACATCCAGACCGTTGACCAGTTAAAGGCGATAAAGACCATCAAGGGGAAAATCTCGGACATTGACAAGATGAAAGTGGAGGAGCAGAAAAAAGCCGTCCGCGCCGGGTACGACATGGATATTCTTCCCCCCGACCTTATCACCTTTTCCAAGGACGCGGCGGAGCTTTTGGGGGATTTGCAGTCCCGGAATGAGCGGATGTTCCTCTTGACGTTCACCGTCATCAACCTCGCCCCCACCCGCCAGCGGCTGGAAAATGACGTGTTCACCGTCTCCGGCATCGCGCAGAAATACAACTGCGCCTTAAAGCGGCTGGACTGGCAGCAGGAGCAGGGCTTTATGTCCTCGCTGGCCCTCGGCTATAACGAGGTGCAGATACAGCGGGGCATGACCACCAGCTCCACCGCGATTTTCATTCCCTTTATGACGCGGGAGCTCCGCATGGGCGGGCAGGCCCTCTACTACGGCATGAACGCGCTTTCCCACAATGTCATCATGGCTGACCGGAAAAAGCTGAAATCCGCCAATGGGATGTATCTTGGCTCCACGGGCTCCGGCAAGAGCTTTGCCGCCAAGCGGGAATTGATAAACGTCTTTCTTGCCACCCAAGACCGCATCGTTATCGTTGACCCGATGGGGGAATATTCCCCGCTGGTGCGGCGGCTGGGCGGGCAGGTCATTGAGATTGCCCCGGACAGCCCCCACCATATCAACCCGATGGATATTGAAATCGGTTTGAATGACGAGGACAGCCCCCTTTCCA
>OFGE01002798.1_pt1 | contig 12455 bp, 11 predicted proteins | sample 1521681 | NCBI WGS metagenome assembly OFGE01 (sample SAMEA3504093, study PRJEB24116) | mouse gut metagenome | biome: mouse gut; feature: mouse-associated habitat; material: faeces | place: Denmark | collected 2011 | reverse complement strand
CGAGGTCAGCCTCCTGGGTCCCCACCAGTACCCCATCACCATGGGAGCGCCCAACTTCCGGCAGGCCCTGGCCCGCAAGTGCGGACGCTTCATGGGCCGCACCCTGGACCCGGAAAAGGAGATCGTAGTCACCATCGGCTCCACGGAGGCCATGGTGGATACCCTCTTTGCCCTTACCAACCCCGGGGACAAGGTCATCCTCTTCTCCCCCTACTTCGAGAACTACCGGGCCCAGGCCATCATGGCCGGCTGCGAGCCGGTGTTCGTCCCCCTGGTCCCGCCGGACTTCGGTTTTGACGCCAACGTACTGGAGGATGCCTTCAAGCAGGGAGCCAAGGCCATTTTGGTCTGCAATCCCTCCAACCCCAGCGGCAAGGTGTTCACCTACGACGAGCTGAAAATCATCGCGGACCTGTGCGTCAAGTACGATGTCTACGCCATCATGGATGAGGTCTATGAGCACATCATCTACGAGGGCCACAAGCATACCTATATGAACTCCCTGCCCGGCATGTGGGAGCGGACGGTGAGCTGTTCCAGCCTCTCCAAGACCTACTCCATCACAGGGTGGCGTCTGGGCTACGCCATCGCCCCGGAACCCATCATGGAGCGTATCAAGCAGTACCACGACTTCAACACCGTGGGCGCGCCCTCGCCGCTGATGGAGGCAGCCGTCGTGGGCCTGGACATGCCGGACAGCTATTACGAGGAGTTCGGGGCCCACTACGCCCATATGAAGAAGCTGTTCACCGACGGCTTGAAAAACATCGGCATCCCCTTCACCGATCCCCAGGGCGCGTACTTCGTCCTGGCTAACATCGGCCCCTACCTCAAGAAGGGCCAGACGGACGTGGAATTCTGCGAGGAAATGGCCCGGAAGGTCGGCGTGGCCTGCGTACCGGGTACGTCGTTCTTCAAGGAGAACGTGCAGGACATCGTCCGCGTCCACTTCGCCAAGAGAGACGAAACGCTCAGCGAAGCCTTGGACCGGCTGAGCCATATCAGGGAGAAGATGGCGTAAGATTTTTTACGGGGGACCTTCTTTTCTTTGTGAACAAAGAAAAGAAGCAAAAGAAAAACTTTTTATCCGCCCTACAGGCCGTGGAACGGAGCGCCTGCTCCGTTCTGCGGCTTTTTTTATTATGGTGGGTGCGGTAAGGGGCGAAGCGTCCGCTTCGCCCCTGCATTTTTGTGGTCTAATGTCGGCCGCATGGCTCACGCCATGCTGGGGGGCCCCCCGGAAAAAACTCGGTGGTGGATTGTGGAAGGTTTGTAAAATATACTTGACAAATAGGCGGGTATGTTTTACAATAACAGTAGAAAGGGGAGAGGACGATGAGTGAGGAAACCAAAACGATCATTACGGTAGCTCTGCTGGTATTCGCGGCGGCGGCGTGGATCTGGCCGTTGGCCCTGGGCATCCACCTGGAGCAGGAAGCGCGGAAGAAGCGGAACGAGCCGCCGGAGTACGATGAGCGCCAGCGCATTGCCCGTCTGCGGGCGGGGAATCATGCGCTGTATGCGCTGCTGAGCTTTCTGCTGGTCTGGACAATCGCGGATCAGTTCGGGAGGTTCGACTGGACTGGCTCCATGCTGGATATGACCTTGTGCGCGCTGCTGCTTTCCTGGAGCGTCTGGGCGGGAGACTGTATTCTGCATGATGGGTTTGTCAGCTGGAAAGACAAGCGCAAGGATGCAAACGCATCGGTGCTGACGTATTGCATCTCCATGCTTTCCTTGGTTCGAGCGTTCTGTGCCTCCGAGGTCTGTGCGTCATGGGCGCCGTTTCTGTTTGCCTGTGGAAACGCGGCAGCAATGACGGCCGTAGTCATATGGAAGGCGCGAAAGGAAAAGCAGGCCGCAGCCGGGGAAGCGCCATGAAAAACCTCCGCCTCCGCGCCGCCCGCGCCGCCAAGGGCTTGAGTCAGCAGGCCCTTGCCGACCTGGTCGGCGCGTCCCGCCAGACCATCAACGCCATCGAGCAGGGGGACTACAACCCCACCATCAACCTGTGCATCGCCATCTGCCGCGCCCTGGACAGGACCCTGGACGACCTGTTCTGGGAAGGGGAATAAGGGGGCGGACGCAAAAAGCCGGAGGCTGCAAGCCTCCGGCTTTTCTTTTATCAGACGTTCCGCATTCTCTCTGCGGCACGTTACAGCATCTGCCGCCGCAGCTTCGCCAGCACAGCCTCGAATTCCCCGCTCAGCGGGCACGCCAGCTCCACCGCCTCCCCGGTCCTGGGGTGGATGAACCGCAGCCCCACCGCGTGGAGGCACTGGCCCGTCAGCCCGGGCACGGGCTTTTTTGCGCCGTAGACCGTATCGCCGCAGAGCGGGTGGCCGATGTAGGCCATATGCACCCGGATCTGATGGGTCCGCCCTGTCTCCAGCCGGCAGCGGACGTGGGTGTACCCCGGGAACCGCTCCAGCGTCTCCCAGTGGGTCACGGCCCGCTTGCTCCCCCGGTCCGTCACGGCCATCTTCTTCCGGTCCGTATGGTGCCGCCCGATGGGGGCGTCCACCGTACCGGCGTCTTCCCGCAGGTTTCCCACTACCACCGCCTCGTAGGTCCGGGCCAGGCTGTGGTCCTGGAGCTGGGCGGAGAGGGCCTGGTGGGCGGCGTCGTTCTTGGCGGCGATGATGAGGCCGCTGGTGTCCCGGTCGATGCGGTGGACGATCCCCGGGCGCAGGGCGCCCCCCACGCCGCTGAGGCTGTCCCCGCAGTGGTACAGCAGGGCGTTGACCAGGGTGCCGTCCGGGTGCCCCGGGGCGGGATGGACCACCAGCCCCGCCGGCTTGTTTACCACGATCACGTCGGCGTCCTCGTACACTACGTCCAGGGGAATGTCCTGGGGGCGGGCCTCTATGGGCTCCGGGTCCGGCAGGAGGACGGAAACCGCCTCGCCTCCCGCCAGCCGGCAGCTCTTGGACGGGGCCCTGCCGTTGACCAGGACCTGTCCCGCCTCAATGAGCCGCGCGGCGGCGGAGCGGGTCAGCTCCGGCAGACGCCTTGCCAAGAAACTGTCCAGCCGCTCCCCTGCGGCCTCACTGTCCGCCGTCAGCTTCACCGGTCCCGTCATGGTCCGCCGCCTCCTTTTTCGTCACCTTGTCGTGGAGCAGAAGATAGTACGCGGCAAAAAGGATGGTCCCGCCGACCACCAGCATATCCGCCACATTGAACACCGGATAGCGCATGAACTGGAAGTTGAACATGTCCACCACATAGCCCAGACGCACCCGGTCAATGAGGTTCCCCAGTCCGCCCCCCAGGATGGCCGTCAGCGTCCACATGGCCAGGGGGTGGGGGAAGAGCTTCTTCACCATCACGTACCCGATGCCCGCCATCAGCGCCGCCGTCAGCACGGTCAGCGCCCAGGTATGCCCCGACAGGATGGAGAAGCCGCCGCCGGTGTTCTGGATGTGGAACAGCTCCACGATTCCCGGCAGCAGGGGCGCGCTCTCGTAGAGCGCCAGGCGGGTTACCACGTAATATTTCACCGCTTGGTCGGCGGCGATGCACAGAAGAATGGCAAGAATATAGGGCATCGGCTATACCTCCAGCTCATGGAGCAGATCCTTGTTGACCTGGTTGCTGGCCCACACGCTGCAGCGGTCCGTCAGGGACAGGGGGCCGCCCTCCAGGGTGCAGACAAAGCCGCCGGCCTCGGTGACAATGAGGCTCCCTGCGGCCTGGTCCCAGGGGCAGAGGCTGTACTCAAAAAACAGGTCCGTTCGCCCGCAGGCCACGTTGCACAGGTCCAGCGCCGCCGCTCCCAGGCGGCGGAAATCGCAACTGCGCCGGAAGAGCTGCTCCGTCAGGCGCATGGTCGGCTCCAGGTACTCCCGGCGGTAAATGGCGGTGCCCATGCCGAACACGCCCTGTTCAATGGGACGCCGGCTGACGCGGATGGGCTGGCCGTTGAGAAACGCGCCGCCGCCCCGCCGGGCGGAGAACATTTCGTCCTTATAGGGGTCGTAGACCACGCCGTACTCCACCGTGCCGTCGTGGGCCAGGGCTGCGGAAACGGCGCTCTGGCGCAGACCCCGGACAAAATTAGTAGTGCCGTCGATGGGGTCGACGATGAAGGCCCAGCCGCGGCTGGGGGCGGCGTTTTCCTCCTCCTCTTCGCCGAAGAAGACGGACCCGGGCGCCAGAGGCGGCAGCTTCTCCTTCAGGAACGCCTCCACCGCCAGGTCGTACTCCGTCACCAGGTCGGCGGCGGAGGTTTTTTCCCGGGTCCGTGCGGCGGCGTCCTGGGCGGAGAGGACGATCTGTCCCGCCTCCCGGATAATGGGTATGATCTGTTCCAGCATAGGGTTCCTTCTTTCCGCTGCGCTTTTGCCAAAGCGTAGACTTGTACCGGTTTTTCTGATAGAATAGCGGGGAAACATAAAAACATGTGCAGGGAAACAAGCTCTGAGAAGAAGCGGCGGAGCCCCGCCGCGGGAGGTCCTAATCATGAAAACACTGATCTTCAACGGCTCCCCCAGGCCCGGCGGCGACACCGCAAGCCTCCTCCGCATTCTGGAGGAAAGCCTGACCGGAGAGCGCAAAACGGTAAACGCGTATAGGAGCCGCATTTCCCCCTGCGTGGACTGCCGCTTCTGCAAGGAGCGCAGCGGCTGCGCCATCCAGGACGAAATGCAGGAGGTTTACGCATATATCCAGGCGTGCGACAATATCGTGATCGCCTCCCCGATTTACTTCTCCGAGCTGACCGGGAAGCTTCTGGACGTTGCCAGTCGCCTCCAGACCTATTTCTGCGCCCGGTTCTATCGGGGGGAGACGCCCATAATCAAGGCCAAGCATGGGGCGGTTATTCTCACAGGCGGCGGCGACGGCGCGCCGGACAAGGCGTACGGCACGGCCTGTACGCTGCTGCGCCATATGAACTGCAGCAGCATCCACCCGCTGGTCTGCTCCCACAATACCGACCGCCTGCCCGCCGGTCAGGACGAGGAGGCCGCCGCAGGGGTACGGCGCGTCGCGGCGTTTCTCAACCGGGAGGAGCCATCCTTATAGATACTTCCGGTCCATGTCTCCGGCGCTTTCCCGGAACAGCGCCAGGGATACGGCCTGGACCTCCCGTATGGGGAGGCCGGTCAGCTCCGCGCGGCCCCTGTTCAGCCGGGCCTGGAAGCCCCGGGCGATCCGCTCGGCGGCGAGGCCGTGGCCGTTTCCGGCGTTGGAGGCGTCCGCCTCCCGGAGGAACTGGTCCAGCAGCTGCCGCTCCTCGGAATAAATCAGCTCCACCAGCTTTGCCCGGTACTCCAGGTCCTCGGAGGACATGCCCGGGTACCTGCCCTGGTCCGACGCATGCTGGGCCTCGTGCTTGAGGAGGGACACCTGGAAGCTCTCTGAATCCGGGTCGTAATGGCGTCTCACGCAGTGGATCAGCCCGTCGCCGTTGGACCAGCCGCCGGTGCCGGACATGCCGAAGGTCAGATAGCTCAGCCAGCTCTCCATGACGAAGCCGTCCAGAAGCTTCACGGCATACTCCTGCACGCCCTCCGGCAGCTCCACTTCGTACCGCCGCAGCTCCTCGGTCCGCCAGATATAGGGGCCGTAACAGCCGCCGGTCCTGCCGCCCAGGAAATGAAATCCCCCGGCGCGGAATGCCTCCGCCGCCCACTCCTCCAGTGCGTCCAGCGCCGCGCCGCTGTCCGCCGGAAGCAGTCCGGCCAGCCGGTCCCGCAGACGCTCGGCGGCCTTTTCCGGACTCTGTTCCAGATAGAAGGCGTCCCGGTAGTATTTTTGATAGGCCAGAAGGATGTCCTGCAGGCTGCCGTCCACGTCGTAGGAGAGATAATTTTCCTGCTGAAACAGGGACGTACATCTTCGGTACAGCTCCGCTTGTTCCGGAAACTGCGCGAGGTATTCCATTGCGGCGCGCAGGCGGCCCTTCTTGAGGTACGCAAGGCACAGGCCCTGGTCGAACGTGTTTTCCATATCTGCCGATTCTCCTTTTCCGCCGTTCCGCTCATAGAAACGTTTGAACCGGGGGAGGCGCTGCACGGGCTTTGCGGATGTTCAAGCCGTCCTCACCCCTGTACCAGGCTCCACTCAAAATTTTCCCACCTGAGCCTGCTGCCTACGTCGGAACCGTCGGGCAGCAGGAACATGGCCACCTGGTTTTCCACACCGCTGTCGCTGGTCATGTAGGCGTAGTCGCCGTTGATGGTGTTGATGGTATAATAGACGGGCTCCATAGGAAATTCCTCCTGATTTTGGAAAGGTTCAGAGGGAGTATACCATATTTCCCCCGACTTTACAAGGGCAGCGCGTTTTGCTCTTTTTCCAAGTTTTTTGCCCCAAATACCAGGATGGGCAGATATCCATAATGGATAGCTCGCCGATAAAATTTGAATCACTGCCCCAGCCGTTTCTCAAAACGGAAAGTTTGCCGAGCAGATCATTCAGACCTCTTTGCATAACAGCCAAAAGCAAGGACATGCTTTCGGCTGCATATTTTCGTCTCTGTCACAAGGGTCCTCTTCACACTCCTTTACCTTTATTGTAAAACCAAGCCGTTTATAAAAACGGATATTAGCCGCATCTGTGGCGTCAACGCCAATAGATATCCTTTGATATCCCAAATCCTTTATGTGCTCCATCACATGGCAGATCAACTTTGTCCCCAATCCCCGGCCGCGGAAATCTTTTCTGACTCTAAACGCACAAAGATATGCGGTTCTTTTGCCATCTGCAAAATCTTTGTCCTCAAGGCCATAGAACACATACAGCTCCCCAACCAGTTCTCCCTCATCGTCGAGCGTCCAGAATTCGGCATTCCCTTTCTTGATGTTATCGCAAAAGAATTTTGCATTAGAGGAGGCCGTATGAATACTCTCATATCCCCATAATTCCAACAGCTCATGCTCTGCTGCTCTTCTAATTTTCATGGGATTCATCCTCCAAATCTGCGATTTGACGAGCTGCATGTTATCATAGGCGTCCAGCAAAGTCAATATAGGCTGATGAAACTGCCGGAGTTCTGTCCCAGCAGCCATTATCTTAAATGGGACGCCTTTTGCCGCCGCTTCCCAAAATAGGAAAAATATGGTATTATGGGGAAAAGCATTTAACCTGCGGCATCAAAATACGAATTGACAAGGGGGGCGCATATGGCGGAGTCCGTTGTATTCATTGACAGTGAGATTGGCGTATCCGACAAAAGGATTCTGGATTTAGGCGCTGTGAAGGAAAATGGTGCCCGGTTCCACTCTCCTTCCATACGGGATTTTTCCGCATTCATAGCGGGCTCCGCCTTTGTGTGCGGCCACAATATTGTGCGCCACGACCTGCGTTATCTGCGGCCGTTGATGGACGCGCGGTTTTCCGCAAAGCCAATCGACACGCTGTATCTTTCGCCGCTGCTGTTTCCCGAGCGTCCCTACCACGCGCTGTTGAAGGACGACAAGCTTCAGACAGATGAGCTGAACAATCCCCTCAGCGACGCGGAGAAGGCCCGCCGGTTATTTTATGACGAGGTGAACGCGTTCTCGGAGCTGTCCGCCCGGCGAAAGGAGATCTACTATGGGCTTCTCAATCAGCGAGAGGAGTTCCAGGGCTTCTTTGCCTACATGAAATACCGCCCGCTGTTCTCCGCTCCGGAGAGGGCGATCCGGCGGGAGTTTTCCGGGATGGTATGCGAAAACGCGGACATCCGCGCGCTGATGTCCAGCTGGCCGCTTGAGTTGGCCTACGCCTTGGCGCTGATCGGGTGCGGCGACCGCCATTCGGTAACCCCGCCCTGGCTTATGAAAAATTACCCGAAGATCGAATATGTGATAAAGGCGCTGCGCGGCAGGCCCTGCGGAGCCGGATGCCCCTATTGCAGGGATGCCTTTGGGCTTCGCCGGAGGCTGAAGGAATTCTTTGGCTTTGAGGAGTTCCGCTCCTATCATAACGAACCGCTCCAGGAGAGGGCCGTGCAGGCGGCGGTGGACGGAAAATCTCTGCTTGCGGTATTCCCCACCGGCGGCGGAAAGTCCATCACCTTTCAGCTCCCCGCCCTGATGGCAGGGCAGGCGGAGCACGGGCTGACCGTGGTGATCTCCCCGCTGCAGTCCCTTATGAAGGATCAGGTGGACAACCTCAACGACCACGGCCTGGTGGACGCCGTTACGGTCAACGGGCTGCTCAGCCCCGTGGAGCGGGCCGAGGCGCTGGAGCGGGTGGCAAACGGCCTGGCCACGATCTTTTACATCTCGCCGGAGCAGCTGCGCTCCCGCACCATTGAGACGCTGCTGCTCTCCCGGAACGTGGTGCGCTTTGTCATTGACGAGGCCCACTGCTTCTCCGCCTGGGGACAGGATTTTCGGGTGGATTACCTGTATATCGGCGATTTTATCCGGGAATTGCAGGCCAAGAAGGGGCTGACGGCCCCGATTCCCGTGTCCTGCTTCACCGCCACCGCCAAGCAGAAGGTTATCAGCGACATCCGCGACTATTTCCAGGACAAGCTGGGCATGGAGCTGGAGCTGTTTACCTCCGCCGCTTCCCGGGAAAACCTGCGCTATGCGGTGCTCCACCAGGAAACGGAGGAGGGCAAGTACAATGTGCTCCGGTCCTTGATCGAGCAGAGGGGCTGCCCCACCATCGTCTACGTCTCCCGGACCAGACGGACCTGGCAGCTGGCGGAAAAGCTGACTAGCGACGGCTTTCCCGCTCGGCCTTACAACGGGAAGATGGATCCCGCAGACAAGATCGCCAACCAGGACGCCTTCATCCGGGGAGAGGTCAGGATCATCGTCGCAACCTCCGCTTTTGGGATGGGCGTGGATAAAAAGGACGTGCGGCTGGTGGTCCACTACGATATCTCCGACTCGCTGGAAAACTACATCCAGGAGGCGGGCCGCGCCGGCCGGGACCCGACCATTACGGCGGAGTGCTACGTCCTGTTCCACGACAACGATTTGGATAAGCACTTTATTCTGCTCAATCAGACGAAGCTGAGCATCAGCGAGATCCAGCAGGTCTGGAAAGCGATGAAGGATCTGACCCGGAACCGCGCCACCGTCTGCTGCTCCCCCCTGGAAATCGCCCGGCAGGCGGGGTGGGACGACTCGGGCAGCGAAATGGAAACCAGGGTCAAAACGGCTGTCGCCGCGCTGGAAAGCGCGGGCTACGTCAAACGGGGGCGGAACATGCCTCGGATCTACGCCAACAGCATCCGGGCCGCGAATATGGCGGAGGCCAGCCGCCGCATCGACCTGTCCCGCCTGTTCTCCAGCGAGCGGAAGGCCCAGGCCAAGCGGATCATCAAATCCCTGATATCCAGCCGCAGCATCGCCGCCGCCGGGAACGACGACGCGGAATCCCGGGTGGACTACCTTGCGGATATTCTGGGCCTGGAGAAGCGGGACGTTATCGACTGCGTCAATCTGATGCGGCAGGAGGGCCTTTTGGCCGATTCCATGGACATGTCCGCCTATATTTACAAGCAGGACACGCAAAACCGCTCCATGCAGACCCTAAACCGCTTCGCGAAGCTGGAGCGATTCCTTTTCGATCAGATCGATGGGCAGGCGTGCGGCTTTGCCCTAAAGGAGCTGAACGAGGCGGCCCTGAACAGCGGAATTGCCCACGCCTCGGTCCGAAACATCCGCACCGTCCTCTACTACCTGACCATCAAGGGATACATCGCCAAGCAGGAAAGCGGGGCCAGCCAGCACATACAGATCACGCCGCTGATGGAACGGGACCGGCTGTTGAAAAAGTTCGATAAACGGATCGATCTGTGCCGGTTCATCCTGGAATATCTGTATGGGCAGCCTCCCGCGCCGGCAGGGGAAAATGCGCAGGCCGACCAGGCCCTGGTGCAGTTTTCCCTGTACGGACTGCACCAGGCGTACTGCAGCCAGGCCAAGCTCCCCCTTCCCGAGGGCGAGACGACGCTCTCGGACATGGAGGACGCGCTGCTGTACCTGTCCAAAACCGGCGCCATGCGGCTGGAGGGCGGCTTCCTGGTCCTTTATAACGGCATGGAGGTCAAGCGCCTTATCCTGGACAATAAGATCCGGTACAAGCAGGAGGACTACAAAACCCTTGACGAATACTATAAGCAGAAGATCCAGCAGATCCACATTGTGGGCGAGTACGCCAATCTGATGGTGCGGGACTACAGCGCCGCGCTGCAGTTTGTGCAGGACTACTTTCAGCTGGATTTCAAGAAGTTCATTACAAAATACTTCAAGGGCGAGCGGGCCGAGGAAATCAGCAGAAATATCACGCCGGAAAAATACAGCCAGCTCTTTGGATGCCTGTCCGAGACGCAGGCCAAAATCATCAGGGACTCCGAATCCAAATACATCGTGGCGGCGGCGGGGCCCGGCAGCGGCAAAACCCGGGTCCTGGTCCACAAGCTGGCCTCCCTGCTCACCCTGGAGGACGTCAAGCACGAGCAGCTGCTGATGGTGACCTTTTCCCGGGCTGCGGCTACCGAGTTTAAAAAGCGGCTGATGGCCCTTATTGGCAACGCAGCGAACTTTGTGGAGATTAAGACCTTCCACTCCTATTGCTTTGACCTGTTGGGAAAGATTGGCAGCATGGAGGGGGTGGAGGATGTGGGGGGGGACGCCGCCAGGATGATTCGGGAGGGGGAGGTGGAGCCGGGGCGCATCGCCAAAACGGTGCTGGTTATCGACGAGGCCCAGGACATGGACGAAAACGAGTACGCCCTGGTGCGCGCCCTGATGGAGCGAAACGAAGAAATGCGGGTCATTGCCGTGGGGGACGACGACCAGAATATCTACGAATTCCGGGGTTCCGATTCCCGGTATATGGCCTCCATGATTCGGGAGCTGGGGGCGGCGCGGTATGAGATGACCGAAAACTACCGCAGCTGCCGGAACATCACCGCCCTGGCCAACGCCTTCGCCCGGACCATCGGGAAGCGGATGAAGCAGGCGGAGATAATCCCGATCCGGCAGGAGGATGGGCAGGTGCGGATTACCCGCCACTACAGCCGCCACCTGGAGCAGCCGGTGGTGGAGGAGCTGCTCCGGACCTACAAGGGCGGGAGCGCCTGCATTCTCACCAGCACCAACGAGGAGGCCCTTTGCGTCCTGGGGCTGCTGAACCAGCGGGGGATGCGGGCCAGGCTGATCCAGTCCATGGACGGATTCTCCCTCTATAACCTGGCGGAGATGCGGTTTTTCCTCAAGACCATCGACCAAAGGCTGAAAAGCCCCTCCATCAGCGACGACATCTGGGAGGAAGCGAAGAAGCAGCTCTTTGATGAGTACCGGGACAGCGCCTGCCTGGAAATGTGCAGAAGGCTCATCGCCGAATTTGAGGCGGTGAACAATTACACCAAATACCGCACCGACCTGGAGGAATTCATCCGGGAATCCCAGTACGAGGATTTCGACGCCGGGGAGCAGGAGACGGTCTGTGTTTCCACCATCCACAAGTCCAAGGGCCGGGAATTCGACAGCGTCTATATGCTCCTGGATCAACCAAAGGCGGGCAGCGACGGGGAGCGCCGCAAGCTCTACGTGGGGATCACCCGCGCCAAGACGAATCTGTACATCCACTGCAACACCGGGCTTTTTGCGGGGTATAGCCTCCCCGGCGTGGAGCTGCTGGAGGACCATACCCAATATCCGGAGCCGAAGCGGCTTACCCTCCAGCTGACCCACCGGGATGTTGTACTGAATCTCTTTAAAGAGAAGGGGAAAAAGCGGCAGATCCTCCGCCTGCGCAGCGGAATGCCCCTGGGCCTGCGGGGGGATTATCTGGTGGCGGAAGAGGGCTTTGCCGCGGCCAGGTTTTCCAAGGCCTGCCGGGAACGGCTGGATTCCCTGACGGTGCGGGGATACCGCTTCCGGCGGGCGGCGGTGCGGTTTATCGTCGCCTGGAAGGATACGGAGGAGGCCAAGGAATGGGCGGTGCTGCTGGCGGATTTGGAGCTGGAAAAGGAGGCTGTTGGGCATTAAAAAGACTCTGCAAATTTTTTCCAACTTCCCCGGAAAGCATCTTTACTTTTTTGCGCTGAAATGGTAAACTGGTACTGTATAGGAGGTGAGCTTGTGAATCCAAAACTCAAGGATTCCAATGTAGAATATCTTTACAAGGCGGTACTTTCTCTGGAGACGATGGAGGAGTGCGACCGTTTTTTTGACGACCTTTGCACGGTGCCGGAGCTGAAGGCGATTTCCCAGCGGCTCCAGGTGGCAAAGATGCTGTGGGACCACCGGGTGTACAGCGATATCGTCCAGGCCACCGGGGCCAGCACCGCCACCATCAGCCGGGTGAACCGCTCCCTGAACTACGGGGTGGACGGGTACGAGGTGATCTTCCGGCGTCTGGACCAGGCGGATGGAAAAGATGGCGGGGTATGAGGAGACCTTTGCCCGGTACTACGACGCCCTGACGGCGGATGTGGACTACCGGGGCCACGGGGCCTATTTAAAGAGCCTGGCGGAGCAGTACGGGGGCAGGTTTCG
>OFGE01002792.1_pt1 | contig 12477 bp, 12 predicted proteins | sample 1521681 | NCBI WGS metagenome assembly OFGE01 (sample SAMEA3504093, study PRJEB24116) | mouse gut metagenome | biome: mouse gut; feature: mouse-associated habitat; material: faeces | place: Denmark | collected 2011 | reverse complement strand
GAGTCCGGCTATTCCGGCCAGAAAAATCCCTACCGCTGCTGTAATGCCCAGTATCCATCCCATATCGCTTTCCCCTTTCGTTTTTCCATTCCTTTACTGCATCCGGCACTCTGCCAGGATGATTGCGATGACACTATCATTTATCCCATACTTTATCTTCTTTCAATATATAGTGAAAATATAAAAAGCTAGAAATTTCCCTTATGGAAACTCTAGCTTTCATCTACATTAATGTTATAAAATTTACTATGTCTCTTTCTCAAAAGGCAACATATAATCTGTATAGTTCTTAATACTTATCTTTTCTATGCATTTATATATTTCTTTATTTCTAATTAAATTACTCCACTTTTCAAAAATTTGATTATAATGCTCACGCAAATCAAATGAAGAAGACAATGGACATCTAATTGAATCAATTTTTAAGGTTAATTCCCCATCAACAATCTTGGGGAAAAATGGATATGACCAACAATCAAGAGGTTTAAACCGCTCCCTACCATCGCATTTTTTACGCTCATTTATAGTACATTTACATTTTCCTAACATTGCTCCATATTTTTCTCCAATAATTTGTATATGCTCTTTATATAATCTTGAACTTTCAAATTCACCCGGATACATAAACAAGTAATATGAAGAATCTACATGATCACAACATTTATAATGACATTTACAAGATAAATATTTACATCCAATAAGCTTATACATTGCTCCCCTCAGATTTTGTAACTACAATTGTGCTTATACCATTAAATATATAAAAAGGATACATTTCTCCTAAGTATGTATTTACTCCACGATTAACATAATACTGCCCCATATTAGCACCTGTTTCTGCATATACAATCAATTTCACATTATATTCTTTACATTTATCTATTATTGCATCTATTGTATGTGTCGTAATTGTCATCCCTGTAACAACCGCTAAATCTACTTCTTTAAGTAATTCTAGTGTTCTATTACCATTAAAAACTATAGCTTCATTAAATAATTTTTTCCCGACAATTGCACTATCATAATCACTTCCTATTACATCACACCCCACATTTAAAAATCCTTTTATAATATCTCCCACTACACCAATATTTATAACCTTTTTGCTATGTAAATCACCAAACAAATTAAATGCTTCTTCCAAAATCAAATCTGTACGAGCATGCAGTTTACAACATGAATTTCCATTAAGTTCTAATACTTTAAAATTCAAACCATATGTTACTCTACTCGCCAATGCATCCAAACATGCTACTTTTATTGCTGTATCAGTAATTTTAGCATATAAACAATCCTGGCCTATCAGACTTTCTAAATAATCAGGATTATATGATTGATTTGTGCAATATGCACATCCTTGTCCAGAAGCTGTTTGTACAATTATATATTTATACTTAAAAATCCTTCCATTCATAGGCGGATTATATAAGCAATCCGTAGTCCATATACCAGTAATAATCCTTTCATCAAAATTGCATTTAACTTTTAATAATGTTTCTAATTCTTCTAGACTTTTCATTTTATATACTCCATTCATATCACAATCTCTAATGGACGATCATGACTTATAAATTCGAGCATACTCATCGAGTATCCATATGCCCCCGCATTAGCAAACCATACCCAGTCACCTATTTGAGGATCATCCATCATATAATTTTTATAGTATTGATCAATAGGCGTACACAAATTTCCAACAATCGTAACTTTTTTCTTTCTTTCCACTTTTGCAGTACAATTTTCGAGTTTATGAAATTCCTTTGTAAAAATAGGTCTAATGAAGCCATTAAGTCCCGCAGATAATATCACATAATCCTCGTCTTCTGATTCTTTTATATCTTCTATACTGGCAACAAAAACTCCTGCTTCTGCAACTAAAAAACGCCCAAGCTCTATATTGCACCTTACCTTTTTTTTCATCAACATTGAATGTTTAGTTTTTAATTCCCTATTATGAGCTATCTTATCTAAATCAAGTTGATTATCATCATCAGAATAAGGGACACCGAATCCTCCTCCAAAATTGATAAACTCTAATTTACATAATTTATTAACCTCCATTGCAAAATCTGCAATAGATAATAAATTATTAATCAGTATTTCTTCGCTTAATATTTGGCTTCCAAAATATACATGAATTCCAATGAGCTTAACTAATCCAGCAGCACAAATCTTAATAACATTTTCTAATTCTTTTGGAGATATCCCAAACTTAGTCGAAACACCTCCCATAACTTCAAATGCATTACTTGATATCCTTGAATTCGGAATATTAATACGGATACCAATTCTAATTTCTGTATTTAAGCTTCGGGCAAGTTCAGAAATTCTTTTAATCTCGTTTACTGAATCTGCAATTATTACACATTTATTATAACATTCCAACAAATCATTTTCCGATTTTCCAGGGGCAGAAAAAAATATATTGTTAACATTGTACCCTAATTTAAATGCCTTATAAACTTCATTTTTAGAAGCGGCATCTATACCAAGCCCTTTATGTAAAGCCTCTTCTAAAAATACTTTATTAGGATTTGCTTTCATTGAATAAAGTAAATTCCACCCCTTAAAAGCAGCTTGAAACAATTCTATCTTTTGCCGAAATATCATTTTATCATAAATATAAAGAGATTCACCTGGGCATATTTTATTTTTTTCTATAATCTCCAGAATTTCCGAACTTGTCCACATTTCTTAAAATGTCCTCTCAATCCATTTCACAATATTATCTGCCAATTTTTTCTCACACCCTTTATAACTATGATTAGCATTTTCTATTACACAAATTTCATAATTTTGAATTGCACTTTGCTTATAAATATCTCTTATTTCGTCAAATTCCTGTAGTACAAAATCTCCATTATCACCAAATAAAATTAGTTTTGGTATTTCAATTTTACTCACATTAGTACCTTTGATACTTCCTCGTCTATAAGGAAACATATCTAATGGAGAATCTTCTTCAAAACATTCAAGAAATGTTTTTGCTGATAACAAGTAGTCAAAAAATGTTCCTAATGGCATCAATGCATTTCCTTCACCATTATCCATGAACGATCTAGCCATTTTAAAAGAGGCATCCCTACTCTCCCTGCTTATCTCTGATTGATAGACTCCGATATCGTCACATGGCGAAATAAGTATTAATCCCTTCACCTTTTTCATCATATCATTTGATAGTTCAAGTTTGTCTAAAGAATAAACTATCTTATTTGCACCTGAACTATGCCCTTCAAGAAAAATATCAGTATATCCCTCTAAAATCGCCCAACGAATCGCTCCTTCAATATCATAAATACACTCAGTAAAATTTTCATATGCTCCACCGCCATTATAAAACTCAGATTCTTCTGTAAGAACACGTTCACAGTCTGCAATGTAATCATGTCCTCGATTATTAAAACACATGTAATCAATTCCGACTTCTTTACAATTAGATGCAATTAATTCCATAAATGGATTCTCATAAAAATTACCAGCCATTCCATGGACATGAATAATAATCCGTTTTTTCTCCTTTCCTTCTGTATAATGCAATGCCTGCATTTTTGTACCATCTGTGGCTAAAACCACTAAAGTATTTGTTAACATTTTTTACCTCCTTAAAAGTAAATTATTTTTTTGAATATTTAGTTCCTAATTTTTTGATACGCTCAAACTTTCTAAAATATTCATCAATATGTGGATGATATATAGATATTTTTACCGAACTTTCAGTAAAAACAAGTACTGCCTCATTATCTATAATCAAAAAATCTTCAAATGTACCTCCAATTCCTTGCTTAAATTCTGTATAATACAATATTATTCCAGCAGCAATTTGTGCGTCCATTATTGTTTCTAATTCTGTTCTTTTTTCTTTTGTACTAATAAATATCCTCTCTATCTCTACTTTTCGTTTTGATATGGCATCTATATTGGCTTGAAAAATAGATTCACCTTCATCAGCTATCCAAAATTCACTCCCATCAATATCCAAACTAACCGCAAATATTTTATTTTTTGCATTAAACATCATCTTAGCAATAATTGATGAAGCATCTTTTCTATCAAATACAACAAAATCATGTGTTCTTTTATTTATGAAATCAATACACTCTCTTATTTTTGTTTCAATTTCATTTCGCATGATATCATAACAAACATTACCATAAAATCTATGCAAATTTTCCAATAATTCTATTATTTTTACATTATATTCATTTATATGGTAAAGAGCCAATAACATTTGACTAAACCTTACAAAACTTGCATCATGATCTATATCATAAACATATCGTCCAACTTCTTTTAAGTTTTTCGTTTTGATTTCATCTTTATCTTTTACGAGAATAGAAAACTGACTTGACCAGTATACATTAAAATAATTTTGAAAATTTAATGCTAAATCTTTTCCTTTAATTGCAAAACCAAAGCTAAAGTTATTAGGCGATGAAACATCATTTGATAACCCCATAAAAATATACTCTTGATTTATTATCATCATATCCATAAATGGTACTATAGGAAAACCAACTATGGCACTAACTGTAAAATTATAATTATTTTTAAATGTAATTAATCTTTCATTCAGTTCCTCATAGTCTTGCGTTGAAGTAATATGTACGAGTTGTCTTACTAAAACACGTCCTTCCTTAACCATTTCTGTCCAAGTTTTCATAAAAGATTCAATATGAATATCTTCTCCTACATCATATGAAACATTATAATTTTTTTCAAAACTTGTTACATCTATTTTAGAACCAGCAGGAAGTTTTAATATTAGCTCAGTCAAAAATAAATAAAATTGTGTTTTGTCTGGAAAATATTTCACTTCCATCTCATTGCTTATTTTGCTAAAAATATCTTTTGCTATAATTTCAGTTCTTTTAACAGAATTTTGTATCTCGTCTTCTCTTTTATAAACGCTTTCTATTTGTGGTTTAATATCTTCTTCCATTCTTCTTTTGTCTGAAATTATAACTAAACCCACAGTACCAAATAGAAACACTAGTATTTTTGACCATAACTCTGACTTTACAGGAGTGAAAATACTAAATATATCAAGAATTGCTAGGATTACTACTATTATATACGTTATTATAAAAACAATATCTAAAAAACCAAAAATAAAATTTTTGATTTTCTTCCATTTATCCATCTTGTACTCCTAATAATTCATATTTTTCAGCGAATCTATATGATTTCACGTAAATCCTCTTTAGTCTTATCTTTCAAAATTCCTCAACACCATTAACCACAATCAACATTCCAAGTGCTGCTTTAAATCTTTCCCATAACAATATGTTACATACAGCAATACCCGTAAAGCCAACAATGGCCTTCACACATTGATTCCTATATACCTCTTGAAATGTTTTCTCGCATTTCATTCCTTGACTACTTATTTAGTACCTTTTTTCATATTTTAAAGTAAATATTATATTATCAACATTCCCAAATGCGAATACACTAAACTCATTATGTCAATCAGAAGTACATATTATCTCTAGGTTGTTTTCCACCTCAAAATAAGCTTCCCTAGTACAAGCGCTCAAACACCCAAGGCATTTGCCTCCTGCTTCGCAACAGAGAGGGTATTCACCCCAACTTCGCCACACCAGCTACTAGCTTGCACAATGCAAGCATCAGAGAATTTATCCTCCTATGATTCAAGAGTCAACCTTATAATTATTTAAGATTGTTGATATTTAATTATATCACTATATCTGAAATTTTATAATGAACTATTAGTTCATGTATTTCATGAATTTCCTTTTTAACATGTTAATTATTTGAAAACATTAAAAACCCCAGCTAAACATCGCCCCACTTAGATCAGTCTTCCAAAATAGTATTTCGCTCTAATACAAATTTTCTCTAGCATAATGGACTGGGGTTTCTATCGTTCTGGCATTCACCGACTCTATGCACTGCTACACATGCGAGTCCGCTATTCCGTTCAAAAGAATTCCTACTACTGCTGTAATACCAGTATCCATCCCATACCGCTTTCCCCTTTCATTTTTATTATTATTTTACTGCATCCGGTACTCTGCAAGGATGGCCGCCTCCTATTCCGCTGCAAAGTATTCGTCTGCTGCGTCCCCGCTCGCAGCCAGGATATTTTTCACTTCCTTTTCTCCCATCTAAATCGGTGCCTGAAATTGATTAATTTCCCTGCACAGTCTCTGATCCAGGCACTTATCCAATCCCTATTCTGCTGTCTGCCACCAGGCGATCTAGAACATCAGTCATGGTAATCTGACGGATCATCTGGTCATCTTCTGATTTCATGCATCCTCTCTCCCTTCTGCCTCATATACAGATATCCTTTTTTCTAACTCAGCGTCATCCCTCCGCTCTGTTCCTCTTCCGGCGCATCTTCCCTGCCTTCGTCCTGCACACTCTTCAGGCTTTCTGATATCGCCGGTTTCTTTTCTGTATACTGGATAACGATCCCGGAAAAGTCATAGCCCACAGGCTCCAGTACTTTTTTCTCCATCATTGTCAGTAATGCCTCCGTATCAAACTTGGCCTCAAAATACAGATCCTTATCGATCTGGATCGGTACATCCATGCCTGCCGGATCCTTCCCCAGTATCGTCCGCTGCCTGCCGAATACCTTTCCCCTCAGCTGCATCAATCTTTCATGCATGTCCGGCTGCCCGTTGCAGTGCTTCAGGATGGTCTGGACTGCCTTTTTCCATGTGGGTGTTTCTATGGTCTCACCAGAAGCAAATGTAACAGAGACCGGCCTCTTCCCTTTGAGCATGGACGGGGAAGTACTCCCCAGGCGGCATTCCCTGCTCCTGATCTCTGAACGATTGTATGGTTCCCCATTCTGATACATCCGGATCATGTCATCGCATCTCTGATTCACAACCTACAACAGTTCTACTCTTACTTCTCCAATCAGTTCTATATAATCCATCGAAACATCCCCTTCCTTAAGGCATAAAAAAAGAACCAGAACCTATCCCTGACTTAAGGATTTTTCTAATTCTCTTCCATGTAACGTCATATACATTTTTCTTTCTGTTTGTGTATGTAGTTCCTATTTTCAGCTTTTCCCTTACTCTATACACACCATACACAATTAAAACTATACTGTACTTAACATCCAGCAGGATAATCGGAGCATCCTTCAGAAATGCCCTGGCAATTGAAATACGCTGGCGTTCCCCGCCGGACAGCTCGCAGCCGTTCTCCCCAATTAAGGTATTCCACTTGTCCGGCAACTTCTCCGCAAATTCATCCACATTGGCAAGCCTCGCAGCCTCCAACACCTCTGCGTCAGTCGCATCCTTTCGCCCCAGGCGGATATTCTCCATGACCGTGTTGTTAAACAGCGTCACGTCCTGGAACACGATGGAATACAGGGACATAAGCGTCTCGGGTTCGATTTTCGAGATGTCCATGCCGCCTACCGTGATCTTCCCTTTCTGGATATCCCAGAACCTTGAGGCAAGGCGGGAAACCGTCGTCTTTCCGCCGCCGGAAGGCCCCACCAGCGCAGTGACCTGCCCCTGTTTCGCGGTAAAGGATACATCCTTCAATACCGTTTCCCCGCTGTTATAGGAAAATCCCACATGGTCAAAAATAATGTCATATCCTCTGTTTGTCAGCTCCGACCTGCCTTCCTGTTCCGGGTGGCTTAAGATTTCGTCCATCCTCCTGCACTGGATATTCCTTATCATAATGACTGCGCTTAAATTATCCAATGCAGCAATCAATGGGTCATATACGCGGGAAACTAAAATCATAAAAGCAAAAAACGTGAGCAGGGTAATCTCTCCGCCTGCTAACAGCGCGCCTCCCGCCAACACAGTCGTAGCGATACCTACTTTAAGCACCATGCGCCCGCAGGTATGGAATACCGCATTGGTAAGCTCGCCGATCACTGTATACTTCTCCACATCCTTTATTTTTTTATCCAGCCCTTTCAGATATCCATCTTCAGCATTGTTCGCTTTCAGGTCGCGCAGCGTTTCCAGGCATTCCTGGATGCCGTCCGAACACGCAATGGACACCTCCGTCACCTTTTCCTGCCGGATCCGCATAATCCCGGCCGTGGCAAGGATGATGCCGAAAGAAACAGGCAGCACCCACAGGGAGGCAAGAGCCATGCGCCAGTCGAAGACAAAGAGCCCTGCCGCAATCAAAAGGGTGGAAATAAGCGAACCTATAAATTCCGGCACCCAGTGGGATAATCCGCCCTCTAATGTCGCACAGTCCGACATTAGAACCATTGTCAGGTCGGACAGATCTTTTTTTCCGAAAAAGGACAGGGGGATCTTCCGCAGCTTCTCCGCAAGGGAAAGCCTGCGCACACCGCTCTCCACATAGGTGGCGAAAAAGGTGGCGTTGTACTGGATATAATATGTCAGCATTATGAGTCCAAGGGCCATGGCAAGCCCTGCGATGTAAAATGTGCTTTTCCCTTCCGGGATGCCCCCGCCCAGCAGGTCACCAACGAGGTTATATAACAGCACCACCGGAACCATCAGGGAAAGGTTATGCAGGATGCAGGCAGAAAACGCCTTTACCATATCCTTTGCGCCCTTGTCGGACAGGGCAAACGTGTGCCTTAATTTCTCATGCATTCGAAACACCTACCTTCCATTTTGCAGCTTTGTTGTACTGCTTCCACATTTCGGCATACAGGCCGTCCTTATCCTTAAGCTGGTCGTGTGTGCCTGTATCTTCTATCTTCCCGTCTTTGATTACCACAATCCTGTCTGCACCGGTAACCGTGGAAAGCCTGTGGGCGATCATCAGCACAGTCTTTCCCTTTGCAAGCACAGAAAACGCCGCCTGCACCTTTGCCTCGTTGTCCGGGTCAGCGAAAGCGGTCGCCTCGTCCAGTATCAGGATCGGCGCGTTTTTCAGCATCACCCTCGCAATGGAGATACGCTGCTGCTCCCCGCCCGACAGATACACGCCTTTTGCACCCACGACTGTATCCACGCCCTGCGGCAGTTTCTCAAGGATATCATCGCACTGCGCGTCATGGAGGGCTTTCAGGATTTCGCCCCGGGAAGCGTCCGGTTTCGCCATCCTTACATTTTCCAAAATGGATGTCTTCAGAAGTTTGGAATCCTGAAAGACAAAGGATACCGTATCCATCAGCTCTTCCTTGGCAATCTCCTTTACATTGATGCCGCCAATCTTCACGCTGCCGTCCCTTACGTCCCAGAACCTTGCCACGATACTGGCAAGGGTGGTCTTTCCCCCGCCCGACGGTCCCACGAAAGCAACGTGTTCGCCCGGTCTGATTGTGAGAGAAATGTTTTCCAGCGCGTTCCTCGGCGTGGGATTCACGCTGACGTCCTTATACCGGAAGGAAACCCCGGAAAGCTCCACGGAATTGTCTTTCGGATGTTTCGGATGATCTGTTTCCGGCAGCGGCTCCATTTCCAGGATACTGTCGATGCGGGACATGGCGTCCGCCACGATCAGCTTATTCTCGCTGGCATACATAATCTTTGTCAGCGTCAGCGTAATGATCGGTGTGATGATGATGTAATACATCAAATTCAGTAAGAACCCATTTGTCACCCCGCCCGATGTCATCACCAGCGCCGCCGCGACCAGTACCGCAAAAATCCCGTTTACCAGCGTGGTATAGCACATCATCGGGAGGCGCAGGTCTTTTGTATAGGCGATCACCCATTTCTCATAATTGTCGATGGATTCTCTGAAGCGCCTGAAAGAGAACACCGACTGGCCGAAGGTTTTGACCACCGAAATTCCCCTTACATACTCCACCGCCTCACCCGCCATCTGCCCCAGGGCGTTGTTGTATTCTTCCATCTTCTTTTGCATGCGCTTTCCCGTCATGACGCTCATGATGACAAACGCCGCCGCAACCGGCAGAAGGCTTAAAAGCCCCAGCCGCCAGTCGAAGACAAGCAGAAGGACGATAAGCCCCACGGGTGTCGCAAGGGCATTCGCCTTGTCAGGGAGCTGGTGGGCAAGGTAGGTTTCCGTTGCCGCGCTGGATTCATAAACGATCTTCCTGACTTTGCCGCTGCCAGAGCCGCTCATGAACCCCATGGGCAGGGTCACGATGTGGTGCATTGCCTTTGTCCGCATATTTGCCTGCACCCGGAACGCCGCCAGGTGGGAACATATCAGAGCCGCAATATAGATTAGGATCGCCGCCGCTGCGAAAACTACCGCCATCCAGCCGTTATGGGACAGATTCCGCACATCCCCGTAATCCGGAGCCACATCCAAAACTTCTTTGATGACCTTCCAGATGTACACAAACGGGAGCAGCGCCACCAAAGCGCTCAGTGCGCTTAAAATCCATGACGCTATGGTCAGGTACTTATAGCCCCCGGCATACTCCAGGAGCCGCTTTAAATTGGATTCTTTTTTCAAAAGTAAGACCTCCTTGTATGTTTTTCTATGATGTCTGTGACATCTATGATAAAGGGAACGCTGCAGTCATTCCCTGTTACCCTTATGAAATATTAGTTAGTTTTCACTAATCCATAGGAAAAATATAATAGAAAGCCCGCAATGCAAACTTTCTATATATTAGCTGTCGGCTCGGATCACTGTCCCATGATTTTCATCCACCCTGCGGTGTAGAAATCATTTAACTGCTGCAAGAAGACTTTCGCGTCTTCAAAGGGCATTCTATGAAGAACCATTTCAAAAAAGGCGCCTATCATCCCGGTTGCCATGATATGTTCCAGCCTTTCATCAATTTTGGGGGAAGGAGTCCCAAGCTGCTTTAAGACTTCATAATAGTGATGGGTAGCCTCCACCTCAATCTCCACCATGTCATCGATCATGGAAGCATATTTCGTACCCGCCGAACATTTCAGGATCAGGTAAAATTCATCCATATGCCCGCAGGAGTATGCCAGCAGGTCATTCATACACTCCGATGACATCTTCCCCATCTGCTCCGGCTGCTTTTCCATGGGCAGGCTTTCAAAATATTCATGGGTCTGCTTATACCGCCCCATCATATATTCATAGGACGGGTCCACCAGGGCTGCGAACAGTTCTTCCTTGCTGTTGTAATAACCGTAAAACGCCCCGGTGGTTACACCTGCGGTTTTGACGATATTGCGCAGGGAGGCTGCCTGAAACCCTTTTTCCATAAATTCCTCTTTAGCCGCTGTATGAATCAGCTCCAATGTACTTTTTTCTGACTCGCCCATTCTACTTCACATCCCTTTATAACGATGTTATATAACACTGTTATAGTATAGTTCATGCAAATAGTTTTGTCAAGAAAATAAATTCCTTATTGACAGCTCGGAAAACAGATGGTAAAATACGGGTTAGTTTTGGCTAACTATTGTAAGAAGACATTCTGCACAAAGGATTTGTGAAAGCATCTTACGATGCTTTGCTTTTTGCCTGATAGTTAGTATAAACTAACCAAAGTAGAAGGGAGTTGATACAGTGAAAAAATCGGGAATAACAATAGGATTAGCAGTATCCTTATTGATACTGGCAATCCTGTCTCTGTTTATCGGGGTCATTGATCTGGACACCCTGTCACTTTTGTCCGGAGATGTAGGACAGCTCAGAATTTTTATCATTTCAAGACTGCCCCGGCTGCTCGCCCTCCTGTGTACCGGAATCGGAATGAGTGTGGCGGGCCTTATCATGCAGCAGCTTTGCATGAATAAATTCGTGTCGCCCACCACAGGCGCGACCATTTCCTCCGCGCAATTTGGAATTCTTCTGGCATTGCTGTTTATGCCGGATTCTACGCTTTGGGGAAGGGCGCTGTTCGCCTTTGCCGCGGCTGTCGCCGGAACATGGGGTTTTGTCTGGTTTATTCAGCGTATCCAATTTAAGGATGTTGTCATGGTGCCTTTGGTCGGAATCATGTTCAGCAATATCATCGGAGGCATCACAAATTTTCTCGCCTACAAGTTTGAAATGACCCAGGCCCTTTCCACCTGGCTCACCGGACATTTTTCGCTGGTGCTGAAAGGCAGGTATGAACTGGTTTATCTGGCAGTTCCGCTGGTAATCCTTGCTTTTCTATACGCAAACCACTTTAACATCGTGGGCATGGGCCGGGACTTTTCAAAAAATCTCGGTGTCAATTATAACGTCATCTTATTCATGGGGCTGACCATCGCGGCGATGATCACAGCCAGTGTGGTAGTGGTGGTAGGCGCTGTCTCCTACATAGGCCTGATTGTCCCAAATGTGGTTTCCCTGTTCAAGGGCGATAACATACGGGGAACCCTGGCAGATACCGCATTATTCGGCGCGCTGTTTGTACTGGTCTGCGACATGGCCGGACGTATTGTCATTGCGCCCTATGAACTGCCCATTGAGCTGATCATAGGAATCATCGGAAGCATATTGTTCATCATGCTCCTGTTCTACAGGCTTCGTGGCGGCAGAAAATCTGTCAGGCTGGGAGGTGCGGTCAAATGAGGATGGAAATTTATCGTTCCAATTTAAGAAAGCTCCTCTTTCTGGCGGTGCTTGCGGCTTTGGCTGCCGCTA
>OFGE01002785.1_pt1 | contig 12503 bp, 16 predicted proteins | sample 1521681 | NCBI WGS metagenome assembly OFGE01 (sample SAMEA3504093, study PRJEB24116) | mouse gut metagenome | biome: mouse gut; feature: mouse-associated habitat; material: faeces | place: Denmark | collected 2011 | reverse complement strand
CAGAGCCCTTGGGGGCGTTTTTCAAACCCCCACTTGAAGTGGGGGTTGGTGATTATTATTATGAATATAAAGATGATGGGGATATAAAATATTGTTATCCGGGAACACAAGTATTAGTAAATAAATTTAATATTCATAATGGACAGCAGCTAAGTATGGTGGAAAGAGAAATTTCGATTATCAAGGCTGCTGTTTTGGTAGATGACATTACAGGTAATTTCGATCTTGCACATTTGAAAAATATCCATAAGTTTCTTTTTGAAGATATTTATGATTGGGCTGGACAGATACGGACTGTTGATATTGCAAAAGGAAATATTTTCTGCTTGGTGCAATTTATCGAAGTGCAGTTTTTAGAACTATATGAGAAGTTAAAACAAGACAATTTTTTAAAAGGAGAAAAAGATATTGAATATGTAAGCAAAAAGATATCATATTATTTGTCAGAAATAAATGTAATACACCCTTTTAGAGAGGGGAATGGGCGAGCACAGAGGATTTATTGTCAGCAGTTGTGTAAAAATACAGGGAAATTTTATCTTGATTTTTCCATGGCAAATGAGGGGAAATGTTAGAAGCGAGTGTTGAGTCATTTGTGTGTAAATATGAAAAGATGGAATTATTGATTCGTAAATGTATAAAAACTCTTGATGATTCAGAATAGCTGGAATGAGGATTGTTTGTCGATATTGTAGTCAAAAATTTATCATTGATTCAGACAAATGAAGGCAGCTTGAAGAGGGAGTAGTGCCAAGCAGTTCAAAAAAGATTTGATGTAGGATATCATTTGGAATCATTCATCTGTAGGATAGAAGTGCAATCTATCCTACAGAGCTTTTAATTGCCTGAGCGTACAATCCGGTATGCCTGGGTCATGCCAATGCGCAGCAGTTAGGTATAAGAAGATTGTACCAATTTTGTACCATTTAGAGACAAAAATATGGAGAAAAATGTAGAGTTATGTAAGGGGAATCCTCAGAGGCGGTATGTCTCTGAGGATTTTTACTATCAATTTGATTGGCATACAACCAGATTTATTAGATTATTTTCCTTTAACGATTATAATAACAATGAAGTCCGCTATCCCTTGTGGGTAGCCGATAAGTTTTGCGCTGTTTGGAATCTGGTGAGAGAAGGGAGGGGAAAGAAAAATATGAGCTTGTATAATAAAAACGGTAGAAAAATACCGGAGATTATAGCGGAAGAAAGGCTTAAAGTCCTGTTAGCAAATGCAATCGGAATCTATGCAGAAGCACATGCGGACCGTTATAACAGCAGCAGTGAATTTTTGGAATTTCTGTATGGTGATCTTGGTACTGACGAGGAAGAAATGAAAGAACTGGGTATTGACTTATCCGATATTCTGTAAGAGGTTTCGTGATGATGAAGTTGGGAAATGGGAGTAATATTATTTTGGCTTTGATGAATTAGATGTAGAAATTGAGTATAAGGCTGAATTATCAATGCTAGAGTAAAAATATGCGAATATTCATTGCCGCAAAAGTTCTGGCGGATGTGTTGTTAGGCAGTGATATCGTAAAGAGGACATCGTTTGGAATCATTTATCTGTAGGATAGAAGTGCAGTCTATCCTACAGAGATTTAATAAAATTTTTGATTTGGATTGTTGTAATCAAGTGATAAATGATAAAGAGTGATTCGTGAAAGAGTGATTATAGATGGCTCTGAGATACCACATAATTGATAAGAGCCTGTTTGGGAATCTTCCAGTCCTTCCCTTCTTTGTATCCTTTCAAATTACCTGAGCGTACAATCCGGTATGCCTGAGTCATGCCAATCCGTAGCAGTTCGGCAACTTCTTCTATCGTTAGGATATCGTCATATGGTTCAAACATTCTTATCCCTTCTTTCCTTGAAATTGTAAAGTTACTGTCATGTTCGGATACATGGCCGACAGCTTACCCTGGATATGTTTCATGCAGTCCTGCATAATCTCGGCTGTAAGGACGGAAGCCTCTGGATGGTAGCTGAACGCATTGACTCCAAAATGCAGATGTGGGGCATTGTCTTTTGAACTTTTGGATGGATAATGATAAGTCCCAGTAGGTGAATAAGAGTGTCCGCCCCGTTCCATGTCCAGACCGTATAATACCTGGTAGCCTGGGGAGAAGTATTTTGCAATCCATACAGCCATTGGTAACAGCCAGTTAAAGTCTTGATGACGTGCGAAGGTAATGCAGAAATGCCATATTTTCTGAGGGTTCTTTTGTGAGGAATAACATTCACTCAGTTTAAATTGTTCTATGATTGACAAATCCTGGTTACAGGTAAAGCCATAACCGCTGACAAATTCTTTTTGTGCGATATAGCCTAACACACGTTCATATACATCGTCATTGCTGTAATCCCCGTTAAAAACTTCTATGCGAATATCAGACATAATTTTTTATCTCCTTTCCGATAAACTGCTTAGATTTGAGTGATAATTCGTCACTGGTAAGCAGGCTGTTTATGAGTTGGTTTTCTTTTAACGAATGTTCAATCAGTTGTTCATGGGAGGGGCTCTTTTTGTCATTAAGGATTAAATCTTCTAAATAAGCTGAGGCGTTCTTACCTGCCTTTTGTGCATTTTTATTCAGCACTTCTTTTGTCCCTGAGTGGAAACGATAGTCTCCACGTTCTGTTTTCTTCATGTTTTGTAGACTCCTTTCAGATTGTATTAATTTCATGTAAATAACGGTATATTTTGTTATTTTTAATCAATAGTTATAACATAAAAGTAATGAAAAGAAGATTATATAATATATACGATATTTAGATAAAGATATATAGATATAAGGATAAGTAGTAAATAGAATAGATAATATAATATAATAGTATAAGTAGATAAAGATATTGTTGATAGTGTGCTGGTCGTCCCCCTGTATATGGGAGACGGCATTCCAACAGGTAATCAGACCATTGTGTATACAGGGAAAGCCTTATATTATGGGGCTTTCTGATTTTTCACATGAAAAAAGTGTACACACAAACAGGTCTATATGATTACCATCGGCAATTAAAAATATGTTGTTAGTTGCTGTTAAAATTTAATATTTGATAATGGATTCTGGTGAATTTTGTTTGATTATATTAACTGTTATGGATTGTGGCTAACAATATCATATCTTTTTAGTTGTTCGATTATGAATCGCAAACAGACTATTCATAATAAATTGCCGAATCCGATAAATTCGATTATATATTATAAATGTGATATCAAAAAGACCAAAGCAGAGAAGTTCCGGCCTCTTTGATTATCATTGTAAACATATTCTATATTGAATTCAGAAGTGGAGGTAATGAAGATGTTGATGAACAAAGAAAGGATAAATTGCGCACAGGAAAAAGCACAGGAAGAGCTTGATAATGGAATGCCGAGAAGCACTAGATTTTGTAGAAGTGGCAGGCAGCATTGGAGGAGATGTAGTCACTTATCGTGTCTATGACAATGGCGATATGTATGCAAGGTAACAGAAAGATTCTATACGGAGGATTGATATGAATGCAGTTGCAGGTGTCCAAATTGGACACATCCTCTGATAAGGATATGGAAGGAGAGAATGCATGGGGAAAAAGAAGAAGGTAGTTGTATGTGAATTCTGTAAAAATCGGATTGCAATCGGTGAGGGAGATTTTATCTCCTGTGAATGTGAAGAACCGGCAGTTGCGGTCAGTAATTACATGGCAACAAAAGATTATTTAAAATACAGGAGCCGGAAATTTAAGAAGCCGGGGAGACAGAAATGTGCCTGAGATATTAGAAACCGATAATGGAAACCCTAATTGGAGTGTGATAATATGAAGATTAAGGTGAAGGTCATTAATATAAATTCAGATAAAGCGCATGAGATTTCAAAATGTTTGATTGAATCCCTAATGGATGTATGATAGTATAGAAGAAAGAGAAGTATCCCGAAAAGAAAATAAAGAAGGGAAGGATATTAAAAGGTATATGAGCAGCAATGAAAGAGAGATTACCTATCATAATAAGGATGTTCTGTCTAAGATTTTAGCAGAGAACTTTAAAGATAAATCTTTGAAGGTTTATGGGATTGATGTGCCTAAGATCAAACAGATTTTGCCAACAAATCTTCCACAGATACAGGTAAATGAAATGAGGCTTGATAATCTGTTTCTTTTGGAAGATGATTCGGTTGCAATTATAGATTATGAGAGTGATGTTAAATGGGAGAATCATTTAAAGTACCTGAACTACATTGTACGAATTTTAGAAAGGTATAAAAAGGATGAGATGCCAAAGCAAATCCGTATGATTGTCATATATACAGCGGATGTAGAGAAAGCGCCTGAAGAATTTTCGGCAGGCTGTCTTACTTTAAAGATGGAGCAGGCATTTCTTAGTAAAATAGATCCCGAAACTGTACAGGAAGAGATCAGGGAGAAATTAGAGCATGGACTGCCGTTATCAGATGACGAACTGATGAAATTGATTATTTTGCCTTTGACATATAAAGGGAAAGAGAAGAAAAAGCAGGCAGTAAAAGAAGCAGTTGAACTGGCAAAGAAGATTGTGAATAAAGAGAAAAAGACATTTGTATTATCTGGGATTTTGGTGTTTGCTGATAAGATTATTGATTCTGAAACAGCAAAATATATTAAGGAGGTTGTACGTATGACGCAGGTTGCGGAATTATTATTGGAAGAAGGAAGAAAAGAAGGATTAATTTTATCCGGAAAGATTTTCCGTGTAGTAAGAGAATGTTCTGACCTTACAAATGAGAGGATTGCAGAGGAAGTCGGCTGCAGTGTGGAGGAAGTAGAAAGCACGAGAAAAATATTTGATATATAGTTACCAGTTATTAGAAACGCTGTCGGAGAGAATCTGGCAGTGTTTTTTGCTGTCATGATTTAATGGAGAAGATTACTGGATGCGGAATATAGCTAGTACACCGAAAAATAAGTTCCTAGCCATATAACGCAGATGGAAAATCAGGCAAGTTATATGACTGGCTACTTATTATTCGGTGTACTAGTGTACTGACCGCTTGTAGATAACGGTAATTATATGTAACAAATTGATGGATAATCTCAAAAGAAAAGAGTTGGAGCACCGGGAACGGTTGCGTATTATAGAAGAGTGTAAAAACCTATAACAAGCATTACAATAAAGCCTACCAATTATGGTGGGCGGGTTTGTCATATAGCTTATTATCGGTATAAAGGGGAAGCCGGCTAATGCCGATTTCTTCCGATTCTTAAGAAAAATAGAGATACCCTGCGGAAATGATGCCGTTTAGCACCGGCACATTCTGTGGGGTATCTCTATTTACAGTAAGAAAAGATATGAAGACTATTAGTCTATATTCACACGATCCAGCACTGGATATCTTTAGCACCGGCATATTTTTCAAGATATTCCTTCCCGTATTCCATTGCCCGCTCCAAATCCTGATTCTCTGAGAAGGAATAGATAAGCGTTAAGACCTCGGCTGCATCTGCCGTGATCATGGCGCGTTCAGAGTCGCTGGTGGAGCTTCCGATTGCCCCTTTGTCGTCCGCCAGCACAGGAAGCCCGTCGATCTTGATCTCATCCTTTCCGATCCCCTTATAAGTCTCACTGTCCCTGCCCACGCGGAAAACCAGTTCTTCCCCGATTTTGCCGGCGTCATAAGATCCGACTGAGAACCCGGACTGAATGGATATCAGGTTATTGACGTCAACCACCGTATTTACCTCGTAAAGCCCTTTCCCCTGGCCAATCCTGCGTATCAGCGCTTCGGAGGAAACGCGGTAACGGCTGGGGTCTTTTCCGAACGCCTTGTATGCCTGACGGGATTCCCTGATATTGGGAATCTCATTGATACCGTAGTCAAAAATTGCATCCTTTGCTTTTTTGAAAATGTCTTTCTTGAGAAATTGCCACAACTCTTCGTTCTTCTTTTCTACCTGAACCTTGTACTGAAAGCAGCCGACCCTTGTTGCGGGCCAGAGCGTCTTCATATCCTGGTCAATCTGTAAGTGTTTCATAGTACCGACTCCTTTTTTTGATTCTGTTTTACCAACGTCATCCGCTGTGTTTTTTGTTCAGCCAGCGGTATATTGTCTTTCTTATCATAAATGTTTTCCTCATGTTTTGCAACTTTGCAGCTAAAATATTGCATAATGTAAGAGCTTAATAAAAAGGCTGTCCGGAAAGTGTTATTTTGGAATGATATCTCTGAAATAACATTTTCCGGACAGCCTTTTGTGTTCTACGAGTGTTTCTGCAGGGCCTTGATAATGTCCAAAACACATTCTTTGGTATTGGGAGAGCAGGAATGCAGCTGGTGAAGAAGTTCATGATCCAGTGCATCTGGAGCCTGGGAAGCTTTTGAGTATTCATCGGCTAGGATATAATCTACGGTCACATCCATGGTGTTGCATACATTAACTAGGGTCTGGAGAGAAATCTTCACACGGTTATTCTCAATATTGCTGATATGACTGGTATTCACATCGGCCTTTTCAGCTATATATTCCTGAGTGAATCCCTTAGATATGCGGGTTTCTCTGAGTTTTTTGCCAATTTTTTCAAAATCGATATCTTTCATGCTTCCTGCCCACCTTTCAAAAAAGAGAATTATTCTTGATTATAATATTATTATAGTTTCAGTATAATAATCTGTAGCTATAAATAGATTAGTTACACAGCGTTTCTGGATTGGCGGATACAGGAACGAGATGGGTTGAAGTTCTGAGGTATAGAAAATAAGATGTAATAGAGATTCTGCAGGAGTTGAGGCTTTTGGCAGGTTCAGACAAAGAAAGGAGGAGAAGAAAGAATGAAGGATAAGATACGAGAGATCTACAAAAACATTGTACAGAATTCGGATGAGATGAAGTTCCAGAGAGAAAGATTGGAAAAACAGATTGAAACATTGTTGGAGAAGGAGAGAAAGGAGATGGATATCACAGAGTATGAGAGATATCGGGATCAATATTATGAAATTACATTGCTGGCTGAAGAGAGCGGATTTATTCTCGGATTTCAATATGCGATGCAGTTGATTGCTGAATGCGGCTCGGGGGTCGGATTCGCTAAAATACTTGTTTTTCGAGAGGCAAAGATGGAAAAAGTAGGAATATAAAATCAAACAATATCGATAGAATTGACCGATATTACATCATTATGTATCCATGTGAATATAAAGGATCAGTTTGATAGATCTTTTAGTGCGGTTATGAAATGAGTATTTTGGAGGTCAGTGGACTACAATATTTGTCAAAATATGTCGAACGGTTTTAAAAACAGCATATTGTAATCATTTTCCTAATCTGCTATGATATCTTTATCGCAAGAGTGGCGGTCTGTCACTTATATTGATCTTACATTTTCATTTGTATTTCATGCTGAATCAGCAGAGAATCCAAAGGTGTCAACAAAAATGAAAGAGCAGAAGAGACAAAGGATAGAGAGTCTATAGCGGATAGAGTAGGAGGAATCTATGGTTGGACAAAATGAATAACTTACCGGCAGTTATGGGCGCAGTGAAAACACGGGAGAGGGTTCTGGAGGAAATCAGATGGAATCCGGGAACCTATTCAAAATTTAAGAAGTTAGATGAAGAATTTCAGGAAAAACTAATTGAATTCTGTATGGGTATCCGCGGGGTGAAGATGACATATGATTCTTTCTTCAAGTTTATTTTTGATGCAGAAGTCCATCCTGAGAGACTTGGAGATTTTCTTTCAGCAGTATTAGGGCGTTCCTTAAAAATAAAACGAGCTTTAAGGAATGAGCATCGTAAGATATCGGAGAAGAGATCGCTGATCCTTACGGATATTATCGTGGAATTCGAATCAGGAGAACTAGCGGATGTGGAGATACAGAAATATGGATATTTGTTTGGCGGAGAGCGGGCGAGCTGCTATTCTTCGGATATGGTGATGCGGCAGTATGAACGTGTGAAGAGCAGTAGAGGAGAGGACTTTATATATAAGGATTTGAAGAAGGTCTATATAATCGTCATTATGGAAAACAGCAGCAGAGAGTTCAAGAAGCTGCTTAAATACGTACACAAGGGAGAATGGAAATTTGATACAGGTTTGAAATTGAATCTGTTACAGGAATTTTATTTTATACCGCTTGATATTTTCTTTCAAATAAAGGATAATAAGAGAAAGACGATAAGGAGCGAATTGGAAGCGTGGCTGTACTTTATCGGGTCGGATAAACCGGAAGATATCCGGAGAGTGTTGCAGAAGTTTCCAAAATTTGAAGAGATGTATCGGGAAGTAAGTGTATTCCGATACCACCCGGAGGAGGCGGTAGAGATGTTTTCAGATGCGCTGAAGAAGTTGGATGAGAATACGGTAAATTACATGATTGAAATGCTCAAGGAGGAGCTTTTAAAAATGGGCAGTGCATTGAAAGAGAAAGACAGTGCATTGGAAGAGAAGAATAATGCATTAGAAGAGAAGGACAGCATAATAGAAGCAAGAGAACATGCATTGGAAAAGAAGGACAGAGAGATAGAAGTAAGAGACAATATAATAAAAAGAATGGAGCGGGAAATTGCTGAATTGAGGAATGTTTGAGTCCAGTCTCCGGGAAGTCCTGCTATTTATCAAGTATTCTAAGGATAAGAAGAATCTGGCTAAGATGCTGAAGCAGAATGAGGAGCGTTTTCAGGATATGGAGAGGCGTGCAGCAGATGTGATCGAGGTGATTACACATGCAGGATTGAAGTTTAAAGAGGTTGAAGGGAGAGTTAACGTGTGTCAGGCGATTCAGGAGATGAGAGAGGAAGAGAGGATTAAGGGAGAAGACCGTCAGAATGAGCTGACTCGCCGTTTGCTTCAAGACGACCGTCTGGAAGACCTCAGGCGTGCGGTGAACGACAGTGATTACCGGGAACGGTTGCTTGCGGAATATGGGCTTAAAGATGGCCGGTTCTAAGAGGATATTTTGCAGGCAAAGGAAAAATCAGCATACTTTCTTAACATTTATATCCAGAATGCCGATATTATAATGAAGGATGGGGGAGCCATTCTCATTCTTGGTGCCTGTGCAGCGCTGCATAGTCTGCAGTATATTCTGCATTTGTTGTGCTGGCGGGTTCTGAGGAGATGATTCTTGTATTCCGGCAATTATATATCGGAGACGGATGATCATGTCTGGACTGTGCCTGGTCAGCAGAGGGCGCGATGCCTGAGCGAAGGGCGGCTGTTTTTGCATTTTGTCTGTCAGGATATAAGATTGCGGAATAATATATAATGCTATGAAAGGAGGAAGAAATATGGCAATCAGTGGAATTAGTTCCTATGGGCTGAATAGTTTATACGGCTATCAGTCATCCATTAACAGTCTTCGTCTGACCCAGGCTCTTTCAAGGAATCCTAAGCTTAATCAGTATCAGTCATCAAGTTCTTCGTCAGCATCTTCTGTTACACAGAAGGCGGCGAGAAATGCAGATCTTTCCTTTATTAAAGAGTACAGCAGCAAGATGACGAACCTGATGAATGCAGCGAATGAGCTGAAGAGTTCGAATAAGAACGGCGCTATGAGCGATCTTTCTATCGCAAGCTCTAACACAGACGTTGCTTCAGTCAGCGGTAAGTTATTGGTTAAGAATGACAAGGAGTACACGTTAGACGTGGCACAGATCGCACAGGCGCAGATGAATGTCAGCGAAGGTGTGAAGGCGGCGGACTATGCGGGCTCTGCTATGGATTTCACCGTAGGAGACGGTAAGAATTCAGTGAATGTCCAGGTTAGCGCTGTTAAGGCGAATGGCGGGGCTAAGACGAACGCACAGATGCTTAAGGAAGCAGCGGAACAGATCAACAAGAGCAAGGTTGGCGTAACAGCAAGCGTTGTAGAGAAGGACGGTGTTGCGTCCCTCCAGTTAGAAGGTAAGGAGACAGGTGCGGGCAAGGAGTTCACGGTCAGCGGTGAACTTGGTGCGGCTGCCGGAGCAGAGAATGTGAAGACAGAAGCAGTGAACGCGAAGTATTCCGTAACTGAGGGCGGACATACGACAGAATATGAGGCTGCAACCAACAACGTTTCTATCGGCTACTATGGTGTTACTGCACAATTGAAGAAAGAAGGGCAGACAACACTTTCAGCAGGCGTGGATTCTGAGAGGGTTGCGTCAGCAGTCGGTGATCTGGTCAATGCATACAATTCTTCGCTGAAGTACCTCAATGACAATTATGACAGAGGTTCAGCCGTAGAGAGACAGCTGAAGAACTTCCTTACCGGAATCGGTTCTGAGCAGTCATTGAAGCAGCTTGGTATTTCTGTCAACAAGGACGGAACACTGGATTACAGTAAGAGCACGTTCGAGAAGAACATGGCAAAGAATCCTTCTATGACCAAAGAGCTGATCTCCGGTATGGGCGGAATCGCAGACCGGTTGTTCAATAAGGCCAGCAGCGCTATGAATGTAAGTTCAAGCTCACTGATCAACGGAAGAAGCAGCGCGAACAGCTCTGCTTCAGGATCTTACCCAAGCTCTGTAAAGAATCCTGAGACAAATCCATATAGTGTATTAGGCATGTATTCCAGAGGCGGCGCATATAACATGAGCAATTATTATGCTGTCGGCATGATGATGAATTACCTGATATAATGACGCAGGGGTTAAAAGGTATTTTGACTCCCAGGTACATTCCTAATAAGCAAAACAACTGCCCGGGCGGATGATTCCGTTCGGGCAGTTGTTTTTTATTATGAGGTATTGCTTTTTCACATAATGTCTAGTAAAATTAGTCTGTAATAAAGGTGTCTGATATAGGATATGACAGCACAGGCGCCGGGAGGGATACAGATGTCAGAAGTTACGAACATAGCTTTGGATGCTATGGGGGGAGACAATGCCCCTGCGGAGATGATCAAAGGGGCGGTAGACGCCATAGAGAAGGAGCCGGCTATGAAGGTATTCCTGATCGGGCGGGAAGAGCAGACGGATTATCTCCAGGTGACGGGAATCCTGCTGGAAGACGGAGAGATCCAGGAATATCAGGTCTTGTATAAAGGGATCTACGGAGAATACGGACAGTCCTTTATCGGAATGGACGATCATGAACTGGTGATCCAGAGCTTTGGAGTAGAAGAGAATAACCGGTGGACTCTTAAGGCGACGATCCTGGAATATTAGGGCATTCATATCTGAAGATCGCTTTCGAAGACGGATGTTAAGTGATACTTTCCTTTTCCTTAAGAAATATCTAACCATTCTTTTAGAAATCTGCCACAGCATGGACATAATTGTCCTGTATTCTAAGAGAGGATCAGATAAGAAATGTAATTTTGGGGAAATACCGCCGTAGAAGATGCTGCCCGGAAATATGGAGGCATATTGCAGAGGGCAGAGTCATATAATAAAAGTACGGGGTTTTGCCAGAACAAGGGGTTAAGTGTGTTTCAGTACGGTCGTTCGGCTTAGATGCCAGAGGGCATAACAGAGACGGATGTGTAACGGGAATGCGCTGTTAAAGAGAGGAGGTATGATGATGCAGCAGAGAAAAGAAACAGGACATACAGAAGTGATCTCAATAGAAGAATACCTTACGAAGAGAAAAAAGATCAGAGATATGGACAGAAGCCAGAGGCGCGGGAGGATTCCAGAAGAGAATCAGACGTTGATCCTGGCGGAACTGTATATATGATAAGAAGAATGTAGACCTGGCGAGATTTCGCAGAATATCCGTTCATCTGCAAGGCGGATCTTCGACGGCGCAGCGGTGGCTGCGGATAGAAGATCCAACGAAGCAGATGGGCGGATAGGCAAGAAGGTTTGGCTGAATATAATGCGGTCAGCACAGTACTATGATCCGGATCTGCCGTGGGGATCCTTTGCGGCAGGTACGGTTGGAGTGCCGGGGGAATCCGTGGATCCGTCCGGCATGTGGCCGTCCGTATCGTATGTCGGACCGGAAATACGGTATACCAGAGTATACGCGTAAAGCAGAACCGGCAGGATAAAGGTACAGGCTATGGATGCCTTGAGAAGCCCCTGTGTGGAGGAGTGGTCGATAAACGCAAAGAGAATGGTAGCGGCGTACATTCCAAAGAGGAGAAGTGCGCCGGCGAGAGCCAGAATTCGTCTGATTTTACCGGGTTTTGTATTTTTCGTTGAATTTTTCATAAGAATCATCCTTTACATCTTACCAAGACTTTAGTATATTATATAAGTGGCAATAGAAAATTGCAAATAAATATTTAAACAAATACAAAAGGAGTATTACCGATGAGCCGTACATTATTAGATCAGTGGAAAGAGATTGCTTATGATGAGAAAGCGGACAGGGGGCAGCTGCAGAGATTCTGGGGAACTTATTTCCAGATAGAGAAGGAGATCTACGAGCAGCTTCTTGCAAACCCGGAAGAAGAAGTGAAAGGAACCGTAAAAGAACTGGCGGAAAGATATGGCCAGGAGGTTCTGACTATGGTTGGTTTCCTGGATGGTATCAATGAGAGCCTGAAGGAAGAGAATCCCATCGAGACGATGGATGAGGATACAGTCGTGAGCCTTGCATTTGATAAGGAGAAGC
>OFGE01002784.1_pt1 | contig 12504 bp, 11 predicted proteins | sample 1521681 | NCBI WGS metagenome assembly OFGE01 (sample SAMEA3504093, study PRJEB24116) | mouse gut metagenome | biome: mouse gut; feature: mouse-associated habitat; material: faeces | place: Denmark | collected 2011 | reverse complement strand
CCGTGGGGGTCCCGCCGCCGCAGCTCCCGGCCCAGGGTGAAGCCATCCCAGTCCCCGTCCTTTAAGTCCACGTCCAGGAAGTAGACGCCCCGGCAGCTGTCCTGCGCCGCGTCCAGCAGCTCCCCGGCGCAGGATGCGGCGCACGCCACCTTCATGTCGTAATTTTCCACGAAGATTTTCCACTCTATCGCGGTTTGAAGCTGGTGGCGGACGGCCTCCTCGTCGTCGCAGAGATAAATGGAAATCATGGCCTGCCCTCCACCTTCAGCTCCTGAACAAATACGCTCCCCGCCCAGCTGGTGGACGCGGCCGTGTTGGGGTGATCCGCCAGAATCCGCTGGTAGCTGGGGAGACCCAGCCCCCGGCCCTCCCCCTTGGTGGAAAAGCCCTCCGCCCAGATTTTGTCCGGGTCGATGGCCCCGGCGTAGGGGTTGGACACCCGCAGGGACAGCTCGTCCCCCTGGGCCAGCAGGACGATTTCCACCCAGGGCGTCTCTGTCTCCAGGGCGGCCTGGGCGGCATTGTCCAGCAGGATGCCCAGGCAGCGCACGAAGTCCCACACGTCCATCCCCACCGACTCCACGGGGTAGAGAACCTCCAGCCGGCAGTCGATGCCCTGCCCGCCCATGGCGGCCAGCTTGGACAGCAGGAGGCTCCTCACTTGGGGGATGCGCAGGTTGCCGATCTGGGTAGAGGCCCGAATCTTCTCCCCGATGCGCCGGTCAAAACCCGCGTCCAGTTCCGACAGGGCGCAGCGCAGCTCGTCCACCTCGCCCTCGTCCGCCTGCTGGGACAGCCCCGCCAGCAGGTTTTTGTAGTCGTGGCGGAAGGAGCGCACCTCCCGGCGGATGACCTCTAAATCCTGCTCGTAGAGCTGCTGCTGGGCGATGACGTCCCGCTGGGCCTCTATCTTCCGGGCGGAGTCGGACCACTGGGCCAGGTAGAGCACAAGCCCCACCACCAGCACCACCATCACCAGCACCAGCAGGTAATACAGGGCAAAATACCTCTCCTGAAGCCCCCTCAGCTGGAGCATATAAAACATCTCCATGACGCACGCCAGGGCGAAAAGGAACAGGGCTGTCCGGCACTGGCCGGGTCCCTCCTCCAGCAGGAGGCGGAACCAGCGGCCGAAGCGCAGGCGGTACAGCAGGGCGGTGGAGAGCGCCACCACAACGCAGATAACGGCCGTCACCGCCGCGAACTGGAGAATTTCGTTATCCACAAAGATGGTTCGGTACAAAAACCGGGTCAGGATGACGAGGGATACCTGAAACACCCCCGTCATGGACACGGCGGAGAGGGCCTGCCAGAATCCCATTCTCCAGGCCCACCGGGCCCACAGCACGACGCACAGCATGGCGCACAAGCTGGTGGCCCAGAAACGGATGAGAGTACCGCCGGGAAGGGCATACATGAGGAATATGTTGAGCAGGTTGTTGACCAACGGAGAGAGGAGCAGGACGGGCAGCTTTTTCAGCCGCCGCCAACTCCGCTCGTCCAGGACGGCGAACAGGTAGGCCGCCACGACGGCGTGGGCCAGCGTGGAATCTACGTATCCGATTAGAAGCATCATCAGCGTGGGCACGACAATCCCTCCTCGCATAGAGCTGACGGAAACAATATACCACGCTTGGGCGGATTTGTCCACGCTGAAGCTGGGTGGAAGTAGTTTATACGCGATGCTGCCCGCCAACTGGTGGAGGGGACCCTCCCCAGGATTTGGGGAGGAAATAAATCAACAAGACGCATCACAACAAATAAAAGATCTCGGTGGAAGGTGGACCGGGAAGGATTTACCACGCAATATCACTGTTGCGGCACAGTAAAGAAGCTGAAAAACCAGGCTTTTGGAGATCGAATAAGGGTAGGAGCATTGAAAAGCCCAGCTTTTGGAAGAATATCTTTACCCTAATCCAAAACTGCGGGGGGAGCGCAAGCTCCCCCCGCAGAAAATCATTTCCAGCTTGTCATTGTAGAGCCAACTCCTGAGGCAGGTGCGATGAATGTATTATTCTCCCCACCCTGCCAGATTGTCTGTGTGCCTGACCCTTTTTTCAGAGCTTTCCACTCAATTGCGCAACCAGCGGGCACATCAATAAATACGGTCCATGTGGGATAGCTGGGGCACAGAGCAGGACCAACTGCCAAGTCCACACTCCACTCGCCAAGCTCAGGTACATTTCCAACAATATAGATATTTTCGCCCCATGTCGTGTATGCATCCTTCACTGTAAACTGGACAGGCACAAGGGTGGTCTCCCCTTCCGCAGACCACGTAAAGGATACTGCGCCGCCATTTTCAGGCACCGTATAGCTGCGGTTGCTGACGCTTTCCCACTCAACAGCACCTGCTCCGCGCTTGATGGCCTTATATTGAATTGTTTCTCCAACCGGCAGATTTACCGTAGTGCTCCAGGTGGGATATGTGGGACAAACCGCAGGCCCTGCCGCGTTATCTACATTCCAGTTGCCAAGCGCATCAGTGTTGCCGGCAATATAGACGTTTTGCCCGAGGCGGGTTGTAGCGTTGTGAACATAGAAGGTGACCGGAACTGTGGTATGGATTTGATTGCTGCTCACCTTATAAATTTTATTGGAATTTCCGGTCAACTCAACCGCTATTCTCCCGCTCTGGGAAACAGTAATTCTATCACTGGGATCCAAAACATTTTCAAGAACTGTTCCCGGTTTGATGGAGCTTTCTGCGCGAATGGGCATATATACGTTTCGCTGGCTGTCCGCATTGTTGAATACGCAAATCATCTCATCGCCGGCGCTGGCGCCATCGTCAATACGGCGGGAGAACGCATAGATATCCGAAGAAGACCACATTTCGCGCTGCGCTCCGTAGTTCAGCGCGGGGTACATTTCCTTCAGCTTGTTGAGCTGTGCGATGAGCTGGTATGTGTCCGTGCTTATATCAAAGTAATCCCTGATCACATTGCCGTTTGCGTCCCTTTCAACCATAGACCAGCGGTTCCATGAGTCGGCCATACCATACATCAGGTCATTGTACATATTCCCGCGATTCTGCTCAGTACCTTGGAATACCACAGGGATCCCACGCACAGTGAATAAAAACGCCAATGCATTTTGCAGCTTTGCCACATTCCCGCCCGCTTCGGTTAAGAAACGGTTGCGATCATGGTTATCCAAGAAAACAACCATTTCATTTGCGTTGTTTCCATACAGGTAGTCTTGATCTAAAACCGCTTTGACCGTAGAATCAAAGCTGCTACCGTGGGCAAAGGAATCAACAATAGCCTGGAACAGCGGGAAATCAAGCATACCAACCTCACCGTTGTCGCCGACCCAGCCGGAGAGGAAGTCCACATGCATATCAAAATTCTCTCCAAAAGTGGGGACGCCAAGATATTCCTCCAGATCGTGGATATCGGAAGGCTTCATACATTTCGCGGCATCGACGCGGGCCGCGTCAGCACCAATATAATCAAACCAGTATTTGATGGAATCAAAGACCGCTTGTTTCGCCTCGGGGATGTCAAAGTCGATATCATCCAGTTCGCCCAGATCGTGGTTTTCCAGCATCTGTGTGCTCCAGTCGCTGTGCGGGTGCTCCCTATCCCAGTCAATGGGGCCCAAATTATGATACCAATTCACATTATTAAAAGGCGCTACAGGCTGTAATTGAGTCCCTGCCTTATAGCTGGTAGCCGTGGAGTAGTGAGCGTTGTTGCCGGTTCCCTTTAAATAATCTCCGATATGGTTGGGCACAACGTCAATAATCACTTTGATGTCCTCTGCATGGCAGGCATCAACCAGTTTCTTTAAAATTTCTTTGCTGGCTTCTGGATCCTCGGCACCGAAATACCGGCTTGCACGGTAAGCGTCATAAATATGATATCCGTGGTAAGCAGTGGGCCCCTGAACTCCGGCCTCATCGGGGACGCTCCAAAGTTGTGGATCCATAATCGGAGATATCCAGATAGCACTATACCCCATGCCCTTGATGTAAGGAATTTTTTCAATAATCCCTTGCCAGTCACCGCCCTTCATATAGCGCATATCCTCTGCTGTGATTTCTTGATAGCGAAGGGCTTCGCCTTGTGCGTTGTTGGTTGGATCGCCATCATAGAAGCGATCCGTCATAATCTGATAGATGCGCTCTCCTTGGAGCGTCATCGCGTTTGTTACGCTTGTATCTGTCGCCGCCGCTGCAGGCACGATCTGCAAAGTAAACGGCAGAAGCATCGCGAGACACATAACGAGGGAAAGAATTCTTTTTGCAGTTTTTTTCATAATGTGGCGCTCCTTTCTTACATGTCTGAGTGTTGTCGATTATATCTCCGGTGACTTCTCCGCTGCTCCGCTACCTTTTCTCACCTCCCGTACGCCAAACACTGTACCCAAAGGGGCCCAGGCGGCTTTCTCCGTAGGCATCAGAAAGCAGCGGATCATCATTGGGCACAACACCGCTTATCTCCGTGGTAACGTCGCGCGCATTCAGTGCTACCGTGATGACACATTCCCTCCAACGCCGCTCAAATACATAAAGCCCATTTTCGTCCATGTCCAGCACAGCATATGTACCGTACAGAAGGGCGTCGTTGCCACGCCTCAGCGATATGAGCGCTTTGAAAAAATTTCGTTCGTCCGAAGGCGGAGCGCTCCACGGCATGGGGCCGCGCAGCGCTGATTCACAGTCACCGGACATCCCCAGCTCATCACCATAGAATACGCAGGGAACCCCTGGTGCGGTAAACAAGAACACTTCCGCCAAACGCAGCCTGCGGATGTCATTTTGGCAGTACGAAAAGAAACGGTTTACGTCATGGCTGTCCAGTAGATTGAGCTGCCCCTGCACCACGCCGGTGGGATAACGGTAATTCATTTGGGTCACCCGCGCGTTGAATTCGACTGCGTTGATCTTTTCCGTTCCAAAAAAATCGCGGCAGTTCTTTCGAAAATCATAGTTCATGGTGGAATCGAACATATCCCCGCGAAGCCAGCTTTCAGCGCTCTCCCATATTTCACCGATCATGACGCTCTCGGGGTCGATCCCCCGGCCAGTCTGCTTAAACGTGCGCCAAAATACACGGTCTACCTCATTGGCCACATCCAGGCGCCAGCCGTCCACGCCGTATTCCCGGAGCCAGTGCGCGCATACTTTCATAAAGTAGTCACGCACCTCGGGGTTGGAGGTATTGAGCTTGGGCATCTTCCGTTCGTAAGCAAAGCTGCTGTAAGATGGAACCTCATCCTCGCGCTTTGGGCGCACAACAGGAAATTTGAGGTCATAAAACCAATCTTTATACTGGGAGGCCGCGCCGTTTTTTACCACATCGTCAAAGGCGAAGAAATACCAGCTGCAATGGTTGAATACGCCGTCTATGACCACGCGGATGCTGCGTTCATGCGCTGCCTCCACAAGCTGGCGGAAATCTTCGTCCGTCCCCATATCGGGCGAGACATGGAAATAGTCCAGCAGGTCGTATTTATGGTATTCCCCCGCCGTGAATATCGGGTTGATGTATAGGCAATTAAAACCCATCTCAGCAATATAGTCCAGGTTGTCTGTGATTCCCCGGATCGTTCCTCCCAGCCGGGATTTGAGGGTCAGTCCATCGCCCCAAGGCAATTCGGAAGATGTTCCCCGGAGTTGGCGCTTTCCTGACGCAAAACTATCTGGAAAAATATTGTATACCACAGCCCGTTTCAGCCACTCCGGCACAGCGCTGATCTCCTCGCGCCGAATAAACGGGTATTGGTAAAATTCACTGCGTTCCTCCGGCAGAGCTGGGGAAAAGATATCCGCGAACAGGAATATCTGTTCGTCCTTGTCAATGAGCTCAAAATAGTAGCATACGCGATTATAAGGGCTTTCAAATGTCGCTTCGTAGATATCAAATTCCAGATCCGACGCCGCTTTTTCCATATCCAACGGGGTGAAGCTGATCGAGTCGCCCGGTTGAACCCGATCCCCGTAATACAGGACGCAGCGGGTCAGGTTATCTTTCGCAGCCCGCAGCCGGATGGTCAAATTGCTCTCACTGTTGGCAAACGCGTACTGTGAGAGCGGGATGTGCGTCACAGCCTGACGCAGAATCATAACTTGTTCCTCCTCCCAAGAGATATGAAACGATCCTCATTCTTTCACCCCGCCGGCAGTGAGGCCTGATACCATGTACTTCTGAATCTTGAAAAAAATCAGCAGCAGCGGCAAAGAGGCCAGCATGGACGCAGCGGTGAATACCGACCAATTCCGGCTGTAGTCGTTGGACTGGAGCTGGTATAGGCCGCCCGCAAGGGAGTAGGACCGGCTGTCCAGCAGGAAGGTGGTGGCGAACAGGTATTCATTCCATACGGTGATGAGTACCATGACGCAGGTGACGATGATGGCGGGCCTTGCCAGGGGCAGGACGATGCGGACGATCATCTGAAAGTCATTGGCACCGTCAATTTTGGATGCCTCCTCAATCTCCTTTGGAATTGTGTCAAAATAGCCCTTCATGTTCCAGATGGCAAACACGCACATGGAACCGGCGTAGATCATCACCAGCCCCCCGTGTGTGTTGAGGGTGCCCGTCAGCCGCAGTACCCGGAACAGGGCGAACATGGACAGCACCTGGGGGAAGGCGTTGAGCACCAGCAGCGCCCGCAACATCCCCCGCCGTCCGGCAAACCGCCAGCGGGAGGCGGCGTAGGCGGCGGGCACCGCGCACAGCATGGACAGGGCGATGGTGCCCGCGCTGAGGAGCAGGGAGTTTTTCAGCCACAGCAGAAAGGGCTTATCAAACAGGATGGCCCGGTAGTTTTCCAGCGTGGGATCTTTGGGAAGAAGCGAAAGCTCCCCGGACAGTGCGGCGCCCTGGCCGCTGAAGGAGATGGACAAGGCATACAGCACCGGCACCAGGATAACCAGGCACAGCAGAATGAACCCGGCGTTGAGCAGGGTCAGCCTGACGGCGTTTTTTCCTTTTCTTGTCATGGTTCAGTCCTCCCGAAGGCTGCGGTTGGTGAGGATGGAAAACAGAATGATGATGACGAACAGCAGCATACTCACCGCGCTGGACAATCCGTAGTTGTTGGAGGCAAAGGCGTTCTGATGGGCGTAGGTAATCACCGTGTTCAGCGTGGCCCCAGTCATATAGCCCCGCTGCTGGGTGAGCAGGTAGATGATGTCGAACTGTTTGAAGGTGATGAAGGTGGTCATCACCGCCGCCGGGGCGATAATGGGCCGGATGGCAGGGACGGTGATGGACCAAGTCCGCCTCCAGAAGCCCGCCCCGTCCAGGGTGGCGCTCTCATAGAGGCTGCCGTCCACGCTCTGGAGCGCCCCGTCGATGGTGGAGATCATGAAGGGCAAGGCCATCCACAGGTTCAGCGCCATGCAGGACAGAAAGGCGATACCGTTGCCGGCCAGGAAATCTACCTTGGCAAAGCCCAGGACGGAGAGCAGCTTGTTGAGTATGCCAAACTCCGTGTTGAACATCCCCACCCGCCACAGCAGGATAGAGATGTAGGCGGGCACCGCCCAGGGCACCATGAGCAGCGTCTTGTACACCCGCTTCAGCCGCAGCCCAGGCGCGTTCAGCCCTAGGGCAATGAGAAAGCCCAGCCCGATCTGAATGACCATGTTTAGCGCTGTCCACACCAGCGTGGTGGCCAGGGCGGACAAAAAGCCGGAATCGAATTTGAACAACGCCCGGGCGTAGTTCCCAAACCCGATGACCTCATAGTCTGTCCAGTGGTACAGATTCATGTTGGTCAGCGAGATCCAGCCCGTATAGGCGATGGGGAAAACGATGACGGTCAAAATCAGCAGCAAGGCGGGGAGGCAGTAGAACCAGGGCTTCCATCTTCGCTTTTGTTCCATTGTACCACCTCGTTTCAGAGAAAGGGGCGGCGGAAACCGCCGCCCCTGGTTATGTCATTTCATGTCGGCGATGGCCTGCTCCGCCGCAGCCTGGGCTTCATCGGCGGCCTGGGCCGGGTCGGCGCCGTTTTTGTTGATGGCGGTGAGCATGGCCTCCGCCGGGCCCCACATGGCGTTCATCTCAGGGATGTTGGGCATGGGCCGGGCGGTGGAGGCAGTTTTCTGGATGACGGCGATCATTTCGTTGCCAGCCACCTGGGGATCGTCATAGGATTTGTTGTTGGCGGGGGCGCACCCGGACTTGTTGGCCAGATCCACGCCTACCTCCGGGGCCGCCATGGCGGTGAGCACCTTGGCGATGGCATCCTTCTTCTCCGCCAGCGCCACCTTCAGCACGCCCGCGCCCTGGATACCGGAGAAGGGGGCCAGACCGTTGCCGTTGGGCAGCTTGATGTCGGACAGGGAGGCGATGCCGTAGTCGATGCCCGCGGCCTCAATGCCGGAGACCAGCCAGGGCCCGCCGATGATGGCGGCGGCCTTGCCCTCGTTGAAGAGGGTGGTGACGGTGTTGTAGTCGCCGTCCGCCTGAAGTGCGCCGAACTTCTGATTGTATGTAGCCGCTTCGATGGTCTTGGGGTCATTTAGTCCGGGCTTGCCGTTCTCATCGATGACGTAGCCGCCAAAGCCGTTGATAAAAGGGGATACGTTATAGGCATTGGTATGCTGGTTGACCACGGCGTAGGTGCCGGCAGCGGCGTCGGTGTGAGCCGCCATGTAGTCGTACAGCTCCTCGGTGGTGCCGGGAATGTCCCCCTCCCACAGGGCCTTATTGTAGAGGAATACCAGCGTCTCAAAATACACCGGGAGCAGGTACTGCGTGCCGCCGATCTGTCCGGCTTCCACGGTCATGGCCAAGTGGTCGGCCAAAATGGAGCTGTCCACCACATCGGAGAGGGGGGCCAGTATGTCCATGGCGACAAAGGTTCCCAGCACATCGTGGGCGTAGAAGTACATATCCGGGGCGTTGGCCGCGTCGCTGCCATACAGCTTCAACTGGTTGGGCGTATCGGTCTTTTTCTCAAAAACTACGGTGATCTGATCGTCCGCCAGCTGAGCGTTCACCTGATCGGTGATGGTCTGCATGATACCCTCGTCCCCGTCGTGCCAAACCGTGACCGTGACAGGATCTTTTAGTACCTCCGTGGGATTGGCGCCCTGCGTGGGTTTAGAGGATGGAGCGTCGGAGCCTTGGGACGTGGGCTGTGAGCACCCGGCCAGCGCCGCGAAGCACAGCGCCGCGGCAAGCAAGAGAGCAGTGAGCTTTTTCATTGTAAATCCCCCTTATAATAAAACGCTTTCCTACCTCCTCCGCCTCTGTTGCGGAGAACTTCTCGGCAGATTGAACAATATACTTGCAATTTTTCGCAAGTTATTGTAAAATCTATTGTGAGTATAGCATTTGAACCATTCAAGTGTCAACAGATTTTCGTTCGTCCATTCCCACAAAATCAGAAAGCGTTTTATTAAAGGATGAGGAGTGATACAATGCCAATCACCATTCATGACATTGCCCGGGAGGCAGGCGTATCCATTGCCACCGTCAGCAAAGTAATCAACAATAAGGCGCACGTCGCCCCCGATACACGGGAGAAAGTGCTCAAAGTAATGGAGCGGTTCAACTATGCGCCCAACGCTTCAGCCGCCAATCTGGCCCGCCGCTTTAGCAGAAACATATTATATGCGGATCGGTTTTACAAAGGATTACCTTATGAGAACCCCCATATGTTCGATATTATCTGCGGCGTCAGCCATGAGCTGGGCCGGAAGGGCTACCGGCTGTCCCTGCTCAATCTGGATTCTCCCGGGAAAAAGCCGGAGGAAGTGGTGGAGGAAGCCATCCACAGCCGGGTGGCAGATGGGCTCATCATCAATTCCGTCTTTATAACACCCAAGGTGGAACAGTTGCTGCTCGGCTATGATTTTCCGCAAATCTGCATTGGCAAACCTTCCTTTGATACGATTCTGTCCTGGATTGATACCAACAACACCTTGTCCTCCAATCTGGCAGTGGAGCATTTGATATCCACCGGCTGCCGTACCCTGGCTTTTATGGGAGGGCGGAAGGAAGACTGTATTTTTATGGATCGTCTGCGGGGTTTCCGAACTGCCATGGAGCGATGCGGATTGGAAACACGAGAGGAGTATATTATCTATAACCCTCCCGAGGTGGAGACAATTTTTCAATCCGCGACCGCCCTTCTGAACCTGCCATCCCCTCCCGATGGAATTATCTGTACCAACAGCCTAATGGCTGTCGGAACAGTCCGTGCTATCAAAGATAGTGGCCTGCGCATTCCAGAGGATGTGTCGCTGATCGCCTTTGATGACCATCCATACTCACCTATGGTATCTCCGCAACCTACCGTCATTGACGTAGACCTATTCAGCTTGGGTGTCCACGCCGGAAACCTGCTTTTGAAAAAAATTCGGAACCCTGCTATGCTGATACAAACTTATACCGCCCTGCCCCGCTTACTCCTGCGCGGCACCACAAAGGTTAGGGCTTGAGTCGCACTCTATATGCCAGAGTTATCGCACAATACGATCCCTTCGGACACATGGGGAGAATCGGGAAGAAAGTCAAACAGTGCCCAGTGATCCGCTGTCCGGGTCGACTACTATGCCACAGCCCCTTCGCCGTAAAGGCCGTGGTTGACCTGGGCGACGTAGTGACTCTCAATCGTCACCGGGGCATTGTGCAGTACAGTGAGAAGATACTGCTTCATGTTCCCCTTTGAAATATTCATCAAAGGTATAAAGCTGCCGCGCTTCTTTTAAGGTCAAGTCGGAAAAGGTAATCTCCTTTGCCTTGCGGCTGCACGGGACACGACCTGCTGCGCATGTGCCACAAGCAAATCGAGAACTTGCCCGACGTGGTGGTCTAACGGAAACCGAAGCGTACAGACGATCGAGATTGTTTTTTCCTGTATAGGAAATATGTTGGAAGCCATCAGCGCCATAAACCATGCGCCCGTAGTGCACGAGATTGAGGTAGGGGAGCCGATAACTCCAAACATCAAGATCATCGGGACTACTGCAAAATACGAAAAAACCTGCGGTTTCATTGTAAAGAAATCTAACCTTGCAATTTTTGTAAAACCCGTCATTTCCTTACACCTCCTCTGCTAATGCAGATAACAATATCATCAATCGAAGCAGGGTCAAGAATACAATGGTCATATTGCTTATTGGCCGTGGCCAAGCAGATTGAGTGGTCCTTTGGCAAGACCAACAATTTCAAGGATGAGGCCAACGCTCACCGGGTGCACCTCAACGGTGCTTTCCTGGACGGCATCACCCAGGGCCACCCGGAGGAGGTCATCCCCCGCACGGTGGACCTCACCGCCCTCAACGGCTCCAAGGAGTACGGGACCGTGGAGTGCAAGGTGGCCCCGCTCACCTTGGATGAGCTGCGCAAGTACCACGGCATCTTGCCCAACCCGGAGAGCTGGGAGTGGTCCGTGACCCCCTGGTCCACGCCCTGCGTGGATGATGACCATGTGTGGGTCCTTGGCTTGCTCTCCGATGGCAACCTCTACTACAACGGCTGCTCCAGCACCGACGGGTCCCGCCCCGCTTTCCTCATTCCCTCCGATTTTGCGGTGGAGGATGACAGCAACCCGCTGGAGGGGTACAGCAACCGGGAGCTCATAGAGGAGCTTTTCCGCCGGGTGGACAAATGAGGACCGCCCAGGACCCGTGGGACAAGCCCCGGCGCAACCCCTGGCCCATCGTCATGGCCTGCGCCGCCATCGCTCTGGCCATCATCCTGGCCCTCACCGTTTCCGCCCTCACCTTAAACTTTATCTTTGACGCCCTGCTGGCGGACAAGCCCCCGGTGACCGTGGCCACGTCTGCCCCGGAGCCCACCAGCACCCCACCGCCCACCGCTCCGGCTGAAACGCCGGAGCTGGTGAGGCACCGGGATGACATTGTGAGTGACGGGCGGCTCCTGGCCTATGACCTCCAGGAAATCATGCAGGACCAATGTGAGCGCTACGGCGTGCCCTATGCCCTGGCGCTGGCCATCGCTGAGGTGGAAACCCACTTTGACCCGGACGCCACAAGCCCCACCAGTGACTATGGCCTCATGCAGATAAACCAATGTAATCATGAATGGCTCCAAGGCCTGGGCATGGACCCGCTGACCCATGCCGGAAATATTGAGGCTGGCGTCTACATCATCGGCGGCTACCTTGACCGCTACGGGGACACGGAGCGAGCCTTGATGGCCTACAACTGCGGCCCCAGCGGTGCCCAAAAGCTCTGGGACGCCGGTGTCTACCAAACGGACTACACCCGCAAGGTCATGACCGCCCTGGAACACTGGACAAGCATTTTGGAGGACTGACCTATGCCCTATTATACCACCTGCCCCTATTGCGGGGCCCACCTTGACCCCTGTGAGCCCTGTGACTGTCAATCTGAAAACAAGGAGGATTTACAAGATGAGTAACCTGTCCATGACCATCAATGTGGAGGCCCCGGCCCTGGGGGCTGCCGTTGAAAAGCTGGCCGCTGCCATGACGGTGGACCCCAACATCCTGACCCCTGACGCTCCCCGGCCCCAGATGCCCGCTCCGGCGGCTGTTCCGCCCCAGATG
>OFGE01002783.1_pt1 | contig 12510 bp, 18 predicted proteins | sample 1521681 | NCBI WGS metagenome assembly OFGE01 (sample SAMEA3504093, study PRJEB24116) | mouse gut metagenome | biome: mouse gut; feature: mouse-associated habitat; material: faeces | place: Denmark | collected 2011 | reverse complement strand
GGCGTCCCTTGAGATACAAGGGATGACCCAGCGCAGCTTCCAGAACGCTCTGCATGGAATCCTGTTCATGCCCGGGGCTGGGATGAACCACCAGCCCGGCGGGTTTGTCCACCACCAGCAGCAGGGCATCTTCAAAGAGAATCCGGTACGGAACCGGATGCCGGTGGCTGCTTTCATGCAGCCAGAGAGACACGTCGTCTCCGGGTTTTACCGGGGTGACGGATCTGGCAGGAATCCCATTGACCAGAAGGCCTGCAGGCAGAAACTTCAGCCGGGAGATCTGGCGCCGTGATAAACCCGGTTGTCTGGCCAAAAGCTGTTCCACGGTCCCGTTCCTGTCTGCTGTGATATGAAGCCGTTCAGCCATGAATGCCTCCTTTCTGTGCCGTTCCCGAATCCGCGGCTGCCGCAGAATCCGGCGGAGTATGAAAAAAAAGGAGACCGGAGTCTCCTGATTTTACAAATGGTCGGGACGACAGGATTTGAACCTGCGACCCCTTGCACCCCATGCAAGTGCACTACCAAGCTGTGCTACTTCCCGAATATACATTTGTTACGATCAATTGGCGCGCTAGGCAGGAATCGAACCCACAACCTCTTGATCCGTAGTCAAGCACTCTATCCAGTTGAGCTACTAGCGCATCTCTTTACAGTGCCTATAAATAATAACATTTCTATTACTATTTTGCAACACTTTTTTATCTTTTTTTCATAAAAATGGTGCCCAGGGCCGGAGTCGAACCGGCACGGATTTTAAGGTCCGCAGGATTTTAAGTCCTGTGCGTCTACCAATTTCGCCACCTGGGCATATAGAGTTTTATTGGTGACCCGCAGGCGACTCGAACGCCTGACCCTCTGATTAAAAGTCAGATGCTCTACCTACTGAGCTAGCGGGTCATAAAGATTGGCTGGGATACCTGGATTCGAACCAGGGAAATGACAGAGTCAAAGTCTGTTGCCTTACCGCTTGGCTATATCCCAATGTAAATGGTGGGGAGGGGCGGATTCGAACCACCGAACCGAAAGGAACTGAGTTACAGTCAGCCGCGTTTAGCCACTTCGCTACCTCCCCAACAATGGTGCCGGCTAAAGGACTTGAACCCTCAACCTACTGATTACAAGTCAGTTGCTCTACCAATTGAGCTAAGCCGGCAATGGTGGAGGTTAACGGGCTCGAACCGCTGACCCTCTGCTTGTAAGGCAGATGCTCTCCCAACTGAGCTAAACCTCCATCAATGTTGAACGCTTTTATATATTAACATAGTATGGTTTTTCAAGTCAAGAAAAAAAGAAAAAAAATTCCTTTTAACAAAAAGAATACGTCTATGAGTTTGAATGTATATTTGTTTGAAGAAAAAAATAAGTATGCATTTGGAATATAGATGTACAAATTATTTGCTTTGTGCTATAATAATCTTGCGGAAGTTTTCGAGGAATAAATAAATAATGTGTAAGATCATTGTTTGTTTATTCCTATTTATTTTAAAAAAATAAAAGGAGGGATATAAGAGTCTAAAATATTCAAATTATAAATAAAATGGAATAGAAAGGTGTATAATTATGAAAGTGAAAAAATGGATTATTTATCATTTATGTTTGTTTTTAATGTTGTCTTTATTTGTATGTAATGTGCAAGCTTCTTCATATAAAGTTTTTTGGTATAATGTCAAACCAACAACAATGGGAGAATTCAATTTTTCAAGTGTTGGAAGTAGTGGGAAAGTATCAGCACAATTATATAAAGTAGGATGGTTTGGTATAAAGAGTAAGGTGTCTTTATCGCAATTTTATAGAAATAAGAATAATTTTAAATTAGAAGCAAGTTTGCTAAAAAATACAAAATATTCTTTAAAGGTATCTTATATTGGAAAAAAACCAAAAATATTATATGGAAGAAATCAAGATTATTATAATCAGAAAAATAAGAAGTGTTCTTATAGTATTTCATGGCAACCAAGTAGTGGAACATATCAGCCTTTTACAAAGCAAGGAATTGAAACAAGACAGATTTTGTATTTGACCAAAGAAGATGCTGCTGTTTATTGTACTAAATTAAGTGAAAGTAAATATTTAAAATATCTTGACACAAAAGTGAAATTAACATATATAATAACGAAGTGGGGAATAAGTCCTACAAGTGGATTAGGAAAGGTTCTTTTAAATCTAGGTAAAAACAAATTTGTGGTGATTGCAAAGGAAATTTTATCAACTTATGGTGGTTGGAAATTAATACCTAAATTGTCATCCCATGCAATGAAAATGGTAAAAAAGGCTTCTCATGATTTTAAGAATGGAGTTAAGATTATTGTAACATATACTGATCGAGGAGGACTTACAAATACTTATGAACCATGGAATGAAAAATTTTCTTCTGTTAAAGGAAAAGAGTATTGTAGAGGAAAGTTTATGAAAAGTAAGAAAGTAAAAGGGTGGTATTAAATGTCAAAAGAAATAAAAGAGATGATTGAGTTATTTTTAATAAATATAGGAATGGTTTTTCTGATGTTTTTTCCTGAAAGAAGTTCTATTTTTCCAACAATATGTTTTGGAGTGGCTATGCTGATTTTTGATGTTTTATTTGTATTATCTGCTTTTAAATACAAATGTAATATTTTTGATTATAAAGAACATAAAGTGTTAGCTATTATTTGTTATTTAGCTATACTATTCGTTTTTGTTGCTTTTGGTTATTTATTATTGGAACCATGGTTTTTTTAATGATATATATATTATAAAGAAGTAAATAAAAAGAAGATTTCTTATGTGATTGTTATTAATCACTTTAATCTTCTTTTTATTTTATATCAATTAGGAAATTATGCTCCAGGTTTTCCTAATAATTTAAACATATTTTTCTTATATACTTCTACACCAGGTTGATTAAATGGATTGACATCTAATAGATAAACTGACATAGCACAAGCAATTTCGAAGAAATAAACCATATATCCAAATGAGTAAGCACTCAATTCATTAATAGTAATTTGGATATTTGGCACTCCACCTGTATTAACATGAGCATCAATAGTTCCCTCACATGCTTTTTTATTAACATAATCGACAGTTTTTCCAGCTAAGTAATTGAGATTATCTAAATTATCTTTATCACTAGGGATTTCTAAATCAGAAATAGGCTTTTCTACTTTGAAAACTGTTTCATATAAAACTTTTGTTCCTTCTTGAATAAATTGTCCTAAAGAATGTAAATCTGTTGAGAATGTAGCACTTGTAGGTAAAATTCCTTTGTTTTCTTTTCCTTCAGATTCCCCAAATAATTGCTTCCACCATTCTGCTACCATTGATAGTTGTAATTCATAAGTGACAAACATTTCAGCTGGGAAACCTTGTTTAGATAACATTTGTCTTGCTACTGCGTATTGATAGGCTTCATTTATATTTAAATCAGGATTATTATATTTTGCTCTTGCATCAGCTGCACCATTTAACATTTCATCAATATTAATACCAGCCATTGCAATAGGGAATAGCCCAACAGCTGTTAAAACAGAATAACGTCCACCTACATCATCAGGAACCACGAATGTTGTATAACCTTCATTTGTTGCTAATGTTTTTAAAGCACCTTTTTCTTTATCAGTTGTAGCAATAATTCGTTTTCTAGCAACTTCTTTTCCTTTTGTTGTTTCTAATAAATCTTTAAAAATTCTAAAAGCAATTGATGTTTCTGTTGTTGTACCAGATTTTGAAATAACATTAATTGCAAACTCTTTATTTTTTACATATTCTTTAACTTGAGATAAGTAATGAGAAGAGAATGTATTACCAACATAAATGATTTCTACATCATTAGTAGGGAATAAACCATTAATTGCTTCAATAGCAGCTCTTGCTCCTAAATAAGAACCCCCAATTCCACATACTAATAAAACATCAATTTCATTTTTTAATTCTGATACTTTTTCTTTGATTGCTTTAACTTCTTCTTTGTCATAAGTAATTGGTAAATCAACCCATCCTAAGAAATCGTTACCTTTACCAGTTTTGTTATGAATCATATCATGAACTGAAGTAACTTGTTCACTATATGTATCCATGCTTTCAGCTAATTTTGCTTGAGATAAATCAACTTTAATCATAAATCTTCCTCCTCTATAATGCCTGTGGCTATCCATTCAGGCAATTTTTCTTTTAATGGACTAAATCCTAGTGGTGTTTCTTGAATTTTTTCTCTCTGACTTTTATATGTTCTTTTGTATTTTCTTTTATTGAGAGGATAAATTGCTTTTAAAGAAAGCTTTGCTTGATGGGTTTTATCATCAATATCAATAACTTTAACACGTATAATTTCACCAACATGAACAAAATTTTCAACATTTCTTACAAATTTATCAGAAATCTCAGAAATGTGAATAAGTCCAGATGTATGATCAGGGAGTAATGCAAAAGCACCATAAGGTTGAATTCCAGTAATGGTTACATCAATAATTTGACCAATTTTCACTCGATGTTCCATTAACAGCCCTCCAATCAAGTCAATTATAACATAAAGAGATAGTTGAGAAAAGTCAAAAAAAGATTGTTACTTTTATATTTTGCAAAATATGGTATAATAATTAATATATAGGAGGAGATTATATGAATCAAGAAGAAGAAATAAAAAAAGTTATTCATAAATTAAGACCATATTTACAAAGAGATGGTGGAGATATAGAGTTTGTAAAGTTTGAGGATGGTATTGTATATGTCCAAATGCATGGGGCTTGTGCAGGGTGTGCTATGCTTGATGCGACTTTGAAGGATGGTGTGGAACAAATTCTTATTGAAGAGGTGCCAGGAGTTTTAGAGGTGCAAGCTATATAATGAAAACATTTATGAATGAATTTAAAGAATTTGCTATGAAAGGCAATGTAGTTGATATGGCAGTGGGTGTTATTATTGGAGGTGCTTTTGGTAAAATTGTTACTTCTTTAGTTAATGATGTCATTATGCCTTTGATTACACTTATGACAGGAGCAGCTGATTTTACAAAGTTATCAATTGTTTTGAGGGAACCTGTTGTTGAGAATGGGAAAACTATGAGTGAAGGAATCTCTTTGATGTATGGAAATTTTATTCAAAGTGCAATTGATTTTTTTATTATAGCTTTGGTAATTTTTATTATGTTAAAATTTATTATGAAATTATCTTCTTTACGTAAAAAAGAAGAGGAAGAGGTTGTGAAAGAGGTTAAAGGTCCTTCAACTGAAGAACTTTTGATAGAAATTCGTGATTTATTAAAAGAAAAATAAAAATGATAAAAATTTGAGAAAATTTTTAATAAATATGTGTTAAAATAAGTATATATGATAATATATCTTGCATTATCAAAGATGATATCATATAATGAATGTGTCTTGAATTGTAGAATAATGTCTTAAAATATGGTTAAACTAATATTGGTGATACTATGGAGGCAAGAAAAAAAGAGCAATTTAAGATTGCGACAATACTTTATGATATAGGATTGGATTTAGAACTTATTGAGACAATGACATCCTTAAGTCATGAAGAATTAAAAAAATTATATCAATAATAAAGCTCTTATTCAGAACCACGAGATGAGGATCGATGAAGTGGTGGCAACCCTTTTTTAAAGAAGGTGCCTTACCTAGCAAGTTAACTTGAACAATAAGGGGAAACAAGGCTTTCCTCTTGAAAGCTTTTTTTATTGGTGAAATGGGAGGAAAGAAAATGGAGAAAGTATTATTTACATCAGAGTCTGTATCAGAAGGACATCCTGATAAGGTTTGCGATCAAATTAGTGATGCAATTTTGGATGCTTGTTTACAACAAGATCCATATTCTAGAGTTGCTTGTGAATGTTTTACAACAACTGATTTATTAGTTATTGGTGGTGAAATTACAACACAAGCAAAAGTTGATTATGAGAAAATAGCAAGAAATGTTTTAAGAGAGATTGGTTATACGAGTGATGATTTAGGTATTGATGCTGATCATTGTCGTATTGAAGTGGTTCTTGATACTCAATCTGCTGATATTGCTTTAGGGACAAATAAAGATGTTGGAGGAGCAGGAGATCAAGGAATTATGTTTGGATATGCTTGTGATGAAACTGAAGGATATATGCCATTACCAGTTTCTATTGCTCATCATCTTGTGCGTTATGCAACAGAGAAAAGACATCTTGGAGAATTTAAATGGGCAAGACCAGATATGAAATCACAAGTTACTATTGATTATACAGATAATGAACACCCACATATTGATACCATTTTGATGTCTGTTCAACATGATCCTGATTTTGATGAAAAAGAATTCAAGGATTATATTCAAAATGTAGTTATGCAAGATGTTGTTAAGAAATATCATATGAACACCGATTACAAAGTTTTTATTAACCCAACTGGAAGATTTGTTATAGGGGGACCTCATGGAGATACTGGATTAACTGGTAGAAAAATTATTGTAGATACATATGGAGGTTCAGCTAGACATGGTGGAGGTGCTTTTTCAGGAAAAGATCCTTCTAAAGTTGATAGAAGTGCAGCTTACATGGCAAGATATATTGCTAAAAATATTATCGCTGCTGGTTTATGCCAACGTATTGAAATTCAATTATCTTATGCTATTGGGGTTAAAGAACCTACAAGTATTTTTATTGAAACTCATGGTACAGAGAATGTATCTAAAGATAGAATTTTAAAAGCTATTCAGACTGAATTTGATTTAACACCACAAGGAATTATTGAATCATTACAATTATTACGACCACTTTATTCTCAAACTGCTGTTTATGGACATTTTGGACGTGGTGATTTAAATTTACCTTGGGAAAAATTAGATAAAGTTGAAGTGTTAAAAAAATATTTATAAGCTCTTATCAGAGCTTTTTTAATTTTTGTATTGAAAGAGGTGTAATTTAGATTGTTTTATAGTATAATATAAGTAATAAAGGAGGTTGTTTTATGAAAGTAATTATAAGAGGAAAGAACATTGATTTGACTGAAGGAATTGAAACAAAAATCAATAAAAAATTAAGCGTTTTAGATAAGTATTTTATCATGAGCGATAATGTAGAAGCAAAAGTATTGATTCGTGTTTATCCTGTTGGTCAAAAAATAGAAGTAACAATTCCAACAGAATATGTATTATTGAGAGCAGAGGTTGTTAATGATGATCTTTATAATGCTATTGATTTAGTTATTGACAAGTTAGAAGGACAAATTAGAAAGTATAAGACAAGATTAAATAGAAAATCAAAAGATAATAAACTCGCATTTAATGTTGCTTCTATTGAAGATTTAGAATCTGAGGAAGAAGATACTATTGTTAGAACAAAAACAATTAGTCCTAAGCCTATGGATATGGAAGAAGCTATTATGCAAATGGAACTCATTGGCCATTCATTCTTTGTATATAGGGATACAGAAACAAATCTTATCAGTGTTGTTTATAGAAGAAATGATGGAAATTACGGGTTAATAGAAACTGAGTAAAATAATAGAAGAGATTATGATATAGAACATAATCTCTTTTCTTTTATAAATTTTTGTTTATTTTATCTCCCTGATAAGTATTTTTAAGTCGCATTAATTTATCAATATCATTGAGTATGGTAACTTTTTTAATTGACCATAATGGTTCAAAAAGGTCTTGAATTGGAGCATCTCCTGTAAGACGTTCTATGACAATGTGATGAGGTATGTATGAAAGTTGTTCAACAACAAGAGATATATACTCATCACGACTTAATAAAGGGAAAGGTTTTTCTTGATACATTTGATAAATTTTTGTGTTTTTAAGAATAAAAAGATTATGTATTTTTAATCCTTGAATATCCATTTGTCCAACAGCTTTAGCAGTTTCTAGCATCATATCGTATGTTTCGTAGGGAAGTCCATTAATAATATGAACACAGATATTGATTTGACGTTGACGTAAACGTTGTACTGCAGCAACAAATGTTTGATAATCATGACCTCGATTAATAAGTGTTGCTGTTTGATCATGAATGGTTTGTAGACCTAATTCAATATAAAGATCACACTTTTGAGATAATTCATAAAGATAATCACAAATATCATCATTTAAACAATCAGGACGTGTAGCTATTGCAATAGCAACTACGTCTTTTTTATTAATAAATGGTTCAAATGTTTTTTTTAATTTATCAATTGAACCATAAGTATTTGTGTTAGCTTGAAAATATGCAATAAATTGGCATTGAGGCCATTTTTTACGCATGACTTGGGAAATTTTATTAAATTGTTCTTGAAGTGAATCGTTTATATTACCTGCAAAATCACCAGAACCATTTTGAGAGCAAAAAATACAGCCTCCAGTTCCACATGTTCCATCACGATTAGGACAGGTAAAACCTGCATTAAGTGAAACCTTTGCTATTTTTGATTTGTATTTTGTTTTTAAAAAATAGTTATATGTATGATAACGTTTGTTATCTAAAGAATATGGGAATTGATTCATATTTATCACCGATAAGAATTATAACATAAAAGGAGAATATAATGTTAGAATTAAAAAATATTTCTAAAAAATTTGATAATCGTTTTGTACTTCAAAATATATCTTTTCAGTTTCCAGATAAAGGATTAATTGGGATACAGGGAAAAAGTGGTTGTGGAAAAAGTACATTATTATATATTATTGGATTATTGGATTCTCATTTTGAAGGAGAAATTGTATATAATGGTCAAATACAAAGTTGTAGAAAACAATTTATTCGTAATCATATATCTTTTATGATGCAAAATAAAGATATTATTTCTTCTATGACAATAAAAGAAAATATTCTTTTATCTGCCCAAGTGAGTCATAAGAATTATTGTTATTCACAATTAAAAAAGATAACAACACAGTTAGGAATATTTGATTTGTTAGATCGATTTCCTTCACAATTATCAGGTGGACAATTGAAAAGAGTATCTATTGCTAAGGCTCTAATGAAGCAATCAGCAATAATGCTTTGCGATGAACCAACAGGTGCATATAATTTAGTAAAATAAAAATTACCAAAAAATAATATTGGTAATTTCTCTATTTTCATTAATATGTATTTCTTTTATAAGATTATTCCAAAAGACCTTTTTTTCTCTTTTATCTGCCTTTTTATACACTTCAATATAATCATATTCAAGTAATTTCTTTAATTTTGAGATATTCTTTTTAGGCTTTGCTGTTTTTAATTCTTTCAATTCTTTTTCAAGTTCTTCATAATCATTATCATATTCTTCAATGCTTATTCTGTTTTTCTTAAACATGAAGTTTAGTCTGTCCATTTCATTCATTATGTTATTTATTTTTTTTCTATTGTTATTCTCTTCTTTTTTATTTTTGTTCACATCATATGAATTAATATATTCATTTATATAATCATGAATTGTTTCTAATAAATAATTTTCAATCTTAGCTTCTGATAACGTTTTATAGAAATTACATTTTTTTCTTGTTCCACAACTATTAGAACAACGTAGCAAACATGTGATTCTTGTGTTACCAGTTGTTTTTGATTTATACCTTGATGTAAAACCTACTAAATTACCACCACAACAAGGACATTTAACCATTCTTGAAAATAGATGTATGTGTTTTGATTTTTTGACTCTTACATTCTTTTTTAACGATTCTTGAAGTTCATTAAATTCCTCTTTTGTCATATATCCTATGCAGTAATTATCATTGCCATGATATGATCCATATAACATAGGATTTTTAGATAATTTTACGATAGTTTGATAATCAAAATGTTTGTTATATTTTTCATTTAAGTATAGTGCTGAAGCACGCATTGAATTGTATTTTTTTATATGTTCTATCCAATCATATGTCATTGCTTCTGTATTTGGATTATGAACAACTCTTTTGATACCATCAATTTCTTTTACCATAAAAGGAAAAGGTAAACATTGTGTTCCTACAATCGCATGTCCTTGCATTACTTTGTATTCAAATACATCTTTAATACGTTCAGAACATTTATCACGCTCTTGTTGTGCGACAGAAAGCATAATATTAACTTTAAATACTCCTGATGCTGTAATTGTTTCATAATCTTCAAGTAGAGTCATCCATTTTACATTGTTATTTTCTAGTATTTCTTGAATTTTATAGTATTTTGCAACTGATCTAAACCATCTATCAAGTTTTGTGAAAATAACTAAATCAATTTTGTTTTCTTCAATATCCTTTAATAATCGTTGAAGTTCTATTCTTTTATTTAATTTGTTTGCACTTATTCCCTCATCACAATATTCGCCAACATTGATTGCTTCAGGATTATTCTTAAAGTAGTTATTGCAATGCTCTCTTTGTGTAGCGATAGAATCACCATGCTTTTTTTGTTCTTCTGTTGATACCCTTAAATAAGATGCAACTCTCAATTGTTTTTGATTTGTTTTCATATTTTATTCATCCTTTTTGTTTTATTTTTGTTTTGTTTTTTGAACTGGTTGCAGCCAGATTGTTCTCTATAAAATAAATTAGTTATAAAAATATTATAGCAAATATTTGTCATTTTAGGACACACTTAGTTAGGAGGTGTTTTTTTATGGCAAAAATAATTGTCAAAGAAGTTAGAGAAAAGAAGAATTATACATTGCGTCAATTAACAATGATTTCAGGTGTGTCTAAATCAACAATAAGCAAAGTTGAAAATGGTAAATGTAGTCCAACTCTGGACGCATTAGAAAAAATAGCAATAGGATTAAATGCACATATTACAGAACTTTTTGAATCAGATTATAAGTAAAAAACACAAGTATATGATTACTTTTTAAATTTCTGTCTACTAAAGTAGAAATATGTCTATGTTTCCTTTTTTTGGTTTTTGAAAATGTTATAATATTTATAGAAGATATATCTTTACATATTACAAAACAAAAAGGAAAGGGGAAATTTTTATGAAACTTGGGCAAACCAAAATGAAAGAACGTGAATGCACTATTAATGATTATCAGAAGTTTTCAATCGACATGATTCAAAAGATTGATAATGTCAATTCCTTAAAAATGATTTATGAATTTGTAATGAAATATTTTTTAATAAAAGGACGGCAAGAAGGGCGAGTTTAACTCGCTTTTTTTAATCCTCAAATATTTCTTTTAATTTTTTGGTAAATCTATCACGATCTTTCTTATCCAACTCTACAAATAATTTAATTATTTTTTTATCAATGTCTGATAGATCATATCTATCAGCTAAATTATCTAATAATGGACTATCAGAAAACATTTTTCCAAATCCCTCAGTCAACCAGAAGTAGTCTACATTAAACTCACGGCAAATTGATTTCGCATTTCCCTCATTCAGTCTGACTTTTCCACTTTCAATACGAGAAATAGCAACTTTTCCTTTTCCTATTTTTTTACCAAATTCCTCTTGACTTAATTTTAATTCTTTTCTTAAATATCTAATTCTTTCACCTTGTGTCATTTTGAACACCTCTTTAAGTTATTCTACTTCTTTCATTTTATCCATTAAGTTATTAACGAATTTTTTTATATGTTTTCTAGTTTCTTTGTCTGACTCCAAGAAAGCTAAAACAATAGCTTTTTCTGTTTCGTCAAGACTATACATTTCTGTCAATTCTTGAATAATGACTTCATCAAAATGTGTAAACATTTCTCCAAATCCTTCAGTAAGCCAGAAATAATCGACATTAAATTCACGGCAAATTAATTTGATTGTTTGATTTGATGGTTTAGAAAGATCTTTTTCAAATGCTGAAATGGCAGATTTAGAGATACCTAACTTATTTCCAAATTTTTCCATACTTAAATCTAATTTTTTTCTAAGATTATATATTCTATTACCTATTGTTTCCATTTTTAATCTCCTTTCGCTTATAGTTTACATTTATTCAATAAAAAAGTCAACTCATAGAACAAATAATTGTTGACAATGTATATTGAGTGTACTAAAATGTAATTGTAAAGTAAAGTGATAGAACGAAAAAAGGAGGTGATTATATGGAAAAGAGAAATATGCAAGAAGATTTATCAAGCGCTATTGATTTAGTTATGGATATTCGAGAAATTGAAAAGAAAGACAAAAACGCAGTTCATTATATTCGAGGTTTTGTCGAAGGCGTGAAAGTTAGAACAGAAAAAAATCAAGATCAGAAATCAAGAGGTGTTGTTTGAGAAAGGAGTTGTATATGAAAATATTTGGAACAGATTTAGGTATTAAACATATTTGCTTCAAAGATGAAGAAAACAACGTTTATCGAATTTACTTTAGATACAGCTTGTTTAAAGGAATAACTGAAGTAAGTTATTGTAAAGAGATACCTAATAAAAAGAATTTTTCGGGATATGACATTAAACCAATAAAAATTGAAGTGGTAGATACATTCCCGAATTTAAAAGGAGCAATTAAAGAAGCGTATAGTATGCGTGGTTTAGGTAAAAAAAGAAAAAAGTGTAAATCATCTAAATAAATGAAATACGCAAAATGTGTTATAGCACTTTAACTATAACGAAGCCTATTGCTTTTGTTTTAACAGTTATATATCCATTATTCAATAATTCTTTG
>OFGE01002780.1_pt1 | contig 12521 bp, 9 predicted proteins | sample 1521681 | NCBI WGS metagenome assembly OFGE01 (sample SAMEA3504093, study PRJEB24116) | mouse gut metagenome | biome: mouse gut; feature: mouse-associated habitat; material: faeces | place: Denmark | collected 2011 | reverse complement strand
GGCGGCGCTATGTATAGTCACTCTCAAATAAAATTTTAACTAAAATGATTCAAACCGTCAGATTTCATAATGTGTTATTACTGTGAAATGTAATAAGAATATAACACTATGGAACCGACGATTTACTCACGCTTCAAAGAGCTCGTCATATCTGACCCGGATCGTCCAGCAGTCATCGATGAGCGACTATGTGTAAACTATTCAGGACTTGACCGAATGGTCGACACACTCATATCGCGCTTCCCATCATTCATACCTGCACGTGTGGGTGTGGTAATGGACCACAGCGTAGAGATGATAGCCGTTATCATGGCAATCATCAAGGCTGGCGCAGCTTTCGTGCCGGTCGAACCAGACTTCCCACCGGAACGCATGACGCGCTTTCTCACAGAATGCGGCGTCGATTTCGTGGTGACCCATGAGAGATACTCTTCACGTCTGAGAGAATTCTCCCTTTTCATAGTGGGAGACGAGATCATAGTTGACCCCGCCCTGCATCCTCTGCCTGACCGTTGTCGTGCCGACCGCCCTGCATATATCATGTACAGTTCAAGCATGTCAGGCTACCCCATAGGCGTAATGGTCGGCAACCGCCAGGTGGTGGAGATGGCTCAACGCTTCGGCAATACGTTCAACATATCTTCGGATGACGTTCTACTGCAATATTCGGCAAGCATTGTCAATATATTCATCGAAGAGGTGTTCGGCACTCTGCTCAACGGCGCAATGCTCGTGATACCGTCAGCCGAAACACGCAATGATCCCGAAAGGCTCATAAAGTTTGCCGACGAACAATACGTCACCATCATGAGCGGATTCCCATATCTCCTACAGGAGATGAACCACTTCGACTCGCTCCCTGTCACCCTGCGCATGCTCATAAGCGGAGGTGACCAGCTCAGCCCGGCATCAATAGGGCATCTGCTCGAACAGGTCACAGTCTACAATACCTACGGACCGGCAGAGGGAACAGCTTTTACCACCTGTTACTGCTGTAACAACGGTTACGCGCTCCCTTCTGGTCACTACCCCATAGGCAAGCCACTCGAAGGGGTGGAAGTGCTTCTGCTCGACGACTCACTCAGCCCTGTGCCCGACGGAGAGGAGGGTGAGATATGCATCGCAGGATCAGGTGTAGCCGATTCCTTCACTGGCGACCACCGCGCCGAGCAGCTTGCATCCATAGCCCGGCTCTCCGACGGCACCCGAATAGTACGCACAGGCGACATAGGAATGCGCCTTGCCGACGGCAACATCCGCTATATGCGCCGTAAAGAGAGCGAGGTAAGCATCCTCGGAAAACGAGTGGTGACCGGCGAAGTGGAACGCGCACTGCTCGCCACTGGCGAAGTGAACGACTGCGCAGTGGTACACTATCAGGATGAGAAAGGGTCAGCCTATCTGGTAGGATATGTCGTACCCGCCACACGCTCGTTCAGCCTGTCATGGGTGAAGAACCGATTGGCACAGTATCTTCCCGCCTATATGATACCGGAGTTTTTCGTGCTGCTAAAGCAACTACCTGTAACCGCTTCAGGACAAGTCAACACCCTCGCCCTGCCTGTAGTGCTCAAGGATTCAGCAGCAGGATAGAAAAATATATACATAAAACAAGCTCCTGACAGCGACGACCATTCCGGTTCTGCTGTCAGGAGCTTATTTGTTGCCAAATAATTGAAAGGTCAATACTGTCACTCTTTCACACCGTAGGCAAGATCGCCTGCGTCACCAAGACCCGGCACTATATAGGAGTGAGAATTGATCTCGGCATCTATAGCTCCTACCCATACAGTAGTCTTGTCGGCAGGGAATGTAGATTTCACATAGTCAATCGCCGCCTGAGAAGCAATGATCGAAGCAATATGCACATGAGCCGGCTCGCCCTTGGTCAACAGCGCACGGTAAGCAAGCTCCATGGATGATCCGGTGGCAAGCATAGGATCGACAAGCACGAGGGTCTTTCCGTCAAGACGCGGAGATGCGATATATTCGATGAACACATCGAAATTCTCCTTTTCGCGATACTTCCTGTAGGCTGACACAAACGCATTCTGGGCACTGTCAAAGAAGTCCAGGAAACCCTGATGGAAAGGTATGCCGGCACGGAATATAGTGGCAAGCACTACCTTCTCGGCAAGCACATCGCTCTGCATAACGGCAAGAGGAGTGGTTATCTCCTCCTTGACGTAACTCATACGTCTGGAGATCTCATAAGCCATAATGCCGCCTATGCGCTGAAGATTGCGACGAAACCTCAGCATATCCCCCTGAATATTCACGTCACGCAACTCGGTCATATACTGACTGACAAGTGACGGTGTCTCTGCAAAATTTATTATTTCCATAATCCTAAATATTAAATATCTTTATACCCTATCCATTTCACTTCTCATCCTTTTTATCTCCTTGTTGACTATCTCGGTAAACTGATAGTTCTTAAGACCCCAGCGGGGATAGATGAGCAATTCTGGCGGAGACTGCGACACGAATCTTTCTATGGCAATACCGGACCGCAACCGTTTTACTATCCCAGCACACAGCCGGGCATAGCTTTCGGGGGTGAAACGCGGCACATCATACAACCCCTGCTCGACATCGACAGCCATACGGGTGCCGCGTATCAGTTGGAGCTGATGAAATTTCACCACATCTACCGGCAATGCATTCACTGCATCGACCGTGGCAAGCATCATTTCCTCATTCTCACCTGGCAGACCGTTGATGAGATGCAGTCCACATGGGATTCCGGCACAGTGTGTACGTACAACCGCATCCACAGTATCACACCATGAATGGCAACGGTTAATGCGGTCGAGAGTAGTGTCGTGCGACGATTCCGCTCCATACTCGACCATAACCCACGGAAGCTCCCTGAGCCTTTCAAGAAGAATATCGGGCATACAGTCAGGGCGAGTGCCTATTATAACACCGTCCACACCATCCACACTGCATGCCTCATGATACAGGTCCATAAGCCTGTCCACATCAGCTGAGTGAGTGGATGTGTAAGCCTGGAAATAGGCAAGATAACGCATAGAAGGGTACTTGCGGGCAAAGAACTGCTTACCCTCTGCAAGCTGTTCTGCCACACTTCTTAGCGGACGGCAATATTCAGGGCTGAAGGATTGATTGTTGCAATATGTACATCCACCTGTCCCGACTGTGCCGTCACGGTTGGGACAGGTGAATCCGGCATTCACTGACAGTTTCTGCATCTTGCCGTCAAAATGCTCTGCCAGGAAATCAGCAAAATCCTTATAATATTTCATATCCGCAGCACAATACCGAGAGTCTCTTAGATTTTTGCTGCCCGGTTAAGCAATAAAGCATCCAGAATCACCATGGCTGCCATAGCCTCCACCACCGGGACAGCTCTCGGCACCACACACGGATCATGCCTCCCTTTTCCTTTTATCACTACAGGGTTGCCACTGCTATCTATGGTAGGCACATCTCGGATAAGTGTCGCCACCGGCTTGAACGCCACACGAAAATATATGTCCTCGCCATTGGAAATGCCTCCCTGAATGCCTCCCGAACGATTGGTAACGGTATGCACATGACCGTCATCATCTGTGACAAAACAGTCAATGGCTTCACTGCCACGCAGCTCCACACCCTTGAACCCCATGCCGTACTCGAATCCCTTGCTGGCATTTATACTCATCATAGCCTCAGCCAAGCGGGCATTAAGCCTGCCGAACACCGGATCACCAAGCCCGACCGGAACCCCTTTGACAACACAGGTCACCACTCCGCCGATGGTATCACCGGAATGCTTCACATCAAGTATCAGGCGTTCCATCTCCTCAGCAGTCTTTGTGTCAGGACATCTCACAGGATTGCTCTCCACGAGAGAAAGGTCAAGAGACGTGTATGGCTCAGTGACCTCTATGCTTCCCACCTGGGATGTATAGGCTCTGATGGTTATGCCCGACTGCTCCAGAGCCTGACGAGCAAAGGCTCCTGCCACGACCCGGGTCGCAGTCTCACGCGCACTCGACCTCCCGCCTCCGCGATGGTCACGCAGACCGTATTTGACGGTATATGTATAATCGGCATGCGATGGGCGGAACGCATCACGCAGATGGTCATAATCGCCAGAATGCTGGTCGGAGTTACGTATAATGAAACCGATTGGGCATCCTGTGGTCACACCGTCCATCAGACCCGACAGCACCTCGACCGTATCGCTCTCCTTTCGTGCCGTAGTGACAGCCGACTGCCCCGGACGACGACGGTCGAGCTCACGCTGCACCGCTCCAAGGTCAATCCTCACCCTGGCAGGCATACCGTCGATCACACCGCCTACAGCAGTCCCATGGGACTCGCCGAATCCTGTGAAGCAGAATATCTTACCTATAGTATTCATAATTCAATCATTCAAAAAAAGTTGCCACTTCAGCGACCGTCGCACCACAGAACTGCACAAGCTGGCGCGGATCGATCTTCAATTGAAGTCCCCGCACCCCGGCGGACACGTATATGAAATCATAATCCAGCACCGAAGAGTGGAAAAATGTAGGAAAAGGCTTCTTCATCCCTATGGGCGAACATCCGCCACGGATATATCCTGTGAGCGGCAACAGCTCTTTCACATGTATCATCTCGGCTTTCTTGGCTCCCGCCACCTTAGCGGCTTTCTTAAGATCCACCTCCATGTTGCCAGGTATCACACATACGAAATGTCCGGACTTCTCGCCATGGAGCACAAGAGTCTTGAACACACGGTTGATATCCTCGCCAAGCTCCTCCGCCACATGATCAGCAGCAAGATTGTCGGGATCAACTGTGTAAGGTATCAGCTCATACCCTATTCCGGCACGGTCAAGCAGACGCGCTGCATTGGTCTTGGATACTTTGTCTTTTGATGATGCCATATAAGTGATTTGGTTACCTATATGCAAAGATACATAGTAACGAAGTCCGATAAAAGTTAATGATAGTTAAACTCCGACAATGAACGTTTTATGTTTTACGGCAGGTTTTTGATTTATTTAAGTCTTACATAGTTAAATTATTGGGAAATAATTGTTAACTTTGCAAAATCTGTGACAACATAACGGTAATGATTGTCACATTAAGCTGCAAAAACGAAGAAAACACAAAAGCTGAATTAAAAATTTTATGAATCCAATCAAAAAAACCATCGCGCTTCCCGATGGCCGCACTATTACCCTTGAGACGGGTAAGCTCGCCAAGCAAGCCGATGGAGCGGTAGAACTCCGCATGGGCAACACCATGCTTCTCGCTACTGTCTGCTCAGCCAAAGAGGCTGGCGAAGGGGTCGACTTCATGCCCCTGACCGTCGAGTATAAAGAAAAATTCTCGTCCAACGGACGTTTCCCCGGCGGCTTCACCAAGCGTGAAGGCCGTGCCGGCGACTACGAAATCCTGACTTCCCGTCTTGTTGACCGTGCTCTCCGCCCCCTTTTCCCTGACAACTACCACGCCGACACCATCGTGCAGGTCACTATGTACTCTGCAGATGGTCAGGATATGCCCGATGCTCTTGCCGGACTTGCAGCATCTGCCGCCATGGCGGTAAGCGATATCCCCTTCAACGGACCTATCTCGGAAGTGCGTGTAGCACGCGTTGACGGAGAATTCGTGATCAATCCCACATTCGAACAGTGTGACCGTGCCGATATCGAACTTATGGTAGGTGCCACTTACGAGAACATCATGATGGTGGAGGGTGAGATGAACGAAGTGAGCGAGACTGAACTCCTTGACGCTCTCCGTGTGGCTCACGAAGCTATCAAGGTTCAGTGCAAGGCTCAGATGGAACTCGCCGAAGAGGCAGGTGCCACCGTGAAACGCGAATACTGCCACGAGGTCAATGACGAGGATCTCCGCAATGATGTCCGCGAAAAATGCTATGACAAGGCTTACGCAATCGCAAAGGCAGGATGCGCCGACAAGCACTGGCGTCAGGAAAGCTTCGACGCAATATGCGACGAATACATCGAATCACTCCCCGAAGAGGAGCGCGAAGAGAAAGCTCCCCTCGTGAAGCGTTACTACCATGATGTCGAGAAAGAGGCTATGCGCCGTTGCGTTCTCGATGAAGGAATCCGTCTCGACGGCCGTAAGACCAACGAGATTCGCCCCATCTGGTGCGAGACCGACTATATCCCCGGACCTCACGGATCAGCCGTATTCACACGCGGCGAGACACAGTCGCTCGCTACTGTAACCCTCGGCACCAAGCTCGACGAAAAGATTCTCGATGATGTGCTCAACCAGGGCCGCGAGCGTTTCCTCCTCCACTACAACTTCCCCCCCTTCTCCACCGGTGAAGCTCGTGCTCCACGTGGCGTAGGACGTCGTGAGGTAGGCCACGGCAATCTCGCTCACCGCGCGTTAAAGCGTATGTTCCCCGACAATTTCCCTTATGTGTGCCGTATTGTGAGCGACATCCTTGAGAGCAACGGTTCGTCATCAATGGCGACCGTATGCGCCGGTACCCTCTCGCTCCTTGACGCAGGTGTGCAGATGAAGCGTCCTGTAAGCGGTATCGCAATGGGTCTAATATCCGACGGCGAGAAGTATGCAGTGCTCTCTGACATCCTTGGCGACGAGGACCACCTCGGCGACATGGACTTCAAGGTGACAGGTACACGCAAAGGTATCACAGCCACCCAGATGGATATCAAGGTGGACGGTCTGAGCTACGAAATTCTTGAGAAGGCTCTCAACCAGGCCAAGGAAGGACGCCTCCACATACTCGACAAGATCGAGGAGACAATCCCCGCTCCCCGCGAGGACTACAAGCCTCATGTGCCTCGCATTGTCACTATGCTCATACCCAAGGAGCTTATCGGTGCTGTGATAGGCCCGGGCGGAAAGGTGATCCAGGGCATTCAGGAAGCCAGCGGCGCAACCGTAAGCATCGACGAGATCCCCGAAGGCGGCTACATCGAAGTAGCTGCGGCCAACAAGCCTTCAATCGACAAGGCTCTTGAGATGATCAATGCTATAGTAGAGCTTCCCGAAGAGGGCAAGGTCTACTCAGGCAAGGTACGCTCAATCCTCGAATTCGGCGCGTTCGTAGAATTCATGCCTAACCGTGACGGACTCCTGCACATATCGGAAATATCCTGGGACCGTCTTGAGAACATGGAAGCATCCGGGCTCAAAGAGGGTGACGAGGTACAGGTCAAACTCATCGAGATCGACAAAAAGACCGGTAAATACCGCCTGTCGATGCGTGCCCTCCAGCCCAAACCGGAAGGTTACGTAGAGCGCGAGCGTGCACCACGAGGTGACCGCGGACCTCGCCGTGAAGGTGGCGACCGCCGTCCTCGTCGTGAAGGCGACCGCGGACCCCGCCGCGAAGGTGGCGACCGTCCCCGCCGTGAGAACCGCGAATAACAACCGTTCTCTATCTTAGAGAATAGCATAATAAAGGATATGGCATATGGATCAGCTGATCCATATGCCATATCCTTTATTATATACGGCCAAGCTGTATTAAAAGACCTTACTTCACATTCCTGTGGACTATCTTCCAAACAACAGCGTCATACGGAGGTATCATTGCAGTGAACGGTTCGGAGGATGAGAGAGTCTTAAGATCCGTCTCTCCGGAAAGCAATTCACGCGAAAGAATCTCCCCTTCCGGGATATTCAGCATCTCAAGAGCATGAAGAGGAATATTCACAGCAAGGTCACACGAATCGGACGAGAAATTGACTGCTATCAGCAGAGTGACTCCATCATGGCTACGCATGAACACATACTGCCGGTGAGGATTGAGTGTAGGATTATGGTAATTCACATACATGAGGTCATAGAAACGCCCCTGTGATATTGCCTTCTCACTGTTGCACAGTTTCAGTATGGTGGAATATTTAGCCCTCAGCCAACGCTCTCGCGGAGTGAGAAGAGAGCCGTCAGGGTTACCATTATTATACCATCTGCGCAGAGTCCCTACACTCCAGTAGTCAAATATGGTGGTGCGTCCGTCATAACCGCTGAATCCCTCGGCATCAGTGGCCTGCTCGCCGAGCTCCTGCCCGGCATATATCATCATCGGACCGGTAGATATCATTGAACTTACCACAAGCGACGGTACCACCTTGGCAGGGTCACCGGCATAGAACTTCGACCCGAACCTCTGTTCGTCATGGTTCTCAAGGAAATTAAGCATGTGAGGCTGTATCCCCTCTATTGACTGCCAGCAATTGGTGATTGTGGCGGCAGAGAAGTTGGAGCACTGTATGCCACGGAGGGTATCATACAGATTCACTTTGTCGTAGAGATAGTCGAAACCGCCTGTGAATATGAAATCACGGTACATCGCCACATCATATATCTCAGCAATAAATTTCACATGGGGATATTTGTCCTTGACATTGGGTATCGCCCACTGCCAGAATTCGAGAGGCACCATGAACACCATGTCGCAACGGAATGCATCAATACCTTTCGACGCCCAGAAACGCAGGATATGGAGCATCTTGAACCAGGTGTCGGGAATAGGGTTGTAATGTCCGGTGCCATTATACGGATCACGACCGTAATTGAGTTTTACCGTCTCATACCAGTTGTTGACTCCCGGAAATGCCGAAAAGCAATCGTCGCCGGTCGCCTTGGCAGGAAACTCCACATAAGCTTTCTTTCCCGAACCGAGATCTATAGAGGGGGCAAACAGCTGGCGGGTGATATAGTAATAGTTATTATTGGGAGAGAAGAACATGTCGGCATCGTCATGCGCTCCGAAATCCTCTATACCGGCAGGCGCGGCATCCGAATGGTAGCAGCGGGCAGTGTGGTTAGGTACAAAATCGATTATCACTTCAAGACCGGCGTCATGAGTGCGAGCAACAAGCTCCTCGAATTCACCCATACGGTTATCGACATCCACAGCCAGATCCGGGTCAACGTCATAATAATCCTTTATAGCATATGGAGAACCTGCCTCTCCTTTCACAACATGAGGATTATCGGCAGGGACAATGCCCTTGTCGGTGTAGTCGGTCTTGGTTGCATGCTCTATGATACCTGTATACCATACAGCTGTGACCCCCAGTTCCTTGATACCGGCAAGCACCTTGTCGGTGATTTCGTTCATCTTCCCCACCCCATTCTGAGCTATTGTTCCGTTAGGGACACATTTTTCAGTAGTATTGGTAAACAGACGTGGGAACATCTGATATATGATCGGTTTTCGGTCCATTTTAGTTAAGTTGGTTAAATTGTTCACGTCTTTTTAACATCCGACGGACGCACGAAACCTGCATTAAGCAACGCCAGCATCGTACTGTCGTATCCTGAACGGAACACCCTGTTTATCTCCTTGAGGTTAAATACCTTATATTTTGCAATATCATTGATGCTTATGGCAAGGTCACACATCTGCATCTGCTCTGTGGAATTGTTCTTCACAAGCAGGTCATAGGTGAGCTGAGCCACATCGAGTATCGACTTAGGCTGAGAACGCCGAGGCATAGGTGAGCAATTGACCCCGATGAGATACTTGCACTTGTCCCTGAGAGCCCATGCGGGCAGGTTGGCAACAACTCCGCCGTCGACATACATCACACCACCTATCTTGACAGGCTTGAACACAATAGGTATGCTGCACGATGCCGAGACACACTCGTCGATGCTACCCTCCCAGAATGCAACCGCCTTACTCCCTATCAGATCTGTGGCACACACCACCGCAGGAAGAGGAAGGTCGGAAAGGTCAGAGTAAGGTATCTGCTTGCGCAGAAACTTCTTGAACCCATCCATCGAAAAGAAACCGTCGCGAGGCAATGCCAGCTCGGCAAAGTCACCGAACTTCGCATCACTGAATGCCTTGAGAATCTCCTGGGGCTTCATTCCTGACGCATACATCACGGTAACTACCGCACCTGCGCTCACGCCACCTATCACATCAGGCTTCACACCCATCTCCTCCAGAGCCTGGAGGGCTCCGGCATGCGCGAAACCTCTCGCGCCTCCTCCGCTAAGGACGAGACCCAACTTATATGGCTTACGCGAAAAACGAAGCATGTCAAGCATAGGGCAGTCAAAATTTTGTGCAAATTTACATATTTGATTTCAGTCCGGCAATATCAAGCCCCATCCCTTCCATCTCAAGAGACGCCCATATGAAAGGGCCTACACCCTTTCCGTCATTGTCACGTATAGGCTCACTGAGATAATAAGCATATGATCCGTCACGACGCTTGTTCTCCTTTACGTTAGGCGCAGCCTTAAGCACAGCATCGCTTATGCCCGGACCAAGACCGGCTACCGAACAGCAGTTTGTGAGCGATAGCGTCCCGTCAGGCTCCTCGCGAAGAAAATTCTTTACAATACCCTTGTAAGCCTTCATGCCGGCATCAAGATATTTAGGATCTTTCACCCAACCTTTGCGAGCAGCCTTAAGAAGCGCATATGCAAACATCGACGAGCAGGTGGATTCAAGGTAATTGCCCTCACGTCCGGGTGAATCCATGACCTGATACCACACTCCGGTAGCTGGATCCTGCCATTTTATGACATTATCGAATGTGCGGGTCAGGAGATCGATCACCTCGCCACGGCGGGCATAGTCCTCGGGAAGAGCATCCAGTATCTCCACCAGTGCCATAGTGTACCATCCCTGTGCACGTCCCCAGCAATGCTGCGACAGTCCGGTCACATTGTCGCTCCAGAACATCTCGCGGCTCTCATCCCATGCATGACGGTTAAGCCCGGTATTCGGATCATAGGTGCGGTCGTAGGTTGCCTTGACCTGCTCAACGGCATCGTCATATATAGGCACGGCAAGATCGGGCGAATATATGGTAGAAGCCGCCAGCAGTCTGCCCGGGAGACCCATAAAAATACCGTCGAGCCACACTTGATAGGCATATATCGCCTTGTGCCAGTACACCCCCTCGTTAGTGCGTGGCTGGTCATTGAACTGCTTCATTATGGTGTTGATAGCCCTAAGATTCTTAGGTTCGGGGAACTCTCTGTACATGCGGGTTACAAAATGCACTGTACGCGTATTATCAAGATTATAGTCAAGCAGACGGTAACCTCGTATCTTTCCGTCAGTAGCAATCATGGTATCTGTATACTGCTTGCAATATGCAAGGATATCGTCACCGCCGTAACGCAAATATGTGTCAAGCATTGACTCTAGTTCGATGCCTACCACATATCCCCAGTTGGGACGCTTGGAAAAATCGAGCATACAGCTTGTCGGGAAACGTTTCATCTCCGAGCGTGCCAACCACTCTGAGTAATGTTTCGGACGTTCATTTTGGTTCTTTGCCGGAGCTTCTGACGCCAATGTTGTCCCCACAGTCGCCATGAGCACAATCCCTACAAGTATTGCATTAAATTTTTTCATTGCTTGTTTTTAAGGTATTATAAGATTCTTCCGACAAATGTACGCAAAAAAAATCACATATCCTCAGAATGTCGGCAAGGGTGAACACCCCTGACACGTATATTCTGAGGATATGTGATTTTCTACGTATCGGTTCAGTCCTTGAACTGACCGGCAATGAACTCTATAAGCCTTTCACCCCGAAGTCCGTCCGATATGATGCGGTTGTTCTCATCAAGGATGAACATATGGGGTATAGCGAAGATGTTATATACTGATTTAGGAGTATTCCCTTCGCCAAGTTCCGAGACATGCTTCCACGTCATCCCATCATCTTTGATAGCCTTTATCCAAGCATCCTTGTCGGTATCGAGCGAAACACTTATTATCTCAAGCCCTTTGGGAGCATATTCAGCATATAGCTTCCGCAAGGTAGGATTCTCAGCGCGACAAGGTCCGCACCATGAAGCCCAGAAATCAAGTATCTTCACTTTAGCTTTCACTCCGTAGAGCGAAAGATTCTCCCCCGAGGGAGTAGGCATTGTGAAATCAGGCGCAGTGCCACCGACAACGATACGCATCATCCTCTCCGCCTCAGCCTCCAGAATCTTTCCGGCTACGGTATTGCGGGCATTGGCTCCAAGCATTGCATATTTCTTATGGACCGTCTTTTCATTTACAAGTCTGCGTATATCCGAAACGAGCACCGAAGCACTGACAAGATTGTCATTTGCGGAAACAAATTCGTCACGCCTTGCATCAAACATGCCCACCTCATCATTAAGAGCCCCTTTGAGCTGCAATCGCCAGAAATAATCATTGAGATCATAGTTGGACCGATAATAGTTCTCCACCGAGTCGCACCTCATGGAATGCTCAAGCTCGATATCATGGAATTCATTGCGGATACGCTGCAAGTCACCTCCTCCGCTCACAGTCCATGCCTGAGGCGAGCGTACATCGGCTTTAACGTCATATTCCCTTCCATCCTCAAGCATCACAGGCACTCGCATACGAGAACCTTCCGATAAGATTTCGGCAGCCATCGGAGCAACACCCAAATCACCTTTGAAAACAAAACTTCCGTCGGGTGTTAGCGATGTTGCTATTGTGTCGACAGTATTGGTGCCGGTCCGAGTGACTAGATATATGCGGGTACCTCCATTGTTTTCAATTTTTCCAGTCACATTATAGGCGGCTG
>OFGE01002778.1_pt1 | contig 12525 bp, 9 predicted proteins | sample 1521681 | NCBI WGS metagenome assembly OFGE01 (sample SAMEA3504093, study PRJEB24116) | mouse gut metagenome | biome: mouse gut; feature: mouse-associated habitat; material: faeces | place: Denmark | collected 2011 | reverse complement strand
ACTGCCCGCTGTTTTGCGCTATGGGTTCATGACTTTCTCAAATCGGAAAAACCCCTCTCCGCCCGGAAAATGCTCCTCTGCTAAATCCTCCTCCCCAGGATCGTGGGGGTCCGGATGATAGCGGTTATAGAACTCCACAATGTGGAACCCACATTTGTTTACATAGAAGTGGATATTCCGCTGTTCAAAATAGGGTGTACCAGTTTCCCATACCCTTGTTTCTGGATACAAGGTCTCCACAGCGCGCCATGCGGCCAGTCCCACACCCTGACTGTGACATTCCGGAGAAATGAAGAACAAATCCAGGTGGTTGTGCTGGGTGGCCTCGTTGATGTTCACCACCACGCCCCCCACCCTCTGGCCGTCCAGCGTGACATGGTACACCGCCCCGCCGGGGGCATCGAAGGACTCCCACACCTCCCGGTCGGCGGGGATGGGGCCATTCTCCAGCGCGCCAAAGGTTTCGATTACCGCGGCTGCGAAAGCTTCCTGCAAATCTTTACAGAGCTCCGGCAGTTCCTCATGGCGTGCTGGAACTAAAGCAACTATTTTGTTCACAAAAGGACTCCTTTCCGAAAAATCTTTTGCTATCATACGCTGTATTCGCTCCTGCCGCAAGATACCATTTTGAAAATTAAGATTCTTTCAGAATTTAAGTCCTAAAATATTAAGAACTTCCATTTAGACTCAGCACCATCAGGAACGCCAAGGCTCCTGAAATTCCATTATCGAAAGGATATACCCTACTATGAAGCTCAACTACAAATTCAGAAGCGCCGCCGCAATCGCCCTGGCGCTAGTCATGGCCACCTCCGCTCTCACCGGCTGCACCGGCGGAGGGAAAAAGCCGGCGGAGAAAAAACCAACCTCTCAGACCCAGCAGGTAACGCCCCAAAAGGGCAAGGAGGACAAAAAGGCAGTCGCTGACAAGGATAACAAAAAAGAGGACAAGAAGCAGGATATCCCGGAAACCAAGCTGCCTAACGGCTATACCGACAAGACTGACACGGGCTCCGGAAGCCAGACCGAGGAGAAGATGGATGACAAGGGCTCCTCCAGCAAGGATGATCAGAAGAAGGACGATAAGGGCTCCTCCAGCAAGGACGATCAGAAGAAGGACGATAAGGGCTCCTCCAGCAAGGGCGACCAGAAGAAGAGCGATAAGGACAGCAAGAAGGCCAACACCAAAAAGTCCAGCCAGAAAACACCGAACAAGACCCTCAAGAAAAAGTTCGCCAAGACTCCTGCTGTCAGCGACAGCAGCTCCCTCAAGAAAGCTCCCTCCGCCAAGGCTGGGAAATAAGCTGACATAACCTCCCTATTCTGCGGCGGATAGCCCTCACCCAAGCAAGTGGGGGCTGTCCGCCTTGACCTTTGACAGGAAGAAGGCTGACACAATGAATACACAGACCATTCTGGTCGTTGATGACGATGCCGAGATCCGCGAGGGCATCCGTATCCTCCTCACCGGAGAGAACTACACCATTCTGGAGGCAGAAAGCGGCGCCCAGGCTCTGGAGCGGCTGTCAGAGGCGGTGGATCTGGTTATTTTGGATGTGATGATGCCCGGTTTTTCCGGTCTGCGGGTCTGTGAGGAAATTCGTAAGAGGTCCACTGTGCCGATCCTATTTCTTACCGCCCTGGCTCAGGATTCAGACAAGCTGGTGGGACTCACCGCAGGCGGGGATGACTATCTGACAAAGCCCTTCTCCTACTCAGAACTGATCGCCAGGGTCAAAGCTCTGCTGCGGCGGTACTGTGTCTATCGGGGCAAGGGCCAAACGGAGGTATTCAACCAGGACAACACCCTCACCGCTCACGGAGTAAAACTCAGTCTGGAGAGCAGCCAGGTGTGGGTAGAGGGCCAGGAGGTAGACCTGACCGATATCGAATACCGCATTCTCCGCCTTTTGATGGAAACGCCGCAAAAAGTGTTTTCCATCCAGAATATCTATGAGAGCATCTGGAACGAGCCGTACTTTCACATCTCCAACGGGACAGTGATGGTACATATCCGCAAGCTGCGGGTCAAAATTGAGGCAGACCCGCAGAACCCCCAGCGGGTAAAAACCGTCTGGGGCAAGGGATACCGATTTGAGGTGAAAGCTCATGTGGAACCGTAAGATATCCGGACTGACCGCCCAGCTCGGCGCGCTCCTTTCGTTGGCCGGCGCCGCTGCCATCCTGCTGTTTTGCTGTCTCTCTTTTGGAGGCAACGCGGTTATGACCCGGTACTTTGAGGACTCTGGTTTTCAGGAGAAAATGACACAGCGGCGGATTCAGGATCTGCAAAACTATGTATCTACGCAGGAGGTGTCCGCTAAAGACGCGGCCAAGCTTGCCCGTTGGGCAAAAAAACAGCCTCTGATTTTGATGGAGGTCTACCGATCCAACATCCTGCTCTACAGTTCCTCCGCTCCAGACGGACTTGAAGAAAACGAGGAGGAAGCCCCCTCCTATGAGTGGGTATCCTACTATCCCATTGCCTTTGCCGATGGCGACGCGGAGGTCGTGATCTACGCCAACGACACATTCCGTTGGTTTTTCTATCTGACGATCGGGGCGCTGATCCTCTCCTTTGCTCTGTTCCTTTTTGTTTTCCTTCGGGGCTGCCGGGGGCTGGTGCGGTACATCTGCCGGTTGAGCGAGGAAATCCAAGCGATGGAGGGCGGTGACCTGAATCAGCCGATTACCCTTCAAGGAAATCATGAGCTGACTCAACTGGCCAAAAGCCTGGATGCCATGCGTCAGGCGTTTAAAACCCAGCGGGAGCGTGAAAATGCTGTCTTTCGGGCAAACCAGACCATGATTACGGAAATGTCCCACGATCTTCGGACTCCGCTGACCACCTTGCAGATTTATACCGATATTCTGCGATTTCAAAAATATGAGCCGGAACGCTTGCATGAGTACCTGGAGAAAATCGACACCAAGGCCAGTCAAATCAGACAGCTTGCGGAAAATATTTTTGAGTATTCCCTGATCTCCTGTGAGCAGGCGGTGGAGATGGATCCGCCCGTCTCCGCCCAGGAGGTGTTCCACGATATTCTGTCGGAGATGGTCGCCTATCTGAGTCAGCAGGGCTTTCAATTTTCTCTGGAGCTGGACTGGCCTCCGGATTTGATTCGGGCCTATCAACCGTATGTGAAGCGGCTGATCGACAATATTTCCTCGAATATCGTCAAATACGCTGACACAGGTATTCCTGTACAGATCAAAGTTGCCAGGGAGATAGACGGTGTTTCCCTCTCGTTCCGTAATGCAGTCCGGCCCGACGAATTTGAACAGGAAAGCACTCACATCGGTCTGTCAAACATTAAAACGATGATGGCTAAAATGGGTGGGATATGTCAAATTGCGCAGGTACATGGTTCATTCCAAATTCAAGTTTGTTTGCCGTTTTATCGCAAATAATGAGCAAATTGAAGGTGGAGTGTTATGTTAAATTGTGATTTAACGCTCTTAGGCTTTCGGCTTCGTAATGCCCGGAAGGAATGTGGACTTACTCAAAAAGAGCTGGCAAAGCAAACCGGATTATCGGTCAAAACGATTCAAGATATAGAAAAGGGACGAAAAAGCCCAAGTTATAAAACAGTTTTGCGCTTGATGTCCCGCCTTGGAGTATCCCCCAACACAGCCTTCCTTATCAAAGAACCAACTTCAACAGAGAAAATACAATTTTTTCTTGAATATTTCCAGTCATGCGACCCAAAAAGTCAAGATATACTGCTCAAAACTTTGTATTTTTTGGCTGAACAACTGCGCAATTTTCACGATGAATCAAATTGATTTTCTCCGTGCCAGTTTTTCATCACAAAAAGGAGCACCGTGATTTACTTATCTGTTAAGGAGCGTATCATCTCAAAAAAATCATACGATTTTCACGGTGTATCCCTGAGTGTAAAGCGGTACAATTATTTTCCCTAAACCAGAGCTTAAATACATATACAAAAACAGCAAAACAGAGCGCCAGACGGTCAATAAGACTGTCTGGCGCTCTGTTTTGTCGTTTTTCAGGAGAACAAGTCGATTACCCATCGCCTTGCTGTCCAAAGAGGCGATGGCAGCCCTACATAGCGAAATACCCGTGACCTCCCGCTCAGAACGCATTTCCCCCAAAATTCTGAGACAGGAGATTATGAAATGTACTACAACATAGAAAAAAGCGGGGCGCAGATCCGGCAGCTCCGCACGAAAAACGGTCTCACTCAGGAAAAACTGGCATCGACGCTGAATATTGACCGGAGCCTTCTGAGCCACGTTGAGGCCGGCAAAAGGGGCTGCTCGGTGGATCTGTTTGTGCGGCTCTCTGACTTCTTCGATGTATCGTTGGATCTGCTCATCCTGGGCAAAGATCGGCCCGCACCGCTGGATACGAAAGACAGGGCCATGCTGAAAACCGAGATTGAAACGCTGGTGGGACAGTTGGAGGCATTCAAGGAAAAACTGTGATAGATGTGACTGCTTGTCACGGGGATGTGACTGTACCACTCTAAAAAATACCCCTTTGATTTTCTACAATGAGTACATAGCCCACGGGCTTTGTACCTTGAAAAGTTCATACCAGCAGTACGGATTACCACGCAGACAGACGCACAGTGCGCGCCATGACCCGGAGGGGACAAATTCCCCTCCGGGCCGCGATAAAGCCTGTGCGGGACAGCCCCCGGCCATGCTGTCCGTCACACTCGGAGTTGAAAGCAGTAGAGACTCCCAGCGTGTGCCTGCAGAGGCCCGCCGAACCTCGTCCGTGCTGTTCCCTATATCTCATCGGGGCGCGAGCTGCAAATGCGATGAGTACAAGAAGATGAAACCCAAAATGAAAATTAGGGGTAATTTACGGATGAATACAGATAACAGGCAAAATGCCCATAACGAGATAGATCATATCTTCAAAGACCTATTCCCCACCCAGGCCATGCCGGAGCGCCCGGAGCAGATCGCCCTGAGCCACCGGATGCTGGACGCCATGCTGGAGGGCGGTATCGCCCTGTGTGACGCCGGGACGGGGATTGGCAAGACCTATGCCTATCTGGTGGCAGGGACGGTGTTCAGCCGTTTCCGGGCCTCCAGCGGGCTGGAGGCTCTGCCCATCCTCATCTCCACCTCCAGTATAGCCCTCCAAACAGCGGTGCGGGATGAATACCTTCCCTTTCTCTCCGGCCTGCTGCTGGAGGACAAGGGCCGGGGCTGCTTCCAGTCCGGCGCCAACGCGGCCATCTCGGGGGACATGCTCACCACGGCGGGCATCACCCGCAAGAACATCGAGGCGGCCTACGAGAGCCTGCGCGGCGACACCCGCGTGACTTCCCAGACCGACAAGACCCAGTTCGAGGCCTTGGAGCAGTTCGGCCAGAACCTCACCCAGCAGGCCCGCGAGGGCAAGCTCGACCCGGTCATCGGCCGTAACGAGGAAATTCGCCGCACCATCCAGGTGCTGTCCCGCCGCACGAAGAACAACCCCGTGCTCATCGGCGAGCCGGGCACCGGCAAGACGGCCATCGTCGAGGGCCTGGCCCAGCGCATCGTCGCCGGCGACGTTCCCTCTTCCCTGAAGGACCGCGAGATTGTGTCGCTCGACCTGGGCGCCATGATGGCCGGTGCGAAGTACCGCGGCGAGTTCGAGGACCGCTTGAAGAACGTGCTGCGCGAGGTGAAGGAATCCGATGGCAACATCATCCTGTTCATCGACGAGCTGCACACCATTGTCGGAGCCGGTGCCGGCGGCGATTCCTCGCTCGATGCGGGCAACATGCTGAAGCCGGCGCTCGCCCGCGGCGAGCTGCGCGCCATCGGTGCCACCACGCTCGACGAGTACCGCAAGTACATCGAGAAGGACGCCGCCCTGGAACGTCGCTTCCAAACCGTGCTCGTCTCCGAGCCCACGGTGGAGGACACCATCGCCATCCTGCGCGGCCTGAAGGAGAAGTACGAGATCCATCACGGCGTGCGCATCACCGACGGCGCCATCGTGAGCGCAGCGGAGCTGTCCGACCGCTACATCACCGACCGCTTCCTGCCCGACAAGGCCATCGATCTTATGGATGAGGCGGCCAGCCGCCTGCGCATCGAGATCGACTCCATGCCCGAGGAGGTGGACGCCGCCGAGCGCAAGCTCATTCAGATGCAGATCGAGGAGCAGGCCCTCATGAAGGAGACCGACATGGCCTCCCAGGAGCGCCTGGAGAAGCTGCGCCACGATATCGCCGCCGCCCGCGAGGCACTGGATGCCCAAAAGGCCGAGTGGCAGAACGAGAAGGACGCCATCGTGGGCGTGCAGAACCTCAAGGCCGAGTTGGAAAGCGCCCAGCTCGATGAGGAGCGTGCCACCCGCGAGGGCAACCTGCAGCTGGCCTCCGAGATTCGCTACTCGCGCATTCCCCAGCTGCAGCAACAATTGCACGTGGCCGAGGAAGCCGTGAAAACGAAGCAACAGGACGGCGCCATTTTGAAGGAGGAGGTCTCCGAGGAGGAGATCGCCTCGGTGGTGGCCGCCTGGACGGGCATTCCCGTGGCCAAGATGATGCAGGGCGAGATGGAGAAGCTCGTTGACCTGGAGGAAGTGCTGAAGGGCCGCGTCATCGGCCAGGACGAGGCCGTGGGCGTGGTGGCCGGCGCCATCCGCCGCAACCGCGCGGGCCTGTCCGACCCGAACCGCCCCATCGGTAGCTTCCTGTTCCTCGGCCCCACCGGCGTGGGCAAGACCGAGCTCGCCAAGACGCTCGCCGAGTACCTATTTGATTCCGAGAAGGCCATGGTGCGCATCGACATGTCCGAGTACATGGAGAAGTTCTCCGTGCAGCGCCTGATCGGAGCGCCTCCGGGATACGTGGGCTACGACGAGGGCGGCCAGCTGACCGAGGCCGTGCGCCGCAACCCCTACTGCGTGGTGCTGCTCGACGAGATGGAGAAGGCGCATCCCGACGTGTTCAACATCCTGCTGCAGGTGCTCGATGACGGCCGCCTCACCGACGGCCAGGGTCGCGTGGTGAACTTCAAGAACTGCATCATCATCATGACCTCCAACGTGGGTTCGCAGATCATCCGCGAGCACGCCGCCGAGGGCCGTGCCTTCGACGAGGCCCAGGCCACGGGCGGCGAGACCATGGGCGAGATGGCCGAGAAGATGATGTCCATGACGCCCGAGCAGGCCGCCAAGCGTATGCAGGAGTTCGCGAACAAGATCCAGGACGCCCTGTCCTCCACGTTCCGCCCCGAGTTTTTGAACCGCATCGATGACGTCATCACCTTCAACGAGCTGTCCATCTCGGCCATCGAGCCTATCGTGGATTTGCAGTTGGAAGAGGTGCGCGACCGCCTGCAGGCACGGCACATCACCCTGGACGTCACGCCGGCGGCCATGGAGCACTTGGCCATCGACGGCTACGACCCGGTGTACGGCGCCCGCCCGCTCAAGCGCCTCATCCAGCGCGAGGTGGTGGATCGCATCGCCGAGAAGGTCATTTCCGGCGAGCTGCGCGATCGCAGCCACGTGCTCATCGATCTGGATGCCGAGGGCAACTACGCCTGTCGCATCGAGGGCCCCATGGACCTGGACGGCCTGAACCTGGACGATCCCAGCTTCCTCACCGCCGGGGCCGACCCGAAGGAGGCCCTGCAGGATCTGGATACTCTGAGCAACGGCGACCTCGGCGAAGACCCCATCGCCTAGTAAAAGGAGGGGCGACCTCGCCCCTCCGCGCGCCGGTTTCCGGCATTATCGCCCGAACCCCCGCTCCGCTGTTCTCCTTCGGCTCAGGCGCTTCGCTCCTTCATGCTTTCATGGAGCGACTTGGGGTCGCGGACGGACAGCGTTCAGAGGTCTCGGTCAGCGACACCGGAAGCTGGCGCGCTACTCAACCGCATACCCCTTTCACAGCAAGCGCCCCGGGCAGCCAAGACCCGGGGCGCTTTTGGTCACGAAGGTCCTTCCGTCCGTGTGGATAGCGACATCGTGACCGCGGTGACGATGAAAGCCTCCGTGCTGCGAAGCTGGGGGTTGGCGCTTACGACAGCGATTCGAGCATATCCAGGAGCTCCTCGCGTGAATGGACGCCCAGCTTCAGGTAGATGCTGCGCACCTGGGAGCGCACGGTGTGGAAGGAGACGGTGAATTGCTCGGCGATGGACTTTACCGTGTGCCCCTTGGCCAGGGGAACGAGAACGGCCGCTTCCCGCTCGGTGAGGTCGTGCTCCTTTGCGAGGCGAGCGCATTTGTCCTCGAGCGGCGAGGCGCTGGCGGCAGGCGCTCGATGGGGAAGGCCAATGTAGAAGAACCCGAATATTAGTACGAGCAGGGAGATCACAAGAAAGATCAAGGCGAGCACCAAAGACGAGGGAGGATCGAGGGCAAAGACCGTAACCAGAATCTCGCTTGCGAGGCGCGATGCGAAGAACAGAAACGCGGCCAGGCGAAAGCCGAGGCAGGCGGGTTTTCCGACGGTCCTCGCCAACATGCCCGGCAAAAAGAACATGAGTCCTCCCAGGAGGAACGCCGCCGTGTTGAGGAGAAAGGCGATGAGGTATAAGCCGCTTTCGGGAAACAAGATGACAAGCAGAGCACTCAGGCAGATAAGCAGCACGAAGCCCGAGGCAAGCCAGAGGCCCGTGCGCAGCGCAAAGGGTCTTCTCTGGAAGTAGAGCACGAAAGCCCCCGTGATCACGACGCCCGCAAACGATGTAGTGGCAATCGAAATACCTGCCGAGGGCGTGAACACGGTGCGGAAGGCAAAGCTGAGCAAACTGTAGGCGCAGATAGCCAGGGGCACGAGCGCCGAGAACTCGGGTCGATCTTCCGGCGCCGCCGGAGGCTCCTCTTCCGGGGGCAGCGGGGCAAGGAGAACGTCAAGGGCGACGGCGACGAGCATCAGCACGAGAAGCCCGAAGCGTGCGGGGACGGCCAGCGCCATGTAGACGGTGAGCGCAAGCACGGCCACTATCCCCGCGCAAAGCATTTGGAGGGATCCTCGCCGAGCCGAAAGGGGTCGGGCCATGCGCGACCAGAGGCAGAGGAGCGAGGCGCAGGCCGCGCCCATGAGCACCTGGCGAAGAACGAGGTATTGGAGGAGCTCGCCGGAAGGAACGAGAGGCTGGGCAACCAAGAGCGTCGCAGTTGCAAGGCCGAACGCGAGGGACGCGAACAGCGAGGGCGCGGGTCGGCCTTTTTTGGTGAGAGGGAGAGAGATGGCGAGCAGGGCGATAAAAGCTATCTGCCACGAGAAGGAAAGCATTGCCGGCGAAGCGTCCGAGCCGGCCCCCGCGATCGCCGTCTGCCCCATGGATATGAGCAGCCAGCCCCAAATGAGGCCGGGCAGCAAGGCGAGCCGAACCGTAGCGGGCAAGATCGATTCCTTCGGAGAATCCTGTTCGCGCAAGTAGCCTTTTTCGCGTCGCGTCATCAAATAACCTGTCCCCACCTGCCATTTAGCACAAAATGAACGTGTGAATCGCGGGCATTTAGTTCATCGGGGGCGATGAACTGCCACCCCTTTTCTCCGATTCTCTTCGCGGCGGAATTATACCGCTGCGTAAAGGAAAAGGAAGTATGGATCGAGGAGGGTAAGAATGAAGGAAATTAACACTGCCGAGGTTTTCCCCACGCTGCGCAACATCTCACTTTCACGTAGGACGTTTGTCGCCTGCGCGGCCATTGCCGCCGCCCAAGCTGCTCTCGTGTCTGCGGGGTGCGCTCCCGAGGTGCAATCGTCGGGAGAGGGACTTGCCTCGACCGCGGCGTTTGCCCCGGGGACGTATACGGCGTCCGCGCCCGGCAAGAAGGGCCCGGTGACTGTCGAGGTGCGCATGTCCGAAAATGCCATCGAGAGCGTCGAGGTCGTGGAGTTCGAAGACACCGAGCGCATCAGCGCCCCGGCTCGCGAGCGGGTGCCGCAGCAGATCGTGGAGCTGCAGAGCCTGAACGTAGACGCCGTGACGGGCGCCACGCTGACGAGTATGGCCATCATCGAGGGCGTGGCTGATTGCGTCAACCAGGCGAACGGAGACGCTTCGGCGCTGAAGAAGGCCGCATCGCCGGAGAAGTCGGATGAGACCAAGGAGATCCAGGCAGATCTCGTGGTGTGCGGCGCCGGTGGTGCCGGCATGGCCGCCGCCGTCGCCGCGGCCCAGCAGGGCTTGAACGTGGTGGTGTTCGAGAAAACCGCCTATGCTGGCGGCAACGCGCTGGTCAGCGGTGGCTGGCTCGAGGTGTTCGAAGGCGTCGACGACATGAAGCCCGATATGACGGACGGCAACCGCGACATGTTCCACGCGACGCTCCAGAAGAGCCTGGACAATGGCGTTCCCAAGGACTTCGTCGATGCCGTGCAGGCCGACTTCGATGCGTATTTCGCCGCGGGCAACACGAAGGTGTACGACTCCATGGAGTACTACGCCCTGGACTACGCCTCGCGCAATGGCGGCCCGGCGAAGGAGTACTGGCTCCCCTATGCCCACAAGGTGAACGATCTGAACAACTGGCTCTTCGATCAGGGCTACACCGTGAGTGGCACGTTGGTCGGCATCGTCGGGTTCCCGTGGCCGCGCAAGGCCCATGCGGTGGACAAGGAGAACGGCGAGGGCTTCTTCAGCGTGTTCGACAACACGGTGGAGACCCAGAGTCTCCCGATCACCTTCCTCTTCGAGACACCCGTTTCCGAGCTGATCGTGGATGGCAAGGCCGTGGTGGGGGCCTCTGGCCAGTGCGCCGACGGCACCACCTACCGTGTCATGGCGGACCGTGGCGTCATTCTGGCTACTGGCGGTTATTCCGGCAATCCCGATCTGCTGAAGAAGTACAACGAGATGTGGCCCTGGGATGAGTCCACGGTTATCCCGACGACCAACAGCTACGGCCACACGGGCGATGGACACGTGCTTGCCGAGGGCCTGGGAGCCGAGCTGAAGAACATGGGGCGCCAGATGGTGTTCCCCATTGCCGACTCCATCGATTACTCGACGGAGACCATCGTCGGCGGTAACGGCCTGGGGCTCTTCGTCAACGTGAACGGCGAGCGCTTCATCAACGAGTCGCTCGATCGCTTCGCCCTGTCCGCCGCTGTGATGAAGCAGCCCGAGGAGAAGCTGTTCATCATCAGCGACGCGCTCACCTCCGGTCTTGTGAACGGCTACAACGAGCAGGGCTACAGCGAGGACAAGCTCATCGAGGAGAGCAAGCTCTTCCGGGCGGACAGCCTTGAGGAGCTGGCCCAGATGATCGGCGCCGACCCCTCGGTGTTTGCGAAGGCAGTTGACGATTACAACGCCATTGCGCGTGGAGACGTGGCGGACACGGTGTTCGGCCGCGAGAACATGAGCGAGAAAGACGCCATTGTCGAGGCTCCCTTCTACGCCTCCCCGCGTACCTGGGCCGCCCATGTGACCATCGGCGGCGTTGCCATCGGTCCCGATTACCAGGCCCTCACGGCCGACGGTGCGGGTATTGAGGGCCTCTATGTCGTGGGCGAATGCTCCGACGGCAACAGCGGTGTCTCCAGCATGAGCACAGGCCTTTCCTGCGTCAACCAGATGCTCGCCTAATCAGCCCCTCCCCTATGCGAGGCCCTCGCCGAACGGTCGGGGGCCTCGTTTGCGCGCTACGACTACGAGTCTGCTGGGCACCGGTTTTCGCCTTCGCAGTGTCGCAGAGGCCTTCGGCCTGTTCCTTGGTGAGAGTGGAATTCTCGCGCTATCCAACCGCATACCCCTTTCGCAGCAAGCGCCCCGGATGGCCAAGACCCGGGGCGTTTTTGTGCGTCCGGCTGATTTAGGGGCCCTCTACTATAGTTGCTATTTCTTCGTGAGCGACTCCTTTGCGGTTCGGGGACGGTTGTGAGACGGTGCATTCCGGGACAACCTGGGGACAGTTTGACGGTTTTGTGGCAGTAAGCTCTCCAATCCCACTGGCTTGTCCTCAACGCGCGGGGATGGGAGACGCTCGATGATGGTGATTTGCTCGATCTGCTAAGATACGTGCAAACAGGCAAGGCCGTGGGCCCTCTTTCTCAAGAGATCGATCAGGCGGTCGCTCAAGCTAATAGGGATAGGAAGTGGGTGGACAGGGTGTTCTCCATCAGCACTATCGAGGAAAACGATGCCCGTCGTCGGCGTATCGAGTTGCGTCAAGCCCGTGCGGAAGGTGTTGAGCAAGGTACCGAGCAAGGTATCGAGCAGGGGGAGCAGCGTTTCGCCGCGCTCGCCTCCACATTGATCGGGCTTAGACGCATTGACGACCTTCAGCGCGCGACGAGTGACTTGGGCGCTCGGGAAGATCTCTTCAGAGAGTTCTCTCTGTAGGCCGCCTTTGCGCGTCAAAACAGACGGCGCCTGAGTCAACGTGCTCGGGCGCCGTTTATGAAGCTGTTAAGGTTTACGAACGTTGCATGTTGCAACGCTGCCGGTGGCCTTTTTTGCGCGGGTGCTAGCTTATGCCGCATGAGGAGGCGACTGGGGCTGCGGACAGCCCAGCGCGGTTATGCGGCCACCTTCTCGGCTTTTCGCGCTTTGCGGGCGGCGGCGCGCTTCTGCATG
>OFGE01002775.1_pt1 | contig 12530 bp, 9 predicted proteins | sample 1521681 | NCBI WGS metagenome assembly OFGE01 (sample SAMEA3504093, study PRJEB24116) | mouse gut metagenome | biome: mouse gut; feature: mouse-associated habitat; material: faeces | place: Denmark | collected 2011 | reverse complement strand
TACGCGCATTTACTAAGAAAGTCGCTAACACAATAGATAAGATAGGGCTGCCGCCAGTCAACATACTAACTGTTACAAACTGAGCAGATCCTGCAAAAATAAAAAACGACATCGCACTAACAATAAGAGGGGAAAAACCTGCTGCTTGTCCTACGATACCAAAAGCAATGCCAATACCAATATAGCCAAAAACCGTTGGCAAGGCTTCACGAATGCCAGTGCGTGCATCTAATTGGTGGTTCATTCTCTTTTTTTCCTTCTTTCTGTATAAAATTTAAACACGTGTGTATGAAAATCTAGACCTTCGATAATGAGACACAACGAGCGAATGAGCGTTTTCATTATTAACCACTCCTTTTGAACAACTAAGATATATATTGTATAATACAATAAAGAATACTTTTGTTCAATATATTAAACTTTTGGATGATAAAAAGAAACAGAAGGAGCAACTATTTTGGAGATTAATACAATTATTGGCAATAATTTAAAAAAAATTAGACAAGAAAAAAAACTTACGTTAGATGAACTAGCTGGGATAACCGGAGTGAGTAAAGGGATGCTTTCGCAGATTGAAAAAGGAACCACCAATCCTACCATAAATACAATTTGGAAAATAAGTAATGGACTCAATGTTCCATATACGTATTTATTAGAAGATGACTACGTTAAAGAAAATCCCGTGGTTAAAAAAACTGAGACGGTAACACAACATTCTGAAGATCACTCCTATCGAGTCTTTAATTACTACTCGGACAACCAGGAAAGAAACTTTGAACTCTTTCAGTTTGAATTAGATCCAGGGAAAAAGTATCAAGCTGTTGGGCATTCAAAACGTTCGACAGAATATGTCATGGTTATTCAAGGAGCATTAGCTCTTGAAGTGGGCGGTCAGAGATACCTTCTTCCAAAAGACGCCGCTATGTATTTTGATGCTAATCAAGTACACACGTATATAAATGACGGAACAGAGAAAGTCCAAGCAGTCGTCATTAACTATTATACGTAACAGTGGAAAATAAACATTAGAAAATTGCTGCATCTGTTATTTTATGGACAAAAAAAGTAAACAATGCTACCCTAAAAATAATAGAAAATGAAAGATAAAAGAAGAGGTCAAAATGAATAAAAAAATTGAAAGTCTTGGTAATACAGCATTAAGTTTACTAAGTAATACGATTATTGTTGTGCCTTATTTACTTTACATTCAATTGAGTGATGGACACAACCTTCTAACAATTTTACCATTTGTCTTATTTTATACATTGCGTATGACAGGCATTTTTCTGGTTCGAGGAATTAATTTGTCTTTAACTAGTCTAGGTCTACTAAAGATTTCTCTATTGTTAGGCTTGGCAGGCTCCTTAATTGGGATTGCCGGCGCTTATTCTTTCCCGCTTTATAGTATTTCAGGAATGTTGTTAGGACTTAGTGGAGCGTTGTTGCCACCAAGTAATCAATCAATTCGCTTTTTCTTAAAAGAAGAAGGTCAAAAAATCAGTCATAGCAATCTTTTAACGACAGTCTTATTGACCGCTGTTTTATTTGGCGCTTTATTTTTTAAAGCGACTGAGATTGGACTGGCGTTATTGGTGTACGCGCTCTATTTTCTGGTTGCTTTAGTAGCAATCAAGAGCTATCCTGTTTCATTAAACGAGCTAGAAGAAGAATCAGCAGAAGTTTCACGAAAAGAATTAATTCTGTTTGTTATCTTTTTTGTGTTATTACTTTTATTAAGAAGTGGTCGCTTATTAACGAATGCGGTGGAATTTGATTATGCGATTGTTGGCGCCTGCTGTTTCTTTGTGGTGGCTGTCCTTTTCGTTAGTCATTATGGCAAACGCGGTGCGTATAAAGTATCATTAGAAATGAATCTTGCGACCTTGATTAACGGGATTGTGGGGAACTATTTATTTTTATTTGGTTCCATTTATGTTGCAGGGGTTTACGGCAGAGCTCATATGGGCATCTATCTCTATTTACCTTATGTTTTAGGGATGATTTTTGCAATGATTGCAGCTAGTAAAACGAAACAATGGTCAAACAACATACCAATGATTGGTCTGGCGGGAAGTTTGGGAATATTACTTCTTACTTCGTGGACTATTTTAGGCCTGTTTCTCTTGAGTTTTTTCAAAAGCACATTGAATAGCTTTTTAGCTAGGCGATATTATCAAGAGACAGATTTGCCAAAAGATAGCCGCATCCTTATCAAATACACAACACAAACAAAAGGGAGTTTATTCCATCAATTTATTTTGATGGCGCTTATGTTAGTCACTGTAGTAGGCAAAGGTGGCACGACACAATTTTTATTAGAATTGACTGGCGGCAAAGGCATTTCAATGCAAACAAGTCAATTTTTAACTTTCATTAAAAATAGTAACTCGCTCTTAGTGTTATTGTTTATTGCAGTTTATTTCGTGGTCGTTTTTCGTCAAAAGAAACGATAATTTACAAATATTAATAAAAAAATACTTGGAAAAACAGTGATTGTGGCTGATTTTCCAAGTATTTTTTTATGAAAAGATGTTTTTTTTTTTCGAAGATTCAAAAAAAATTAATCAATTGTTTCATTTTTAACAAGCTATTATTAGGTTATATGAATTTTATTGAAAGGGGATTAGTATGAAGAAAAAAACTTTTTCTTTTGTGATGTTGAGTATACTTCTCGCACAAAATTTCGGGTTTGCCGTAAATGCCTATGCTGTAACAACGACAGAAGCACAAACAGAGACCACTGATACAGCAAAAAAAGAGGCAGAGTTATCGAACTCAACACCATCTTTACCTTTAGCAACAACGACTACTTCAGAAATGAATCAACCAACTGCAACAACTGAATCGCAAACCACAGAGGCGAGCACAACAGCTTCCAGTGATGCTGCTACACCATCTGAACAACAAACAACGGAGGACAAGGACACCTCACTTAATGAAAAAGCCCTGCCAGATGTTCAAGCGCCAATTACAGATGAACTACTTGACAGTATGAGTCTTGCGCCGATTGGTGGAACAGAATACAGCCAAACAGAGGTTCACCGCGAATTAAATACAACACCGGTAACCGCTACGTTCCAATTTGCTGTTGGAAACACAGGTTATGCACCTGGATCAGTTTATACAGTTCAATTACCAGAACATTTAGGTTATTCAACTGTCAGCGGAGAAGTGACAGGCATTGGCGCAACTTGGGCAGTCGATGCGGCGACCAAAACATTAAGTATTACGTTTAATCAACGAGTTTCAGATACTTCCTTTAAAGTAGAACTAAAAAGTTATCTAACAACAGAGGCGGAACCATTAATCAAAATTGAAACTCCAGGAAAAAATAAAAAAACCTACTCGTTTGATTTATATGAACAAGTGGAACCAATTCAATATAACGAACGAACCAGAACGACGGGGTTAGATGGCGAAATTTTTTATAATTTAGACCGGACGTTAACTGGCAATCAAACATTAGAATTATTAACAACAGAGACGCCAGGCGCTGTCTTTGGAAAACAAGATAACTTGGAACCTCAAGTTTTCAGTTACGATGTCGACATTAATGGTCAAATTTTACCAGAAACGCAAACCTTGTTAACACCTGGCAAAGATTATACATTAAGCGATAATTCACTCGGGCGGATTGCTGTAACTGTTCCAAACATGAATCAACAAAAAGCCTATTCCTTATCGATTAATCGGACAATTTATTTAGAGAGTGCTTCGGACTATAACTACTTATATTCGCAGCAGTATCCAACAACAAAAATTGGGTCAATTTCTTTGAAAAGTACGACAGGAACTAAACAAACAACCGATTTTACTGCTAAGACGAGTCAAACAAGTAAAGTAATTGCTGATCGTGAAATGCGTAGTATGTCCTATATCAGTTTTCAAAGCAAAGGGAAATATTATGTAACAATTTATGGCACGTTAACAGAAACAAAAGTGGGTCAACAAATCGTATTAGAGAGTACAAACGGTCAAGAAATTAAGAATCCTAAATTTACGGCGTATGGTCCTTTATATGAAAATGTAAAATTGGAAGACTATTTTGATATTAAAACTGAAGGTGGCAAGCTCACTTTAACGGCCACAAAAGATAGCTATTTAAGAATAAATATTTCTGATTTAACAATGGATTTTGACAAGAAGGACATTAATCTATCATTAAGTACACCTGTAATTGGTCCTAATAAAGCCATTCAATTAGTATCCGATCAATATATTGAACCAATTAGTGTTGTTAATCCTTTGAATGCTGAAACTGCTTGGGGTAATTATGATCAAAATGGTGCCTATTCATCAAGAACAACTGTCTCAGTTATGGGAAGCAAAGAGAAACCGATTCAAAATTTAGAAATTAAAGTAAAGCATCCTAATTATCTTTCATTACGAGCTACAAAAGAAATTTATTTTTATTACAAGTTAGGAACGGATTATACAGTAACGCCAACGTCAGATGGTTCAGTTATTAAGTTCACTACGCCAATAACCAACGAAATCCAAATTCCAATTGGTTTTAATTATGTGCCAGATAGTTTGCCAAAAGATAAAAGTATCCCAGTCGATACGATACCGATAACAATGAGTGCTGAAGGTTTAACTCCAGTTGATACGACAGTAACTACTAATAGTAAGCGTGGTTCTGAACGAACACTTCAAAGTAGTAAAAATCAATTCCTTGTCAATGCACGAAATGATTCTTTTGACTCACTAAGCGTCCGTACAAAAATTCCAGCTGGCGCCGATGTTCTTTTTGACATTTATGATGTTTCAAACGATCAGGTAGATTCAATTTATCCACAATACTGGGACCGCGGTCAATACTTTGATAAACCAATGACGCCAAACAGCCCTGGATATCCAACGATTACTTTTGACGAAAATACCAATAGTTACACGTTTGATTTTGGAAAAACCAACAAACGTTACATTATTGAGTATAAAAACGCCAATGGCTGGATCGACGTGCCAACTCTTTATATAACAGGGACAGCGAAAGAACCACAATCGAATAATAATGAAGGCTCTGCTTCGGTTTCTGTTCAAAATGAAGCGTTAGACATTTTGAGTGCAACACAAGCGGCGAATCCAACATTAAAAAATGTAACAAAAACGACAGTAACAACAAAAAATATTGATAATAAAACACATCGTGTGAAAAATCCAACGATTGAATTAACACCAAAAGGCACAACCAATGCTCAAATCGATTTGAATTCTATTACCGTGAAAGGCGTGCCAGAAGATGCTTATTCATTAGAGAAGACTACAAACGGTGCGAAAGTCATTTTTAAAGACTATACATTGACAGAAAACATTACGATTGAATACAATACGGTCTCTGCAAACGCTGGCCAAATCTATACAGAAACAACAATCGACTCTGAAACATTGAACCAGATGTCTGCTAGCAAGAAAAAAGTCACCACTGCGCCAATCACATTGAAATTCTCAGAAGGTGATGCGGAAGGTATTGTTTATTTAGCAACTGCCACATTCTACACGCATAACGTAGAGGATGAAAACCAAGCAATTGCGAAGGTTTCTTTTGAACTAATTGATAATGTCACGCATACAGCAACCGAATTTACAACAGATGAAAAAGGTCAATACTCCTTTGATGCCATCATGACAGGTGATTATACTTTGCGAGTAACGAATGTACCGCAGGAATATTCCGTGGATGAAGAGTATTTGACAGGAAAAGCCATTAAGCTGGTCAAAGGAGACAACCAACTAAAAATTCCATTAACGAAAACAATTGATCACAGTCGTTTACAAGTCAAAGATTCAACGATTTATGTCGGCGATTCATGGAAACCAGAAGAGAACTTTGTTTCAGCAACAGATAAAACAGGTCAAGATGTCCCATTCGAAAAAATCACTGTTTCAGGTCAAGTTGATACTAGCAAAGCAGGCGTTTATCCAATCGTTTACAGTTACGAAGGTAAAGAAGAAACAGCTAATGTGACTGTCAAACCCGACCAATCTAAGTTAGAGGTTAAAGATACAACGATTTATGTGGGCGATAAATGGGAACCAGAAGATAATTTCGTTTCAGCAACAGACAAAACAGGTCAAGATGTCCCGTTTGAAAAAATTGACGTTCAGGGAACAGTGAATGTTGATAAAATAGGCGATTATGAAATTGTCTATAAAAATGGCAAAAAAGAAGCGAAAGCAATCGTTCATGTCCGTGATGACAGTCAGTTAGAGGTTAAAGATACAACGATTTATGTTGGTGATTCGTGGAAACCAGAAGATAATTTCGTTTCAGCGACAGATCGTGATGGTCATGCTATATCCTTTGATAAGGTTCAAGTAAAAGGGGAAGTTGATACAAAGAAAACAGGAGAGTACCAGATTTCCTATACCACTGAGCCAGTTAATGAAACCAAACCAGCTGTGCAGTCACGACTTTTCTCAATGTTTTCAAACGAAACACCTCGTCAATTAACGACAGTAGCAACTGTTCATGTGATTGATCGTAATCCTACACCGCTACCAGATAAAAATGAGAACAACCAGACTAGTTCTTCAACGAATCAAACCACGATAAAAAGTAGTCAGTATGTCACACACATTGTGAAACCTGACAAGCAAGGACGTTATCCCAAAACGGGAGAACAAACTAATGGTCTATATCGTGTGCTAGGACTTGTTGTATTACTTATTGTGATTATTAGTGGTATAGTCATCAAGAAGAAACGAAAATAATTAAATGAGCGTGGGGCAAAAGTTTAAAGTAACTTTTGTTCCACGCTTAAAAGATGAATAAGTGCATGAATGAGGGTAGCTGTTTCCTTGGAAAATAGGAAGTTTTACAAGTGACTTTTATTTTAAGAACACCTATTAGCAGGTTTTTCTGTTAAGATAGTTATTTTTATGAAATAGTTTGGAGGAATAATAAACGAGATGAACCAGCGAACTATTTATTATGGTAGTATCGGCACAGCCTTATTTCTTTCTTCAGGAATGTTGATTGCTTCAGTGAATAGCTATGCAAACGAAGCGACAACACCAGGCAAATACACCGTGACTTATGAAGTGGATGGCAAAATTGAAACAGCAACCATTACGGTCAAAGAAAATCAAACGGAACTTAAATTAAAAGACACGTTTTTAGGAGTTAATCAAGCATGGTCACCATTAGACAATGTCGTTTTTCTAAAAGATAAAGAGGGTCGCCCTTTAAATTTAGAAAATGTAATTATAGAAAATAATGTAAATACTCAAAAAGTAGGCCTTTATTTTGTAACCTTCCGTTACGAGTCATACCTTTCTATTGCGAAGGTGTATGTCAACCCTACTAATTTTGCTGCAGAGGGGAATATGCTTGCAGAGCTTCCTTATAGTCAAGCAATGATTGGCCCAGAAAGATCAATTATTGCCTCGAGACAGGACAAGGAGCAACAAACAAAACAGGAGAAAAAGAAAAATAAAATTGAACAGGAACGAGTAAATAAAAAGGTGCTGTTAAATGATGAGTTGTTGAAAAAAATAGATACGATAGCCCCAGTGGAAATTACTGGAGGAGCGGCAAGTGGGTCCTCTCAATTTGGCACCACTTTAAGCTTCCTGTCAGGCTCACTTTTGTATGGAACAAGGAGAGTTTAAATGGAATTCTTGTTATTAGATGATCGGGAAAATTTAAAATTAGCGATTATTAGAAAGTTAGAGCAACAATATTCATTTTCTGAACGAAAAGATCGTTTATGTAAGCAATTAGCTATTTCTCCTTATTTGCTAGAACGGAACATAACAGAAATCAATGCAGATTTGCAACGCTTTGGTCTGATTAATGAGATGGAAATCAGTGAAAAAAATAATGAAATTTTGTTATCTCAAAGCCTTCGTATTTCTTCAAGTATTATTGAAGAATATTATTTAAAAGACTCGTTAGAATTTAATCTATTAAAAACGATTTTCTTTCATCAGTTTACCTCAATCAAAAAATACGGTGAAAAGCACGGGATGAGTCGAACGGTTGTATATAAAATTGTTGACCATATCCGGAAAGAATTAGGTCAATACGGTATTAAGTTATCCAAAAATTTACAACTTAGCGGCAATGAAATGGCGATTAGACAATATTTTACTATGCTTTATTACCGAATTTACAAAGATTCTGAAGAATTATATAATCAAACAGATCTTCGCGCAGTGAACCAATTATTGGCTCAATTGAAAGGCTCTTATGAAAATATCACTAATTTTCATTTATTTAAACATTATGTATTGGTGGCGTTAGAACGAACGCAAAGAAAAGCTAATTATTTTTTATCCCAAGAAGAAAATCCATTCGCTTTTGATGAAGAAAGTTCGATTTATCAAGAAATTCAAAGTTGGATCAACGAAGTGATGAAGGCGACTCATGCAGAGAAAAACGCAGAAATTCAAGGAATTATCGGCAATTTATCGGTCTATCAAAGTGAACTTATTTCGGAACATTTGCTGAGTTCTCACAATGAGGCAATTACGGCTACGAAAACATTATTCTTTTCTTATATGCCGTTTACAATTTCGGACGAAGAATTTTATCAAGAAATTGTTCCGATTATTTATCAACATCGTTTTATTACGCCGTTCATCGATATCACCTTACGAATTATGGATTTAGAATTTTTTCAGGAACGCTACCCAATTGTTTTTAATAGCTGTCGTCAGTTTTTATTTGCGTTGGATTGCTCGGCGTTTGAGTTTAGTAAGCTTTCTTTATTTTTTGATTTGCTATTAGTGTTATCCCGTCTTTATGACCAAAGGAATGAAAAAAGCACGATCAATCTTTATGTGAATTTTACGCAAGGAGAAAAATATACTCAGTTTATCAAAGAACAAATCAAAATATTCGAATCTTTCAGCATTCACTTTCATTCAGCGATTCGACCAGATACTGATTTAGTAGTTTCGGATTATTTACCAAAAACGTTATTTTCAGTAAAATGTTTAATTTGGCTAGCGCCCCCGCGAGCCAGTGACTGGCAAAATTTTGGCAACGAAATTGTCCGAATTAATAAAGAGCTACAACAAACGAAACAAAGAAAAAGCGAATAAAAACAGTCGCAACGTGTTTTAGTTGCGACTGTTTTTTGTTACTGAATGTTTATAGTAAACTTTCTCATTATCACTGATGTAAAAAATTTTAAATAAAAGCCAAATAGGATTGAAGAAAAAGAAAAAATTGCTAGTGAAGGACCAATTCTCTAAAGTTTTTCTCAAATATAGTAGAATTCCTTTCTTTTCTTCTGTGAGAAAGATATAATAAAAAACGTATGAACAAAGGAAAAGGGATGACGAATGAATAGAAAAGAGAAAACAAATTTAGATAGTCGAATTGATTACGGCGTGATATTACCAGTTTTTCTTTTATCACTAATTGGTATGCTATCGCTTTACGTAGCGCTTTACAATGATCCAAGCAAACCTAAAATTGGTAGCTTGTTAATGAAACAAGGACTGTGGTATTTAGTCGGAGGATTAAGTATTGTCATTATTATGCATTTTAGCTCAAAATTACTCTGGCGGTTAACGCCCGTTTTTTATGCACTTGGATTAGTATTAATGGGATTACTACTGAAATTCTATGACCCCGTGCTAGCAGAGCAAACAGGTTCTAAAAACTGGATTCGCTTTGGTGGCACCACATTCCAACCATCGGAATTGATGAAGATTGCGTTTATTTTGATGTTGGCCTATATAGTGACCATGCATAATGTTAAATATGTGGACCGAACACTCAAAAGCGACTTTTGGCTAATCGCTAAAATGCTATTAGTGGCGATTCCGGTAATTGTTTTAGTACTTTTACAAAAAGACTTCGGGACGATGTTAGTTTTCTTAGCCATTTTTGGGGGAGTTTTCTTAATGTCTGGCATTACTTGGAAAATTATTGTGCCAGTTTTTATTTTAGCTGCTCTAGTGGGGGCAGGAACTATTTACTTGATTACAACAGAAACAGGTAGAGATTTATTGTCTAAGTTAGGGGTCGAAGCCTATAAATTTGATCGGATTGATTTATGGCTAAATCCTTTCCATACAGATCCAGACCGCTCATTCCAACCAGCGCTAGCATTAACAGCAATTGGTTCTGCGGGCCTTTTCGGAAAAGGCTTTAACGTGAGTGATGTGTATGTCCCTGTTCGTGAGTCAGATATGATTTTTACAGTTGTTGGTGAAAACTTTGGCTTTATTGGTGGCTGTTTCATTATTTTGTTGTATTTTATTTTAATCTACCGCATGATTCGCGTTTGTTTTGATACAAATAATGAATTCTATGCCTACATTGCCACAGGAATTATCATGATGATTTTGTTCCATGTTTTTGAAAACATTGGAGCGAATATTGGTTTACTACCATTAACTGGGATTCCATTACCGTTTATTAGTCAAGGTGGTTCTTCCATTTTAGGTAACATGATTGGGGTGGGCTTAATTATGTCCATGCGTTACCAACAAGAAACGGTTCGTACCAGAAGTGGTCGTTAAAGAAAGAAGAAAGAAGGGGTAGAAATGTACACACTTTATGAATATCCTAAATGCTCAACTTGTAAAAAAGCGAAAGCGTGGTTAGACCAACAAGGCGTTAAATACCAAGCAATTGATATTAAAGCAACACCGCCTAGTAGTGAACAATTAGCAAAATGGATGAAAGAGACCGGCTTGCCTGTTCGTCGTTTTTTTAACACAAGCGGGGTTTTATATAGAGAACAAGGCTTAAAAGATCTTGTTGACAGTTTTTCTATTGAAGAAGCAAGTCAGCGTTTAGCTGCGGATGGCATGTTGATTAAGCGTCCAATTCTCTTAAAAGACAATACATTTCTAACGAATGGTTTTAAAGAAGCAGATTACGAAGGAGTGCTTGGAAAATGAGTGAAATGAAACAAATCGATCAATTATGGATCTTACCAACAGAAGCAGGTTATAAAATTGGTTTAACCGCCGAAGCCCAAGAGGATTTAGGGAAGATTACTTTTGCGACATTTCCCAAAGTCGGACAAACATTAGCTAAAGGTGATTCTTTAATTGAATTAGAAGCAGAAAAAGCAGTCAGTGAATTCAGTAGTCCATTATCTGGTAAGGTAGTTGCGATTAATGAAGCGGCTGGTCAAGAGCCAAGTGCATTAGATGAAGAAAATGCCTGGATTGCTGTTTTAGCAGATGTTGAACCAACAGAATTTGAAAATCTTTAGTCTTACGTTGACAAGGCCAATGATTATTGCTATAATTTTCTCAATCTAATCAAAAGAAAGCTTTGAAAAGAAGAGTACATGTTAAGGACGTTTGAAGAGAGCCCTGTTTGCTGAGAATGGGTAACAGATTTAAGATGGAAGATGGTCTTTGAGCAGAGTAAGTGAGCGAAGCAGTGAACTTACTACGGGGCGCCCGTTACAGCCAACGGTATGCGAAGAATCAAGTACCGTATGAGGTTATTATTGAGAAATAATAGCGAATTAAGGTGGTATCACGAAATGACAAACTTTCGTCCTTTTTGCTGTAATAGCAAAAGGATGGAAGTTTTTTTGTTTTTATTAAGCAAATTCGTTTCATAAAAAGTGCGAAACCTTCAAAATAAGAAAGTAGAACAGAAAGAAGAGGAGAACAAAATGGCATTAATTGAATTACGTCATGTAAAAAAAGAGTTTTCCGGTAAAGCGGGTAAAGTCACGGCTTTAAAAGATATTGATTTAACAGTTGAATCAGGTGATATTTATGGCATTATTGGCTATTCAGGTGCAGGAAAAAGTACGTTGGTTCGCCTATTGAATGGACTTGAAACACCTACAGAAGGTGAAGTAGAAATTCAAGGACAAGATATTGCATTGTTGCCAAATAAAGAACTACGAAACTTCCGTAAAAAAATTGGGATGATCTTTCAACATTTTAATTTATTATGGTCACGGACGGTCCTAGAAAATATCATGCTCCCATTGGAAATTGCTGGCGTTCCAAAACAAAATCGGAAAAGCCGCGCAGAAGAGTTAATCAAGTTGGTTGGTTTAGAAGGACGGGAAACCGCCTACCCAAGTCAACTCTCTGGTGGGCAAAAGCAACGAGTGGGGATTGCCCGTGCCTTAGCTAACAATCCTGACATTTTGCTTTGTGATGAAGCAACGAGTGCTTTGGATCCGCAGACAACTGATGAAGTGCTAGAATTACTACTAAAAATCAACCAAGAATTAAATTTAACGGTTGTATTAATTACCCACGAAATGCACGTGATTCGTAAAATTTGTAATCGCGTAGCTGTGATGGAATATGGTGAAATTGTTGAAGAAGGTAAAGTGATCGATATTTTCAAAAAGCCTCAAACAGAAATTGCGAAACGCTTTATCCAACAAGAAGCGGATAAAAACATTGAAGAAACGGAACTGGTTGTTGAAGAAATGTTGGAACAATATCCGAATGGAAAAATTGTTCGCCTGCTTTTCCACGGTGAACAAGCGAAATTGCCAATTATCTCGCATATTGTCCAAGAATATCAAGTAGAAGTTAGTATTATTCAAGGGAACATTCAGCAAACAAAGCAGGGTGCA
>OFGE01002769.1_pt1 | contig 12541 bp, 15 predicted proteins | sample 1521681 | NCBI WGS metagenome assembly OFGE01 (sample SAMEA3504093, study PRJEB24116) | mouse gut metagenome | biome: mouse gut; feature: mouse-associated habitat; material: faeces | place: Denmark | collected 2011 | reverse complement strand
GCCCATAGCGGACTCTCACCGCCTAGCTAATACCCATGCCGGGCGCACATAAAAAGCGGTTGGAAAATTTTAGTTTTTTCCAACCTCTTTTTGTTTAAATATTATAAAATTCAGCTTGGTTTTCCTATAATTCAATATTAGCAACAAGTTCAATTGGACAGTGACTTGAGCCTTTAACATCTGAAAGAATCTTTGCTTCTTCAATTCGTTCTTTCCATACATCAGAAACTAAGAAGTAGTCGAGACGCCAACCAACATTTCGTTCTCGTGCGTCATAACGATAACTCCACCAGGTATATGCACCATGCAAATTAGGGTGGAGATAACGGAAAGTATCTGTAAAGCCAGCATCAAGTAATTTACCAAAATCAGCACGTTCTTGTTTTGTAAAACCGGCTTTATGATGATCTTCTGTTGGTTCTGCTAGGTCAATTGGTTGATAGGCAACGCTCATATCACCACCAATGATTACTGGCTTACTACTTTGCAAATTAGTAACATAATCAAGGAAGGCGCGATCCCAGTCAAGACGATAATCAAGGTGTTGCAACTTTTCGCCTGAAACTGGGACGTACACATCAAGCAAATAGAAGTTTGGATATTCAAGTGTGATTAGCCGTCCTTCTTTATCAAAGATTGAATTATTCATTCCGTATATAACATTTTCTGGCTTATATTTAGTGAAAACGGCGGTACCAGAATATCCCTTCTTTTCCGCATAGTTCCAGTATTGGTAATAATTAGGAATTTGAAGCGGTTCTTCGCCTTTATCCAATCGTGTTCGTTGTAGACAGAAGAAGTCAGCATCTTGGTGCTTAAAATCTTCGACAAATCCATGACTAATGGCTGACTTTAGGCCATTGACACTCCAAGAAATAAATTTCATGTTAATCCTTCTTTCAATTTAACCAAACCATGTCTCTGTAATAATTGTACAAGGAATTTGATTTTTCATTAAGTAATAAGACTCTTTTTTGTGATTTTTGATACAAAAACTGTTGTGGATGTTAAATAAAAATATTCATATTATATATACAAGAATATCAACTTTAAGAATAAAAAGGTCAATATATTAAGGGGATCGCCTACTTATATTGAAAACGCTTATATAATATTATTTATATATAAAGTTACGTTTATCACAAAATTGTCAAAGAGTCACAACTTAGAGGAGGGTGTCTAATGACTTCAAAGTATGAAACAGAGTCGAAAGGTTACACGATGACAACCGTAATGCAGGAAGCTGCACGATGTTTATTATGTCATGATGCACCATGTTCACAAGCTTGCCCAGCACATACTAATCCAGCAAAATTTATTCGAAGCGTTCTTTTTCGTAATGTCAAAGGGGCAGCTGAAACGATTCGGGAAAACAATGCGTTAGGATCAATCTGTGCGCGTGTTTGTCCAACTGAACGTTACTGTGAAAAAGCATGTACCCGGGCTAAAATCGACGGACCAATTGATATCGGTGGGATTCAACGGTATGTCACTGATATGGAGCGAAAGATGAATATGAAGATTCTTAAAGCCGGTAAGCCAAACGGGATGAGTATTGCCATTATTGGTAGTGGCCCATCAGGTTTACAGGCAGCTACGACTCTCCGTGAAAAGGGCTATGCAGTTGATATCTATGAGAAAGCTGCTAAGGCTGGCGGTTACTTAACCTATGGTATCCCTGAGTACCGTTTGCCGGAAGAAATTGTGGATTATGAAGTTCAACGAATTGTCGACCTTGGTGCTCACATTATCTATAACACAACTGTTGGTAAAGATATTTCAATGGATGATCTTAAAGCTCGTTACAATGCAGTAATTGTTGCTATTGGGACGAGTGAAGCAAAGATGCTGCCAATGTTTGAACACAATATCTGTACCGAATCAGCAATCTCATTTTTAGCCCGGGCAAAAGAAAGCAAGGGCAATTTAGAAGATCTTCCGCAAAATGTTCTTGTTATTGGTGGTGGGGATGTTGCAATGGATGTTGTAACAACCTTAAAGAAGCTTAACGTTCCTTATGTTACCGATGTTGTTTATGAGCAGTTTGATGAATTCAAAGCTTCTAAAAAAGAACTTGCCGGTGCTCAAGAAGCTGGTGTAACAATTGTTGATGGTTACGTTCCAAAAGAAGTTCATCAGAATCGTGCTACCTTTACTCACCGGAAGATTAAGAGTGAATTAACCATTACTGCTGATAAGATCATTTTAGCAGTTGGTCAAAAAGCGAATGCAGAAGGACTAGACATTGACTTACAGCATAATGAAATTCCATTCCGTGAACCACGATTCCGGACAAAGGATCCTAAAGTCTTTGCGACTGGTGATATTGTTGCCGGAGATAAAACCGTTGTGGTAGCAGTACAGAAAGGAAAAGAAGTAGCAGAAGAAATAGACCGGTTGTTAGGAGGACAAGAAAATGATTAAAAAAGATTTATCTGTAGACTTTTTAGGCGTTCATTTTGAAAATCCATTTTGCTTGTCGTCCTCACCTGTTGGGAACTGTTACGAAATGTGTAAGAATGCATATGACGCTGGTTGGGGCGGTATCGTATATAAGACTTTATCACCAACACACTTTAAGATTGATGAAGTTTCTCCCCGGTTCGATGAATTAGCTAAGGAAGACATGCATTTTGTTGCCTTTAAGAATATGGAACAATTATCAGAACACCCCTTGGAGCAGGACTTGGCTGATATGCGACGGTTAAAAGAGGAATATCCCAATAAAGTCTTGATTGCTTCAATTATGGGTGAGACATTGGAAGATTGGACCAACCTGGCTAAGTTAGTAACTGAGGCAGGGGCTGATATGATTGAATTGAACTTCTCTTGTCCACAGATGACTTCTCATACCATGGGTTCAGATGTAGGAACTAATCCAGAATTATGTAAGAAGAATTGTGAAGCTGTTAAACGCGGGACTAGCCTTCCAGTTCTTGCGAAGATGACACCAAATATTACGACGATGGTTCCGGTTGTTAAGGCATGTCTAGAAGGAGGGGCAGATGGCTTCTCCGCAATCAATACTGTTAAATCAATTGTTGATGTTGATCTAAAGAAGAAGGTTGGTTTACCAAATATTGATGGTAAATCTTCTGTTTCTGGATTATCTGGGAAAGCTGTTAAGCCAATTGCTTTACGTTTCTTACAACAATTACGGTCAGCAGCCGGCCTTGAACAACTACCGATTTCTGGAATTGGGGGAATTGAGACCTGGGAAGATGCTGCTGAATTTATTCTTTTGGCTGCCACTACTCTCCAAGTTACAACTGCGATCATGGAATATGGTTATCGAATCATTGATGACCTTACTAATGGTTTAATGCATTACATGGAAGAACAGCATGTAGACCACCTTCAAGATCTTGTCGGCTTAGCTAATAAGAATATTATTCCTACTAACCAGCTTGACCGAAATTACAAGGTTTATCCTAAGATCGATTGGGATAAATGTATCGGTTGTGGACGTTGCTTTATCTCATGCCAAGATGGTGCCCACCAAGCTTTAACTTGGGATGATGAAAAACGGCAACCAGTCTTTGATAAGAGTAAGTGTGTCGGTTGTCAACTTTGTGCACTTGTATGTCCTGTGGGGGCTATTAAGTTAGGCCTTGTTGAAATTAAGCCGGGTCACAAAGGTAATCCAGCAGAAATCGATGTAGGATCTCAACGTCTTCATCGCTATCACCCGGTAAAGGCTAATCAAGAAAATTAATTTTTAGTTTCCTTGCTTTAAAAATATATAAAAAAATCGAACTGCAAAATTGTAGTTCGATTTTTAGCTTTATTATGCCACGTCGCAACTCTTAAATTACTGCGAGGGGCTCTTTTTTAGTTGGTGATGGGAATTCTTTTTGTAAAGCAAGTAACTCATCATCACTTAGTTCAATATTACCAGCTGCAACATTTTCTTCAGCATGTTTTGGGATGCTGCTCTTTGGAATGGCAAGGACATTTCCAATTCTTAAGACCCACGCAAGCATAATCTGGCTGACAGTTGCATGGTGATTTGCGGCAATTTCTTTTAGTAGCGAATTATCGGTTAACTTTCCAGATAGGCTGTCACCCTGTGCAAGCGGGGAATAAGCTATTAATGGGAGCTGATGTTGTTTCATTAAGGGAAGGAGGTCAAATTCAATTCCACGACTATCGAGATTATAGAGATCTTCGTTGGCAACGCAATCAGTGCCATTTTTAAGACGCCATAATTCTTCAAGATCACTGACATCGAAGTTTGAGACTCCCCATGCTTTAATCTTTCCTGCCTTTTTAACTCTTTCTAATTCGTTGACTGTTTCTGCTAACGGAATCCCACCCCGCCAGTGTAAAAGGTAAAGATCAAAATAGTCTGTTCCTACGGCAGCTAAACTTTGGTCTAAACTATGCTCAAGTTTTGTCTTGCTGGCATTTGAAGGAAGAACTTTATCAATTAAGAATAGCTTTTCCCGACTATATGGTTTGATGGCCTCAGCGACAAGCGCTTCAGAACGACCATCGCCATACATTTCCGCAGTATCAATAGCTTGTGCACCAGCGTCAATTGCAGTTTGAATGGCTTTAATTTCTGTGAACCGATTGACGAGAGAATTTCCCATATTCCATGTTCCGATTCCAATTGCAGGCATTGAAACATTATTGATTGTGACTTTTTTCATCTTGCGCAGCTCCTTTCTATTTTCCTACTTCTATTATATTCTTTTTAGTTAATGGTCCCTAGCATATTAGTTGCATTTTAGTTGAAAGCGTTTATCATAGACGATGAATAAGAAAGAAAGGAAGCATTCTTTATGGCTAATGAATTACAAAACCGTAATAATTTATTTGATAGTTTGATGAACATGCGTAACTGGATGAACGATGATTTCTTCTCTAACCTAACTCCGGTTGCTGATCACATGAAGACAGATGTTACAGAAGATGACAAAAATTATACCGTAAAGATTGACATGCCTGGATTTGATAAGAAGGATATTCACATTAATTATGCCAATGATATTTTGACAGTTACTGGTCATCGGGATACCTTTGATGATGATGGTGACAAGGATGGCAATGTTCTGCATTCTGAACGTCGGTATGGCCAAATGAGTCGGCAATATCGTTTACCAGATGTAAATAAGAAGGATATCAAAGCTCAATACAAGAATGGTGTTTTGACAATTACTCTTCCTAAGATGGATGAGACGGATGACGACGAAAATCATATTGATATTGAATAATTAAATTAAGCTTAGTAAAGAGTTGTGGAAAATTACTTTCTGCAACCCTTTATTTTTCATTCGTTTCTTGAACATATGTTTGATTAAAGATATAATAGAATTTACTGAAGCGATGGGGGTATTCTCATGATGGAGCGAACATATATGGCAATCGATTTAAAATCATTCTATGCCTCGGTCGAATGTACTGAGTGTGGGCTAGATCCCTTAAACGCTAACCTCGTAGTTGCCGATGAATCGCGAACTAGTAAGACTATTTGTCTCGCCGTCTCACCAGCTTTGAAAAAATTTGGCGTTTCTGGTCGCCCGCGATTGTATGAGGTGGAACAACGAGTAGCATACTTGAATAATCGTCGTGCCAAAGAAATGTCTCATCAGCGATTATCACCAGTTGTTTCAATTTACCGGGATGAATTATTAAAATCACCGGAACTAAAAATTGGTTATAGGATTGCGCGCCCACGAATGAATTTTTATCTTGAAAAAAGTGCCGCCATCTATGAAATTTATTTACGATATTTACCACCAGAAAAGATCCATGTTTATTCTATTGATGAGGTAATGATGGATATTACTGATTATCTTAATGAATATCAGGTTAGCGCCCGTTCTTTAGCTAAGGAAATCATCCAAACGATTAAAGCAGAGACACAAATTACTGCAACTGCAGGAATTGGGACCAATCTTTTCTTAGCGAAAGTAGCGATGGATATAGTAGCTAAACGGATTCCGGGAGATGAAGACGGGGTCCGGATTGCACAGATGAATGAACACACTTTTCGCCGTTACCTTTGGGCACACCAGCCACTAACAGACTTTTGGCGAATTGGTCCTGGGTATGCGCGCCGACTAAAAAAGTTGGGTCTTCATACCATGGGAGATATTGCTCGATGTTCATTGGGAAAATTATCTGATCTGATGAATGAGGAAGTATTATACCGCGAATTTGGAAAAAATGCGGAAATTATTATTGACCATGCATGGGGATACGAGTCCGCCTCCATTAAAGATATCAAAAATTATCATTCATCTGATCATGGGGTGTATTCTGGACAGGTGTTGCCTCGGCCTTATAACTTTACAGAAACCCGGTTAGTGATACAAGAGATGGTTAATTCATTAGCTCTCCAGTTAACCAAGCAAAATTTAGTAACTGATCAAGTAGCTTTAAGAGTCGCCTATGATGTTTCTAATATATCGGAGGAGTACCAAGGACCATTAGTAACCGACTTCTATGGACGGCAGGTACTCAAGCCGATGCATGGAAAGGCTGATCTTTCCTTACCGACTTCATCTGGGACAGAATTAATGGAGGCATTTATGAAGTTATGTGATTCGGACCTTGATCGGCGATTGACAGTTCGCAAAATTACGGTAATAGCGAACCACCTTCTTTCACCAACGCTTGCTCGATTGGCGAATTATAATGAGCAGTTAGATTTATTTACTGACTCAACGAAAAAACATAAGAATCGTTCCAAAATTCAAGAAAAGGATCAAAAACTACAAAGACTTGTCCTTGATTTGCAAAATGAATATGGTAAAAATGCCATTATTCGAGCAGCTGATTTAAAAAAAGGCGCTACTCTTTTAGAAAGGAATAGTCAGATTGGGGGGCACCAAGCATAATGGAAAATGAAGATTTGTTGAAAATAGAAAAAAGCTTGTTTAGTGATACCTCAAAGTATCGTGATATTATCAACACCCCTCGGCATGTTTCTCAAGCTCATACGCCAATGACCACCGAAGATCGCGCTGCTCAGTTTTCTCCTTTTGCGGCCTTGACTGGCTACTATCAATTATTAGCAAAGGTAGGGGAAAAGTATAGTCATAAGACTTATCCCACGGCTGAGATGAAGCATCGAATACGAGTCCAACTTGCCATGATTGAACGAGGCCGATCACATCCGCTAATAAAAGTTGAATTCTTTAATGGTAAGACAGGTTTTTATGAAGAATACACGGGGCAATTAAAACGAATTGATCACCATGCTCATCACCTAATATTTGATGACGGAACAGAGCTTATAATTCAAAATATTCGTAAAATTAAAAGAGATCAGCAAAACTGATCTCTTTTAATATAAGGTATACGTTAAAATGCTTGAATAAGTTTCATGATTCCGAACACAATCAAGAATGTTGAAACTAACCATACCACTGTAATAGCGGAAAGTAATGGGCTAAATAAAAGAATAACTCCTAATACCAAGCTCAAAATTGCCAGAATTACAATGAACCAGTAGTATCCGCGATGGAATTCCTTAAAAAATTTAGCACTGATCAACTCAGTGATAGAATCAAGAATAAACCAGATAGCGAAGATGATAGCAATGAAGAGTACCCCAAAACCTGGTTGGAAAAGGAAAATAATCCCTAAAATAATATCTAAAATTGCAGAAAAAATTAACCAACCTGAGGATTCTCCTAAGATCCGACCAATTCGTTGACGGAACCATAATTCATAAATTCCGCGGAAAATAAAAGCAATTCCGGCAACAATGGCTAAGAAGTGAAGGGTTTTATCTGGCCGCGTGAATGATGCAATTCCGGCAATAATAAATAAGACTCCAACAATTAGGCTAAACCAGTCAAAGCCCTTTTTAGTTTCTTCAAACATTGAAAAACCTCCCTAAAAATAAAATCATTAATATCATAGTTCAAATGGGTTGATAAAACAAGAAGAAAGGAAATCTCAACAAAGGAATTATAATATACAGGATGAAATAGTAAGCAACCTAAGATTAGTTTAGGGACTGACATAAGTTAAGTTACTTTCATAAAAAGCAAATACGCAGTACAACAATGGCCGCTAACGTTCGGCAAAACCGAACGCTAGCGGCCTATTGTTGCTTGCGGGGGCTCCCAGAGGCTAGCTTCGCGTCGAAAAACGAAGTCACAAGTGACTTCGTTTTAGAGCCCTTTGTCGTAATTTCCCGGGAAATTAAAGGTGCTCTTTAATACCGTTGGGAAAGTCCTTATCAATCTCCTTTAAGATTGGTAATAATGAATTAACATATTCATGATACGCTTCGATTGGCTTTAGATCTTTTGCTCGTGATTGTAGTAAGGTAAGAGCAATATCGTGCGCTCTTTGTTCATTTGTAATCATCTTTTACCACCTCAGTTATTCAGTTTATCAGATTTTCCACCTACTAGCATAAATTGTTTAATAACTTGATGAAAAATCGTTTGATCAAGTATGATCATTACTGCAAAACCAATTGTAGTTCCGATGGTATTGCTAATCAAATCATCCACATCGGCAACCCTTCCAATATGGAAAAGAAGGTCGCAAACAAATTGGTTACACTCGATAAATAAGCTGAAGAAAAAGCCATAGAGAATAGCACGACTGAAGGACATTTGGTGATTAATTAAATAAAGATAAACTCCTAGTGGCAAGGTCATCACAATATTTAAGAAAAATTCTTGGCTGAGTCCTTGGAGAGGGATGATATTAAATGGTACGCCGTGAAAGTAAAATAAAAGTTTATTAGCAGAACTAAAATTAAACATTGAAGGGGTTAGACAGAGCCAGTCGATAGCAGTTAAGTAGATAAAAAAGGTTGCGATTGTAATATGCTGGCCAAAGTTAGGGAATTTTGTCCAAAGGTGATTATGGGTGACAAGGACCGAGCCTGCAAAAAAATAAACGAAAAATGGGATCCAGTGAACTAATGCGTGCAAAGTGATTTCTCCTTCTACGAAAAATGGTATACAATAGGTTTTCAATGTTATATATCATAGTTGATTTTTTTAGTAATGACTAGTAAACCTAACTAGGATTAATAAAACTTCAATTATTGAGGAAGAGAGAGGATCAATGGCAGAAAAACAAGAATTTACGCGTAAACTTAAAAGTCGTCATATTCAATTAATGGCGCTTGGTGGAACGATTGGGACGGGATTATTTCTCGGATCGGGGAAGGCAATTCACGCTGCTGGTCCAGCAATCCTTTTAGCATATTTAATTACTGGAATTATTTGTTTTGGAATTATGCGGGCCCTGGGGGAATTGCTTCTTTCCGATTTACATTACCATTCATTTATGGATGCGATTCGTGATTATCTTGGTAATCGCGTGAGTTTTGTAATGGGCTGGGCTTATTGGGCGTGTTGGCTAGCATTGGCGATGGCCGAAGTTACCGCCATTGGATTATATTTTCAACTGTGGTTTCCTCAAGTTCCGCAATGGTTACCTGGATTAGTAACTCTGCTAATTTTACTGGGGTTAAATCTAATGACTGTTAGTACGTTTGGTGAGCTCGAATTTTGGTTTGCCCTTATTAAAATTTTGGCAATTGTTATTTTAATTGCTGTTGGTGTCATTTTAGTTTTACTTCATTTTCATTCGGCAAGCGGCTATCTCGCTACTCCTGCTAATTTAGTTAATGATGGGGGCTTTTTTGCTACCGGGACAAAGGGCTTCATGCTTTCTTTTCAAATGGTTGTATTTGCCTTTGTTGGAATTGAAATGGTAGGGGTGACAGCTGCTGAGGCAGAGAATCCTAAAGTTGTTATCCCTAAGGCAATTAATGGCATTCCTGTTCGAATTATGCTTTTTTATATCGGTGCATTGGCTGTCATTATGTGCATTTATCCGTGGAGTAAGCTTTCACCAAGTAATAGTCCGTTTGTCCTTGTTTTCCGTGACATCGGTCTTCCGGGGGCTGCTAGTATCGTTAATTTTGTTGTAATTACTGCTGCGGCTTCTGCTTGTAATAGTTCTCTATATACAACTGGTCGAATGTTGGCTGAGCTAACCTCTACTGCTCACCGGCCTGTGATCCGTAAGATTGGTCGCTTATCTAAGCGGTCGGTGCCTGCAACAGCGGTTATTATGTCTGCAATTGTTATTGGAATTGCCGCTATCTTAAACTTAGTAATGCCAGAAGGAGTTTTTACTTTTGTTTCCAGCATTGCTACCACGAGTTTTCTCTTTGTGTGGGCTGCTATCATCTTGGCACATTTAAAATATATTCGTCAGCATCCGCAAGCGAGGACTTTTAAGATGCCAGGCGCACCTTTTACTGACTATGTTATTTTAGTTTTTCTTTTTATTGTGCTAATTGTTTTATGTATGGAGAAACAAACTTTAATTGCTCTTATACTAACTTTAGCTTGGTTTGCAATTCTTGCCGTTGCTTCATTAACACAAAAGAAAGCATAAAAAATTCCCCGAGTTTTCGGGGAATTTTTTACTAACGATTCAAATGTAATTTACGTTGACACTCGGGACAAATGCCATGGACTTCGATGTTATTTCCTGTAACTAGATAGCCAGTCTTTTCATGAGTCATAACCGTTAATTCTTTCGTGATTGCAGTAAAATGTTCATCAGAAATCTTACCACAATTATCGCAGACGACATGATAATGCGGGTGGCCGAAATAATCAAAGTGGGTACTGCCGTCTCCATTTTTTAGCTCAATTACGAGATTATAATCAACGAAGAGTTTTAGAGTATTGTAAACAGTTGCCATACTGATATTGGCAACTGTGTCTTTAAGGTCATCATAAATCATTTCAACACTTGGATGAGTATGATGATTGATTAAGTAATTTAAGATAGTTTTCCGCTGGGGAGTAAGACGAACCTTGTTTTCACGGAGATGGTCAAGAGCTCGATCAAATTCTGCTTCTGCCATAATGTCGTCCCCTTTCTTAAAATAATTATAATCTATTGACATTATAACATTTACATTCACTAATTCAAAACATATAATAATTAACGGTCAGATAATAATTATTCTAAAGGAGGAGAGAATGATATGGATCAAAGTATCGCACGTAATGGAAAAAGTTATAGTCGCTTTTGGTTTATTTTTACTTTACTAGTTGGTACCTTTACGATGTCAATTAGTCAATCATCGTTGTCAACTGCCTATCCAACTTTAATGAACGCTTTTGGAATTTCAGCATCAACCGTTCAATGGCTGACGACTGGTTTTATGCTCGTAATGTGTGTCAGCATGCCAATTAGCCCGTGGATGCTCAATAATATGAGTTTTAAGACAATGTTCATTGGAGCACTGGGACTATTTGATATTGGATCCTTGATGATTATTTTAACCCCCGCGTCTTGGGGAATTAATGGCTTCTGGTTTATGATGATTGGACGAGCCATGGAAGCATTTGCTGTCGGAGTTTTATTCCCATCATATCAAACTGTTTTGCTTGAGATTACGCCTAAAGAAGAGCGGGGATCAACAATGGGAATTGCTGGTTTGGTAATGGGATCCGCCCTTGCCTGTGGACCGATTGTTTCAGGAATTGTTCTAAAGTTTTTTAGCTGGAAGAGCCTTTTTATCCTCTTTATGCTTGTTATTTCGGCAATTATTTTAATGGCTGCTAGCGGACTGATCCAAGATGTAATGGAGCGGCATGAAACAAACCTTGATTGGCTATCAGTAATCTTACTAGTTGGATTAATTGGGATTATGTACGTTGTTGACCAAACCGGAAAAAAGAATCCTGCATGGGGAATAAATGCAGGGATCTTTATCGTTAGTCTTATTGCGGTTACCTGGTTCTGTATTCGACAGCTTCATCTCAAGCACCCGCTATTGGAATTACGGGTATTGAAGACTTTTAATTATGATTTAGCAATTCTTTTAACATCGATTTCATATATTGCGTTAATTGTAACGACAATTATTTTTCCCCTTTATTATCAGGGAGTATTAAAAGTTAGTCCATTTGTTTCTGGGATGGCCCTAGTACCTGGCGCTGCTTTTCTAAGCATCCTGAATCCTTTATCAGGAAAATTAGCTGATAAAATTGGGTTTAAACCGACAATGCTGGTGGGAATGTTTATGATTATCATTGGCTGGGTTGCTGGCTTAATTGTCCTTAATCACCTTAGCTTGCTGGGGATGATCCTTTGTGCAATGGTAATTGAAGGTGGAAATGCCTTTGTAATGATGCCGGCCGTCACACTGGGAGCAAATGCCTTACCTGATAAATTAGTGCCCCACGGAACAGCCGTAATTACAACAGTCCGGCAAGTTCTCGGGTCCGCGGGTGTTACTATTTCAACACTGATCTTAACGGTTGCTACTACAAATGCACTTCAACGGGGAAGTTCGGCGCAAGTCGCTTCCCTTCACGGCTATCATTTAGTATTTATTGGCATGATCGTCACTGAATTGATTGGCCTCGTGCTAGCATTTATGCTAAAAAATACTAATAAGGAAAAAAGTACAAAATAACCAAAAATTCGTATATAAATTAGGGAGGAGAAAATTTCTGCTCCCTATTTATTTGTGCGCCCGGCATGGGTATTAGCTAGGCGGTGAGAGTCCGCTATGGGCCGTAGT
>OFGE01002768.1_pt1 | contig 12542 bp, 13 predicted proteins | sample 1521681 | NCBI WGS metagenome assembly OFGE01 (sample SAMEA3504093, study PRJEB24116) | mouse gut metagenome | biome: mouse gut; feature: mouse-associated habitat; material: faeces | place: Denmark | collected 2011 | reverse complement strand
GCGGCAACCTGGGAGCAGGTGGGGTTGAACAGTCCCTTGTCAACCCCAAGGGAATTTGCAGAGAGGGCAGACCAGCGGTTCGCGGCCCAATTTGCCAAGACATGACAGGAGGATTGCCGGATGGAATCATTAAGAGAGTTATATAAAATAGGTGTTGGACCATCTTCGTCACATACTATGGGTCCACAAAGAGCTGCTCAATATATTTTAAAGAAATATCCAGATGCGTTACGTTTTCATGTTGATTTACATGGTTCTTTAGCATTAACAGGGAAAGGACATTTGACAGATGATATTATAGAAAAAACTTTTGCTCCAATACCTGTTACATTTTCTTTTAAATCTGATGAATTAGCATATCATCCTAATGGTATGTTGATTCATGTTTTTAATCAGGATAATCAAGAAGAAGATGTTATAGAAGTTTATTCAATAGGTGGAGGATCTATTGTTTTTCAAGGTGAGAAAGAAAATCAAATGATAGATGTTTATAAAGAAAAAACAATGAGTGAAATTCTTAAATATGTTGAAGAACAAGGAATATCATTATATGATTATGTTTTAGAAAATGAAGATGAAGATTTTGTAGAATATTTATATAAAATATTGAATACAATGTTTTCAAGTGTTGAAAATGGACTGAGAAAAGAAGGAACAATTCAGGGAAGATTAAAGTTAAAAAGAGTGGCTAAATCAATGTTTCAACATGCACAAAATACAAGACGAGAAGCAGATAGAGAAAGATTGTTTATTTCAAGTTATGCTTATGCAGTAGCTGAAGAAAATGCTGATGGGGGAGAAATCGTTACAGCTCCAACATGTGGTGCAAGTGGAATTGTTCCAGCTATTTTATATTATGCATATAAACAACTTCATATTGAGAAAAAGGATCTTATTAAGGCACTTGCTATTGGGGGACTTTTTGGTAATGTCATTAAAAAGAATGCAACTATTTCAGGAGCAGATGGAGGATGTCAGGCAGAAGTTGGATCAGCTTGTGCAATGGCAGCAGCAATGATGGCATGGAATTATGAATTGAATAACAATTTGATAGAATATGCAGCTGAAATGGGATTAGAACATAACTTAGGATTGACATGTGATCCAGTTGGAGGATATGTGCAAATTCCATGTATTGAACGAAATGGATATGGTTCTTTACGGGCATTAGATGCAGCAATGTTAGCCAAACAATTAGGATATATGCGCAAGAACAAAGTGTCTTTTGATACTATTGTTAAAGTTATGAAAGAAACTGGTAAAGATTTATCTAGTGCTTATAAAGAAACATCTTTAGGTGGTTTAGCAAAGGAATTTGGATTATAATGAGTGCTTTATATGTTCATGTACCATTTTGCCATCATATTTGTTCATATTGTGATTTTTGTAAAGTTTTTTATCAAGAAGATTGGGTAGAAAGATATTTGGATGCTTTAGCTTTTGAAATCAAAGATAAAAAAATAACAGGAGATTATCAAACAATTTATATTGGTGGAGGAACTCCAAGTTCTTTATCTTTAAGACAATTAAAAAAATTATTGGATTTATTACAACCATTTTCTCAACATTCTTTAGAATATAGTATAGAAGTAAATCCAGAATCAATGAATGAAGAAAAACTTAATTTATTAAAAGAGTATCAGGTGAATAGATTGAGTATAGGGGTCCAGACTTTTCATAATAAATTACTTAAAGAAATAGGAAGACATCATACTTCTAAGGAAGCTATCCATTTTATTGAATTAGCTCAATCGATGGGATTTGATGATATGAATGTTGATTTAATCTATGGATTACCTCAACAAACTTTAGAAGATGTATATGAAGATATTGAAATTATCAATCAATTAGGAATTGGACATATTTCTATTTATTCTTTGATATTAGAAGATTATACAATATTAAAACATCATGGGTACATACCTTTAAATGATGAAGAAGATGCTTATTGGTATGAACATATTCATTCTTATCTCAAAGAAAAAGGATTTATTCATTATGAAGTTAGTAATTATTATAAAAAGAAACCTTCTTTACATAATTTGGTATATTGGCATTATCAGGATTATCAAGGAATAGGTTTATCAGCACATTCTTTGATTCATCATCATAGATTAGAAAACACAAGAAATTTAACAAAGTATTTGAATCATTGTTATTTAGATAATGATTATCATTTAGAATTAAATGATGAAATTTTTGAAAAGATAATGATGGGATTACGTTTAAGAGAAGGTTTGGATATAGATGAAATCAATGATTTATATCATATTGATTTATTGGAAAAATACAAAGATGTGATTAATAAATATGTACAATTGCATATGTTAGAAATAAAAGATAGATATCTAAGAGTAACATTTAAAGGGATGAATTATTTAAATACTATATTGGTTGATTTTTTAGATTGATTGAGAAATATATATTCATTAAATTGGATAAGTATAATCGAAAAAATAAAATATGGAAGATAGTGAAAAACTATCTTTTTAATTTAAAAACATTTTTAGCACAAAAGTGTTGACAGTGCTAAAAAGTTGAGTATAATAAAATTAGCACAAGGATAATTTGAGTGCTAAGGGAGGTTAAGATATGCTAACAGCTAGGCAATTACTTATATTCAAATGTATTGTTGAAGAATTTGTGGAAACAGCTGAACCTGTTGGATCAAAATTATTAATGACAAAATATCAACTTCCGTATTCAAGTGCAACAATAAGAAATGAAATGTCATTTTTAGAAGAACATGGTTATTTAGAAAAAACGCATACATCTTCAGGACGTGTACCTTCTACACAAGGTTATAGATTTTATGTCAATACTTTATTACAACCTAATGTAGAAGAGGAAGTAAAAAACAGAGTGGCTACATTTTTAGGAGATCGTCATCGTTCGTTAAATGAAATTATCCAAGAAAGTTGTCAAATATTAAGTGAATTAACTCATTTAACAACTGTTGCATTAGGACCTAATTCTGATTATGAAAGACTGCAAAATATAACATTAGTTCCACTTAGTGAGCATAGTGTAACAGCTATTATTGTAACTGATAAAGGGCATGTTGAAAATAAAATGTTTAATGTAAAAAATAATGCTTATTTAGAGGATTTAACAAGTTGTGTAAATGTTATGAATGATTTGTTGGATGGAACACCAATTAATCAAGTTGCTTTTCGATTAGAGAGAGATGTAAGACCTGTATTAAGTGCGAGAATTAAAGAACATGAAATTTTATTTAATGCTTTTTTAGAGGCATTTATGAAATTTGCAAATAGTAATGTTTATTTTTCAGGAAAAGAGAATATGCTATATCAACCAGAATATAATGATGTAAATAAGTTAAGACAATTAGTTAGTGCTTTTGAAAATTCTCAATCTTGGAAAAGTTTAGAACCACTTGGTTTAGAAGAAGGAGTAAGTGTAAGAATTGGTAGTGATTCTCCAATTGAAGAGTTAAGTGATGTATCAGTTATATCTGCATCATTTAAAACAGGAGATGAATCTAAGGGATCAATTTCTGTTATAGGGCCTACACGAATGCCTTATGAAAAAGTTGTTTCTTTAGTTGACTATATATCGAAATCTATAGAGCAAGTGCTCTTAAAAGAATTAGATGATGAATAGAGGTGAAAAAATGGTAGAAGAAAAGAAAGAAGATGAAGTTGTTGAAACTGTTGATGAAAATGAAGAGGCAGTAGAAACAGAAGTTGTTGAGGATTCAAAAGAGTTATTTGAACAAAAAATAGCAAAACTTGAAGAAGAAGTTAATACTTGGAAAACTGATTATTATAAAGTATTTGCTGATATGGAAAATTCAAAAAGAAGATTGGAGAAAGAACATTCAAATTCAATGAAATTTATGATGCAATCTTTTATTGAAGAGTTATTGCCTGTTATAGATAACTTTGAAAGATCTTTAAATGTTGAAAATCCTAGTGATGAAATTCAAACTTTTTTGAAAGGATATCAAATGATTTTTAATCAATTGATGAATATTTTAGAAAAAAATGGTGTTGAAGTTATAGAAGCACAAGGAAAGGAATTTGATCCTAATTTACATCAAGCTGTTATGATGGCACAAGATGAAAATTATGATTCAAATATCATTGTTGAAGAACTTCAAAAAGGATATAAATTAAAGGATCGCGTTATTCGTGCATCTTTAGTAAAAGTAAATGAATAAATTTAAGGAGGATATTATATTATGGGAAATAAGATTATTGGTATTGACTTAGGTACTACAAACTCATGCGTGAGTGTTATGGAAAATGGTGAAGCAAAAGTTATAGCTAATCCAGAAGGTTTAAGAACAACAGCTTCTGTTGTTTCATTTAAAAATGGTGAAATTGTTGTAGGTGAGGCTGCTAAACGTCAAGCAGTTACAAATAAAGACACAATTATGTCTATCAAAAGACATATGGGAACTGGTTATAAGACTGCTGTTAATGGAAAGGAATATACACCTCAAGAAATTTCAGCAATGATTTTACAAAATTTAAAAGCAACTGCTGAAGCATATTTAGGTGAAAGTGTGAATAAAGCAGTTATTACTGTACCTGCATATTTTAATGATGCACAACGTCAAGCAACAAAAGATGCTGGAAAGATTGCAGGGTTAGAAGTTGAACGTATTATTAATGAACCAACTGCTGCTGCATTAGCCTTTGGTGTTGATAAATTAGATAAAGAACAAAAAGTTTTAGTTTATGATTTAGGTGGAGGAACATTTGATGTTTCTATCTTAGATTTAGCTGATGGTATGTTTGAAGTATTAGCAACAGCTGGAGATAACCGTTTGGGTGGAGATGATTTTGACCAAAAAGTTATGGATTGGATTGTTGCAGAATTCAAAAAAGAACAAGGTGTTGATTTAAGTGCTGATAGTATGGCAATGCAACGTGTTAAAGAAGCAGCAGAAAAAGCTAAGAAAGATGTTAGTGGTGTAATGCAAACACAAATTTCATTACCATTTATTTCTGCTGGTCCAGCTGGTCCATTACATTTAGAATTAACATTAACAAGAGCTAAATTTGATGAATTAACTCATGATTTAGTTATGCGTACAGAAGGACCTGTAAGACAAGCATTAAGTGATGCAGGAATGTCTCCAAATGAAATTGATCAAGTATTATTAGTTGGAGGATCTACACGTATTCTTGCTGTTCAAGAATCAGTTAAAAGATTATTAGGAAAAGAACCAAATAAATCAGTAAATCCTGATGAAGTTGTATCAATGGGTGCTGCAATTCAAGGTGGTGTAATTGCTGGTGATGTAAAGGATATTGTTTTATTAGATGTTACACCATTATCATTAGGAATTGAAACTATGGGTGGAGTTATGACTGTATTGATTGAAAGAAATACAACAATTCCAACAACAAAATCACAAATTTTCTCAACTGCTGCAGATAATCAACCTGCTGTTGATATTAATGTATTACAAGGTGAAAGATCTATGGCTAAAGATAATAAACAATTAGGTTTATTTAAATTAGATGGAATTGAACCAGCACCTAGAGGTGTGCCTCAAATTGAAGTTACATTTAATATTGATGTAAATGGAATTGTCAATGTTAAAGCTAAAGATATGAAAACACAAAAAGAACAATCTATTACTATTCAAAATTCTACTGGTTTAAGTGATGAAGAAATTGATAGAATGGTTAAAGAAGCTGAAGCAAATAAAGCTGATGATGAAAAGAAACGTAAAGATATTGAAACAAGAAATAAAGCAGAACAAATGATTAATGAAATTGATAAAGCTTTAGCTGAACAAGGAGATAAAATTGATGATAATCAAAAATCTCAAGCAACTGCTTTAAGAGATGAATTAAAGAAAGCATTAGCTGAAAATGATATGGCTACATTAGAAACTAAGATGAATGAATTAGAACAAGTAGCACAACAAATGGCAGCATATCAATATCAACAATCTCAAGGTGCTAATCCAACAGATAATGGAAATGCAGCAAATGACGATGTTGTAGATGCTGATTTTACAGAAAAGAATTAATATAAAGCCAAGGCTTTTGCCTTGGTTTTATCTAATGAAGAGGTGAGATAATGGCTGATAAAAGAGATTATTATGAGGTTTTAGGCATTTCTAAAAGTGCAAGTTCTGATGAAATTAAACGTGCATATAGAAAAATGGCTAAAAAATATCATCCTGATGTCAATAAAGAACCTGGAGCAGAAGAAAAATTCAAAGAAGTACAAGAAGCATATGATGTGTTATCTGACGACAATAAAAAAGCTGCTTATGATCGTTATGGACATGCTGCATTTGATCAAACTGGTGGATTTGGTGGCGCTGGAGGCTTCCAAGGTGGATTTGGTGGTTTTGAAGATGTAGATTTGGGAGATATTTTTGGATCATTTTTTGGTGGAGGAACACAACGTCAAAGAAAAACTGGCCCAATTCGTGGAGAAGATCGTTTTCTACAATTAGAAATTGATTTTATGGATGCAATCAGAGGAAAGAAAACAGAAATAAAAATCAATTTTGATGAACAATGTTCACATTGTCATGGAACTGGAGCAAAAACACCAAATGATGTACAAACATGTTCACGTTGTGGTGGTACTGGAACAATTAGAACACAACAACGTTCTCCATTTGGAACATTTGTTAATCAAACAACTTGTCCTGATTGTCAAGGAACTGGTAAGGTTGTTAAAGAGAAATGTTCACATTGTCATGGTAATGGATATGTTAATAAGAAGATTACTGTTGAATTGAATATACCTGCTGGTATTAATACACATCAACAATTAAGAGTACAAGGAAAAGGGCATAGAGGTGCTAATGGTGGACAAAATGGTGATTTATATGTTGAGATTTATGTAAGACCACATCAACATTTTAAACGTGATGGAAAGAATATTGCTATTACAATTCCAATTTCTGCTGTTGATGCTACTTTAGGATGTGAAGTAGATGTACCAACTGTTTATGGTGATGTAACTTTAAAAGTTCCAGAAGGGACACAACCAGGAACAACTTTACGTTTGAAAGGTAAAGGAGTTAAGGATTTACGTAGTGATAATTATGGGGATCAGTATGTTAAGATTGATGTAAAAATTCCTACAAAACTTTCACGTGATGAAAGGGATTTATATCATAAATTAAAAAAGAATTCAAAAAAAGAATCTATCTTTGAACAATTCAAAAAGGGATTTAAAAAATAATTTTTAACAAGTCTTAAGTAATAGTTTTATTACTTGAGATTTTTTTATTATATTTTCTTTAATAATAATAAAATGATTTATAATGTAAATAAGAAGAAAAGGATACTTCATATGAAGTATCCTTTGAATGTATATTTATATTAAGATCCTTTTCTAAGAGTTCTTAATTCTCTAGCTGAGACTTTAACTTTTTTTGGTTTTCCATTGACTAAAATTGTTGCTTTTTGTAAATTTACATTCCATTTTCTTCTTGTTGCATTTAATGCATGAGAACGAGTATTTCCAGACATAGGTCCTTTTCCACTAATTTCACATTTTCTAGACATTTGATTCACCATCCTTTATATCAATGTTTTACATACTTTGTTATAATATCATTAATGTATTGAAATTGCAAACTTTTTTTTATTTTTTATAAGTGAAAAGTATGTAATTTATGAATGTTTTTAAAAATACTTCAATTTTTTTAAATGTTTTCATTTTTTTGTTTACTTATTTATATGACTACGATATAATTCGATTGCATTATATTTGAATTATTTGTCAATACTTTAAAAATAAGATATAATATATTTGATTTTATAAACTAAAATGGAGGAATAAATATGATTAAAAAAACGACAGATTTAGGAGATATTAATCTATCATTAGATGTTGTTGCAAGTATAACAGGTGGAGCTGCAACTGAATGTTATGGTGTTGTTGGTATGGCAAGTCAAAAAATTATGAAAGATGGTTTTTATGATTTGTTAGGTAGAGAAAATTATGCTAAGGGTATTGTTGTTAATGATGGAGATTCAGGTATTGTTATAAATGTATATATTATTGTTGGTTATGATGTAAAAATTTCTGAAGTTGTTTATGAAGTTCAAAAGAAGGTTAAATATGTTTTAGAAACAACTTTAGATATTGATATAGAAGCAGTGAATGTATTTGTACAAAGCATTCGAGTATTAGATTAATGGGAGGTATGGCATGAAAGTCATTGATGGTAGTCTATTTAAGAGAATGGTTGTTACAGGAGCAATTGTACTTCATAATAATCATCCTGAAATTGATGCATTGAATGTTTTCCCAGTTCCTGATGGGGATACTGGAACAAATATGTCTTTAACGTTTAGTGCAGGAGCAAGTGAAATTGAAAATTTAGATTCTCATGATATTTATGAAGTTGCAAAGAAATTATCAAAAGGATTATTGATGGGAGCTAGAGGAAATTCTGGTGTTATTCTTTCTCAGATTTTTAGAGGTATTTCTATTGCTTTTGAAGGAAAGAAAGAAGTTAATGCTGTTGAATTAGCTCAAGCATTACAAAATGGAGCAAAGGTTGCTTATAAGGCAGTTATGAGACCTGTTGAAGGGACAATATTAACTGTCATTAGAGAAGCAAGTGAAGCTGTTGTTCAGTATGCTCAAGATGATATGGAAATAGAAGATGTCTTTTCATATTTTGTAAAAGAAGCAGATCAATCATTGGAAAGAACACCTGAATTATTGCCAGTTTTAAAAGAAGTCGGTGTTGTTGATAGTGGTGGAGCTGGATTACTTTTAGTATTTACTGGATTCATGGCTGGATTAGCTGGTGAAACTATTGAAAGAGTAGAAATTAAAGGTGAGGCACAAAAAGATGTTTTGGTTGAAGTAGAATCTGATAGTGAGGAAGCATATGGTTATTGTACTGAATTTATTTTACGTTTAGACCAAGCAAAAATGAAAGCATTTAAAGAAGAAAGATTAAGAAATGAGTTGGAAAGACTTCCTGGAAATAGTATTGTTGTTGTTCAAGATGAAGATATTGTGAAAGTTCATGTTCATACTTTAAAACCAGGTAATGCTTTAAATGCAGCACAAAGATATGGTGAATTTGTTAAGTTAAAGATTGAAAATATGCAAGAGCAACATAATTCTATTTTAGAGGCAAATGCTGGAAAAGCTGAAGAAGAAGTTGCTACACCTGATATTCCTTCCCCTGAAAAAGATGTTGCAGTTATTAGTGTTGCAGCTGGTGATGGAATTAAGAATATGTTTTTAGAATTACATTGTGATTATGTTGTTAGTGGTGGACAAACAATGAATCCTTCAGCAGAAGACATTGTTGCTGCTATTAGAAGAGTTAATGCAAAGCATGTTATTATTTTACCAAATAATTCTAATATTGTTATGACTGCACAACAAGCTTCTATTATTTTGGAAGATGAAATTGATGTAAAAGTTATTCCTTCTAAAACAATACCACAAGGATTATCTGCATGTATTATGTATAATCCAGAAGTATCTTTAGAAGAAAATTTAGATGAAATGAAAGAAGCGATTGCTAATGTGAAAACTGGACAAGTAACATTTGCAATTAAAGATACAAATATTGATGGTGTAGATATTAAAGCAAATCATTATATGGCATTATGTGAAAAAGAGATAACAGCATGTTTACCAAATAAAATTGATGCATTAAAGGAAACATTAAATCAACTTGTAGATGACGATTCTGAAATTATTACTTTGATTTATGGAGAAGATGTAACTAAGGAAGAAGTTGAAGTGATAGAGGAGTATGTTGAAGATACATTTGAAGCAGAATTAGAATGTGTTGAAGGTAAACAACCTGTTTATTCATTTATTGTAGGTGTTGAATAAGATACTTTATAATGTTGTCAAATACTTATAGATGTAAAAAGCCTGATGGATTCAGGTTTTTTTATTATTTAGATCATTTTAATAGTTTTATTGATGAAGAAAAAGGTGATATGAAGATTATTATAAATAATTTGCAAAAAATTGAAGTTAAATAAAAATTAATATATGAATAAATAAGTTATCGTATATTGAAAATTATTAAGAAACTAATTTGTAGTGATTTATTGCATATAAGCCAAAATATATGATATAATGCTTAAATAGAAATGGAGTGATAAATGTGATTATTGGGATACCAAAAGAAATAAAAAATAATGAAAATAGAGTTTCATTAACACCTGCAGGAGCATATGCACTTGTTAAAGAAGGACATAGTGTTTTAGTTGAAAAAGGGGCAGGAATTGGAAGTGGATTTAGTGATGAAGAATATCAAAATGCAGGAGCAACTCTTTGTAATGTTGAAGAAGTTTTTGCTAAAGCTCATTTAATTGTGAAAGTGAAAGAATATTTAGAAAGTGAATATAAATATTTAAGAGAAGATCAATTAGTCTTTACTTATCTTCATATTGCTAATGATAAACCATTTGCAGATGCACTTATTCAATCAAAAACATCTGCTATTGCATATGAAACTATTGTTTCAAAGAATAATTCTTTACCATTATTAACACCAATGAGTGAAGTGGCTGGAAGAATGGCTGTTCAAGTAGGTGCTAATATGTTACAGAAATCAAATGGAGGAAGTGGTATTTTATTAGGTGGAGTTCCTGGTGTTATGCCTGCAAATGTTGTTATTATTGGTGGAGGTGTTGTTGGATTTAATGCTGCTCGTATAGCAAGTGGATTAGGGGCACAAGTACAAGTCTTTGATATTGATGCTCAAAGAATGGCGTATATAGATGATGTAAGTAATGGAACAATTCATACAATCTATAATAATGAATATAATTTAAAAGAATCGTTAAAGACAGCAGATTTAGTTATTGGTGCTGTTTTAATTCCTGGAGCAAAAGCTCCAAAATTAGTAACTAAAGATATGGTTAAACTTATGAAAAAGGGAAGTGCAATTGTAGATGTAGCTATTGATCAAGGAGGTTGTATAGAAACATGTGATCATACAACTACTCATGATCATCCAACATTTGAAAAATATGGTGTTTTACATTATTCTGTTGCTAATATGCCAGGAGCAGTTCCAAGAACGTCAACAATGGCTTTATCTAATGCTACATTACCTTATATCTTAAAACTTGCTCATTTAGGATTAGATGCTTTAAAACAAGATGAGGGATTTATGAAAGGATTAAATACACATCAAGGAGTATTTACATGTCAAGCTGTTGCTGAGGCTTTGAATGGTGTTTATAAAGATCCAAAAGAAATATTATAATGAAGAAGCTAACAATAAGTTAGCTTTTTTAATTAGTGAATAATAATTATGTCATTTAGGCATGAATAAGAATACAGAATAGGTATTAGACATTGATGGTAATCTATTTTAATATAAATATAATTAATATAAATAAAGGAGAATCAAAATGTTTTCTAATAAAGATTTAAAAGATATGATTATTCCATTGTTTTTTGAACAATTACTTGTTATGTTGGTTGGAATAGTTGATACATTTGTTGTAAGTTATTGTGGAGAAGCAGCTGTATCAGGAGTTTCACTTGTTAATAGTTTTAATACTATATTTATTTTTTTATTTACGGCTTTAGCTTCTGGTGGGGCAGTTGTGATTAGTCAATATATAGGACATAAAGATCAAAAAAATAGCATACGAGCATCAAGTCAATTATTAATGTTCTCTTGTGTTTTTTCAGTATTTGTTTCTATTATTGTATTATCTTTTGATAAAGTATTATTGACTATCTTATTTGGTAAGGTAGAAAATAATGTTATGGATGCTTGTATGATATATTTAAAAATTTCAGCATTTTCATATCCTGCTTTAGCCATTTATAATGCTGGAGCTTCTTTATATAGAAGTATGGCTAAAACAAATATGATTATGTATATTTCTATTGCAGCTAATATTATTAATGTGATTGGAAATATTATAGGAGTGTATATATTGAAAGCTGGAGTTGCAGGTGTTGCTATTCCATCTTTAATAGCAAGATTATTTTCTGCAATAGTTATCACCTATTTATGTTTTAATCATTCTTTAACAACCTATTATACTCAAAAGGATATATTAATGTGGGATAAAGAGATATTAAAAAAAGTTTTAAATATTGCTATTCCTAATGGTATAGAGAATGGAATTTTTCAATTTATCAAAGTAGCATTAAGTAGTGTTGTTGCTTTATTTGGAACATATCAAATAGCAGCCAATGGAATCGCCCAAAGTATTTGGTCATTAGCAGCTTTAATGAATTCTACAATGGCACCAGTATTTATTACAGTCATAGGTCAATGTATGGGCGCAAATGATATTCAAGCAGCAGATCAATATTTTAAAATATTAATGAAATGGACAGTCATATTAGCAGTAGGATGGAATATATTTGTTTTTGCAATTACACCAATATTCTTACAATTTTATAATATATCAAATCAAACAAAAGAAATGATTATTTGGTTGGTTTTGATTCATAATATATTTAATGGATTTATGATCATGGGCTTTTAGCTGATTAAAATATCTCAGTAGTAAAATAGGCATAAAATATAAACTTTATTCCCTAGAATTCCTTTTAAAAACTCATGTCACAGG
>OFGE01002764.1_pt1 | contig 12552 bp, 9 predicted proteins | sample 1521681 | NCBI WGS metagenome assembly OFGE01 (sample SAMEA3504093, study PRJEB24116) | mouse gut metagenome | biome: mouse gut; feature: mouse-associated habitat; material: faeces | place: Denmark | collected 2011 | reverse complement strand
ATCCATTTCTGCCGTATTCACTGATTCTATCTGCGCAGGAGCTAAAGCGTCTGGCTAATTATCCAAAGCCTGTTTATACTTCATTTCCGGTACCGATTATACTGAGGGAGCAGCTCACAAAGGAGGCTTTGCATTCAACACAAGCGGCGGAGGGCATAAACGGAACGGTACATTCTTTTTTGGATTTGAATTTCTTTGTCTGGTTTAACCGCAATTTATTAGATGAAGATAAATTAAAAAACATACTTAAGGAAAAAGAAGCTGTGATCCGCAGCGGGAAAAAGGCGTTGGAGCATAAAAAGCAGGAGTATGCCGGATATATCGGGATGCAGGAGCAGTTTAAGCGGCAGAAGGTGACAAAACAGTCTTTTGACAATGTAAAAGAGGGTATCCGCAGGCATAACGTGGAACTGGCGGATGCTGCCAAAGAGCTGATCCGGCTAAGGGAAGCGTTTATGCAGCAGGAAGCTTTGTTAAAAGAGAGCGAGGGCATGGGTATAAAGCTTGAGGCTGATATCTTTAAGCTAAACAGGCGCATCAAGGATTTTGACGGGCTTTGCAGCTCTTATGAAGCATACCGCGAGGACAGCCGCCTTCTTCAGAAAAACAGGCAGCAGACAGAACGTGTGCAAAACCAGCAAAGGTTAAAAAAGGAGAGGGTTTTTAAGCTAGAGCAGAAGCTAATTACGGCAAGAAACAATTTTTTGGATCTCTCCCGCAGATTGGAGGAATCCTTGGCGAGACGGACGTATTTTGCACAGTATAAAGGGGCTGCTGCTGAGGGGGTGAGTGTATTTTCAAGGAAGGAAGCTCAGGAAGCGGAGGTTTGCTATGAGACGGTAACGGGAGGCATCGGCGCGGAGCAGGCGGAATTAGAACGGCTTTTGAAAGAAGCAGAACAGCGTTATACAAAGGCTTTTGAAGAGCTTAACAGGTGCAAAGAAAAATACGGCCTTAGCGAAGGTGCGTGTCGTGGCGTACATTATGACAAGAATGAAGAACAGCACCAGGAAACGATCCTTTGGGAACAGGAGCAAAAAATAAAGAAAAAGGATGCCGAGATTTCGGATGCTAGAATCCGCCATGCGCTGCTTGGCCAAAAGAGGGAGAATAAATTTGCAGAATTAAAGGAGCGCTGCCAAAAGGACGAACCGATTTTGGCGCAGGACATCCGTACAATTGATTTTTCCGATGCGATGCTTACACTTGCGTATCAAAAAAAAGAAGCCGAAAAGGAAGAGACGGATATTGCAAAAAGGATCCAGTCTTATGAGGGCAATCTGGCCGCCCTGGCGGAATATGAGGAATTTGAATGCATACAAAAGGTGGAATGGGAGCTGGATTTTGGGGCGGTGACAGGGGAACAGCTGGCAAAGCAGAAAGGCATCCTGGTGCGGGATTACCATGCCAGTTTAGAAGGAAGGCGGGGAGCGCGTGCAGATTTGGAACGTACAATTAACCGGATGTTAAGAAACGAGGCGTTTTCGGAGGATTTTTACCAGAAACCACTGGAAGCTATGCTGCAGCTAACAGGGGATGCCCCAAAAGCGCTCTGGCAGCTTGATACGACGCTTGCTTCGTATCAGAGCCTGATAGAGAAGCTTATGGTGGATATTTCTCTGGTGGAAAAGGAGAAGGGGAAGATTGTGGAGCTTATTGGCGATTATTTAAAGGAAGCGCATGCCAATTTGAATAAGATTGACCACAATTCTACAATTATGATTAAAAACCGCCCTGTAAAAATGCTGCGGGTGGAGCTGCCGGGCTGGGAGGAGAATGAGAATTTTTACAGTCTGCGCTTAAAGGATTATATGGACGGCATTACGGCAAAGGGCATTGCGCTTTTGGAGGAAAACAAAAATCTGCAGGAATACCTGGGGACAAAAGTGACAACGAAAGGGCTTTTCGATGCTGTTGTGGGGATTGGGAATGTCCAGATTAAGCTGTATAAGGTTGAAGCGCAGCGGGAGTATCCTATTACATGGGCAGATGTGGCGAAAAACTCAGGCGGCGAAGGGTTTTTATCAGCATTTGTAGTTTTGTCGGCGCTGCTTTATTATATGCGCAGGGATGAAACAGATTTGTTTGCGGATCGTAATGAGGGGAAGGTGCTTTTGATGGACAACCCATTTGCCCAGACAAATGCGGCGCATTTGCTTACGCCCTTGATCAATATGGCGGATAAGATGAATACGCAGCTTATTTGCCTGTCAGGCCTTGGCGGGGAGGCGATTTATAATTGCTTTGATAATATTTATGTGCTGTCGCTTGTTGCCGCAAGCCTGAGGAATGATATGCAGTATTTGAAGGCGGGGCATGTAAGGGGAAGCGGGCAGGAGGAGATATTGCCGGCGCAGATTGAGGTGGTTGGGTAGCAGGAGAGGATGGCAAAGGGGCCTATAATATGCCAAATGAGGAGGGTTTTAAAACAGGATTGAAATAGCATGTGTTAGGTGTTAAAATTGAGCCAATATTATAGATGTATGCTGGGGGATATTTTTTGCTGTATTAAATGCCCGGTATGGATGTGGAAATGTGGTATATGAAAGGGCAGAAAGAGGATCGTTATGTATAATTATAAAATTACAGTTGCATATGATGGGACGAGGTATAAAGGCTGGCAGTCACAAAGATCTACAGATGCGACAATCCAGGCAAAACTAGAGGGTGTTTTGAAACGCACATTCGGATATCCTATTGAGGTGGTAGGGTCTGGCAGGACGGATGCTGGGGTCCATGCCAAAGGCCAGATCGCGAATTTTCACTTGTACGAAGCCGTTGACGAGGACGAGCTGATGGGGATTTTTAATACTTACTTGCCGGAGGATATTGCAGTCTGTGCCCTGGAGGAGGCCCCAGAGCGGTTTCACAGCAGGTTTATGGCGTCAGAAAAGACATACCGTTACCGTATTCATACCAGTAATGTCCCGGAGGTTTTTGAGCGGAAATATGTGTTTTCTTTAAACCACGTTGGGACGATACAGCTTGGGCAGATGCAAAAAGCGGCAAGCTATCTGATAGGGACTAAGGATTTTACTTCGTTTTGCGGTAACAGCCATATGAAAAAATCAGCGGTGCGGACAATTTATGATATCCGGTTTGAGAAGCTGCCAGAAGAGATACGGATTGATTTTCGCGGCAATGGATTTTTGCAGCATATGGTGCGTATTATGACAGGGACTCTGATTGAAGTCGGGCAGGGCAAAAAGAAGGCGGAGGATATGCCGGGGATTTTAGCCGCAAAAAACAGGGCGCTCGCAGGCTTTACCGCGCCGCCGCAGGGGCTGATGCTAATGCAGGTGAAATACAAATTAGGGGATTGCGATGTCTAAACAAAAAGAAAAATGGCTTGTGGCCGCCAAAAAGGCAGATTTTTCTGCAATTGCACAGAAATATGGAATTGATCAGGTAACAGCACGGATTATCCGGAATCGGGGTATGATAGAAGACGCGGATATTGCAAAATATCTAAGGCCGGATTTGGATGGGCTTTATTCGCCGCACCAGATGAAAGATCTGGACTGCCTGGTTGGTATTTTGCAGGAGAAAATAAAAGGGCAAAAAAAAATCCGGGTGATTGGAGATTATGATATTGATGGAATCCAGTCTACTTATATTTTAGTCAAGGGTATACAGCGTGCAGGGGGTATTGTGTCGAACGCCATTCCTGATCGTGTTAAGGATGGATACGGGATCAACGAAAACCTGATTGTACAGGCAAAGGAAGACGGGATGGACACCATTGTTACCTGTGACAATGGGATTGCAGCCATTGACGCGATTGCATATGCAAAGGAGCTTGGGCTTACAGTCCTTGTAACAGATCACCATGATATCCCTTACAAAGAAGAGGGGGGTGTGCGTACCTACCGCAAAAGCCTGGCGGATGCCATTGTAAACCCCAAACAAAGCGGCTGTAACTATCCTTTTGACGGTATTTGCGGAGCCGTAGTGGCATTTAAGGTAGTGCAGGCTTTGTATGAAGCGTGCCAGATTCCGGCTTCAGAGGCTATGGAGTTTTTAGAGAACGCAGCGTTTGCCACGGTTGGGGATGTTATGGATTTAGTAGATGAAAACAGGATTATTGTAAAATATGGAATTGAACAGATGCGCCAGTCCAAAAACCGGGGGTTTCGTGCTTTAGTGGCACAAAAGGAGGTACAGCCAAAGAAGCTTAGTGCTTATCACCTGGGGTTTGTCTTAGGGCCGTGCTTAAATGCCAGCGGAAGGCTGGATACGGCGGTCCGGTCATTAAAGCTATTGATGGCAAAAGAGGAAGGGGAGGCGGCAGAGCTTGCGGCAGAGCTTGCTGATTTGAATGAGGAGCGTAAGAAGATGACCTTGGATGGGCTGAAAGAAGCCATTAACCTGATTGAGTCACAGCATCTTGATAAACAGAAGGTAATGGTTGTATATCTGCCCACGCTGCATGAAAGCCTTGCGGGGATTGTGGCGGGCAGGATACGGGAGAAGTATAACCATCCGGTTTTTGTCATGACACAGTCAGAAGGAGGGGTTAAAGGATCAGGCCGCTCGATAGAACCTTATTCGATGTATGAGGAATTATGTAAATGCCAGGATTTGTTCTTGAAATTCGGCGGGCATCCTATGGCGGCTGGGCTTTCCCTGCCAGAAGCAAACTTAGCGGCGTTTGTAGAGCGCATTAATGCATATGCATCATTGTCGGATGAGGATTTTACCCCGAGGGTACATATTGACGTGCCGATGCCACTTTCTTATGTGACAAAGGAGCTTGTACAGGAGCTTCAGGTTTTGGAGCCGTTTGGGAAGGGGAATGGAAAGCCGGTATTTGCGGATAGGGATATAAGGGTTGTAGATAGGCGGATTGTGGGGAAGAATAAGAATGTATTAAAAATGGTGTTGGAGGACGGGATGGGTAACCGGTATCCTGGGGTTTATTTTGGGGATGTGGAGGAATTTTTGGAGTTTTTAGATAAAAAAGATGTGGTTTCTGTTGTGTATTATCCTGAAATAAACCGTTATATGGGGAGGGATGAGGTGCAATTTGTAATTTCTAATTATTGTTAAGGGTGTTTGCTTATTGATACAGAAATGTGTAAATATCCTATTGTTTTATAAAGGAGGAATACCATGCGGCAAGAAGATTTTTACTTTTTATCTTCCGATCAAAAAACAAAGCTCCATGCCGTAAAATGGATGCCTGATGAAAAGGGGTATCATGCCATTTTACAGATAACACATGGGATGCAAGAGTATATCGGGCGTTACCGGGAATTTGCGGAATATTTCGTTAAAAAAGGTTTTTTAGTAGTAGGCCATGACTGCCTTGGGCATGGGGACAGCGTGCAGGATGTTGATGAATATGGATTTTTTTCAGAAAAACATCCAAGCGGTACGCTGATAAGGGACATGCATACGTTTCGTATGCTTGTGCAGAAAGAAAATAAGGGAAAACCATATTTTATGCTGGGGCACAGCATGGGCTCATATATGTTGCGTAAATATATTACACGATATTCTAAAGGCCTTAGTGGCGCCGTGATTGTAGGGACTGGCTGTATGCCGGACAGGCTGATGAGGGTTGGCATGGGGATATGCAGGGCGCTGGCAAAGCGTTACGGGTGGCATTATAGGAGCCGTTTTGTAAAGGCGCTTTCTTTTATGGGGCCATACCGCCAATATGACGTGACAGGGCAGGCAATTGAGAAGAACTGGCTGACAAAGGATCTTAGGATTGCGCGCGCATTCTACAAAGATCCCAAATGCTGCTTTGATTTTACGGTGAATGGGTATTATGGCCTGATGGAAGCGGTTTACTATGATAACCAGGTAAAGAATGTCCTTAAAGTTTCCAAAGATCTTCCGATTTTGATTGTTTCCGGGGATAAGGATCCAGTAGGGGATATGGGGAAAGGTACAATAAAGGTTTACAGGCAGTATAAAAAAGCTGGGATTACAGATTTGAGTTTAAAATTATATGCGGGCGACAGGCATGAGATTTTAAATGAAACAGACCGAAAGGCTGTGTATTCGGATATTTATAAATGGGTGTACAAACATACTTAGGCCCATCTTTTCCGTTTAATCAGAATTATGAAATAAATCTTAAGTTTTTTCATTTCCTTTGACAAACCTCAGTTTTTGTGTAAAAATGAAGGCGTTCAAATAGAGGAGGTCTTTTATATGAAGAAAAGATGGATGCAACTTGTTAGCATATCAATGGCGTTGGCTATTACATTCGGTTCTACAGTAAATGTCCTGGCAACAGCAAACGGCACGCCGGATACATCCGCCGCAGCCGACGAAGACGCTGCCCCCACATCAGGGCAAGCTTCGCCTGGGACAGGGGCAGATGATGACAAAGCGCCTAATACGCCGGATCCCAAGCCAACGGATTCTAAGCCAGCAGATACAGAGTCCAACCAGCAGGCGGATAAAACGGATACAAGCACAGGTGCGCCTTCTGCAGGCGGCAGCCCTGGCTCTGATACAAATAATGGTGCAGGCGCAGCGGACAAAACGGATACCAACGGCAACGGGACAGGTTCAGATGGAGAGACAGGGGCGCTTGGTACGGGCGGCAGCCAGGGCGAACCCCAAACGGAACAGGCTACCGAGAAAAAAGAAGATTTTTCTGGTACAGTTACAGTGGACGAGGATATCAAAGGTGTTGTGACGGTAGAGGAAGACAAGAATGACGATAAGGTAGAGATTAAGAAAAACGACAGGCCCTATCTTGCCCTTGGCGCAGACTTAACAGCAGAACAGCGTGCAACCGTGCTTGCACTGATGGGCGTGGAAGCAGGCAAGCTAGACCAGTATGATGTTGTATATGTCAATAACTCTGAGGAGCACCAATACCTGGGCTCTTATATTGACAGCAGCAAAATCGGTTCAAGATCATTGTCTTCTATTGTGATTGTACAGCGCGAAGACGGCAACGGTATTAATATTTCCACCAATAATATATCTTATTGTACAGTAGGGATGTATAAAAACGCCCTGGCAACGGCCGGTATCCAGAATGCGGATATTATTGTTGCGGCGCCGTTTCCAATTTCGGGTACAGCCGCACTGGTTGGAGTGTTCAAGGCCTATACCGAAATGACAGGCGATCAGATTGACGAAGAAAATATTGACGCCGCACTGCATGAGCTGGTTGTGACTGGCGCATTGGAAGCTTCCGGCGGCGATGCAGATGAAATCGAAGGTATGATTGCCTATGTAAAGCAGGCGGTAGTGGAGCATGACTTGTCGGATGAAGCAGATATCCGGGATGCTATTGCGAAAGGATGCAAAAAGTTTGACATTACCCTTAACGATGAAGAAGTTAATGAAATTGTAAATCTAATGTCAAAGATCAGTGAACTGGATTTGGATCTTGATAAAATTTTAAATGCTGCACAGTCAATTTATGATAAAATATCCAATGCGGACGGCGGGTTCTGGGCAAAGATACGGGAACTGCTAAATACATTGCTTGCCAAAATTAAAGAGCTGTTTTAGACAAAGGGGGATTGGTAAAATCCCCCTTTGTCATGATTTTTCAAACACGCTCTAAAGCCTCACGGGCTTTTTTCCGGTTTTCTTCGGTAAAACCAACCAGGATATTGTGATTTGCCTCTGCCAGGTAATCCATAATCCCGTCAATATCCGATTTGATATTTAGAGGGCAGTGGATGCGGATGCGGCAATTTGCCCAAATATGCAGCGTATATGAAATATGCAAATGATACCCAAATAGTTTATGCAGTGTAGAGTGCTTGTAAATCCAGATGATTTCCCGGATAGGGACAAGCGCAACCCCATATCTGGAAAGCTCGATAAAGAAATGTTCTGTAATAAACATATCTTCTGTAGCAAGCTGCGGCAAAGTAGCAAGCTCTTTTTCAGCAAGGGCAAGCAGCTCTTTTTTATTCCCAAAATATTTTAGCGTCCGGCATGGTGGCGCCAAGCTTGGATAAATCACGAAAAGCACATAAAGCAATGAAGAAATTAAGGCATATGCGCTGCTGGCAGAAAGAATTAGCATCAGAAACACATGAAAGCCATATTTAAAATCCGGTTCGCTTAAATAGCAGGGGCTTACTTGGGAGTGGATGCCTGGTTTGGTCCAAAAAAGATCGTCGGCAAGGGAGGATGTTAAGGTGTTAAAGCTATTATCTGCAGGAAGGATTTTTGCGTATATGGAAACAGATTCAAGCTTTGCAAGCCCTTCGCCGCAGGTAGAAGGAGAGAGCAGGATGATATAGCCTTTCTGGCTGTCTGGATCTATGGTATAGTAAAAATAGCCTACTGTACGATGGAAGCGGGTTTTGGTATAACCAGTAAATTTCAAGCCGGTAAGCTCGGCGGACAGGTAGTTTTTTGCTTGCTGAAAAAGTTTTTCGATCTCGGAAACTGCAGACAGCCTGGATGGAAAAATGGCAGAGTTAACCTGCGGGGCTGCCCATAGGATGCCGACGAAAATAAGGTATAGTATGGGCGCGATAATACGTTTGCGGTATAGCCTGCGGATGGCGTTTGCAATGTAGTGTCCATGGTTTTCCTGCATGAGGGTCTCCTTGTGAATATTGTTCTGGTAAGGATAGTATACGGGAGTGCGGGGAAATAATCAAGCCCCTGGCACTACTTGAAACCGCAGGTAGATATACAATACCCCCTCTTTATACCAGGCGTTTGCTTCCCCCTGCATTTGTTCTGTTAGTGTTTTAGCAATGGAAAGCCCAAGCCCGGTAGATTTTGTGCCCGTTTCTACCGTATATAAGCGTTCAAACAGCTTTTGCGCGTCTACTTCACTAAGCCCTTTTGCATGGTTGGCAAATAGGATCTCCCCTTTGTGTGTCAGGGTTACTTTTAAATCCCCATCGCTGTACTTCATAGCATTGTGGAGTATGTTTTCCAAAATCCGCGAAAACGCGGCACGGTTTAGCCTGCATGCCACCTTTTCTTTGGGCATGTAAATTTCGGGGGAAATGTGGCATTTTTTTAACGATGCATAGTGTGCCAGCAAACCCTCCTCTAAAGCCCGGTTCAGCGAAATGTCTTCTAACGGAAGATCCTGTTTTGCCGACATTGAAAGCGAGTAGCCAAACAGCTCTTCCGTCAGTTGTTTGAGATTTTCGGTCCGGCCGCGGATTACGGAGATGCAACGGACGGCATTCGTGGAAAGCTCTTCCTGCTCTAATAAATCCAGATAGCCGCAGATTGCAGTCAGTGGTGTCCTAAGGTCATGGGAAATATTGGTGATGGATTCTTTTACTGCCCTGTCGCCTTCACAAAAGCGGTGCCTTTCACTGCGCAGAATACGAAGCTGCTCATTTATACTTTCTGCAAGGTCGCACATATGCCTGTCACGGCTTGAAATGCCGATAAGCGTATTGCTTTGGCCCGTAAGCCTTTCTTCAAATGATTTTTTTATTTCATCGGCTGATTTCTGCATTAGGCGAAGCTTAATCATAAGCGCCGCAGCAAGGCAGCAAAGCAGCGCCACTATACTCCAGAGTAAAATTTCCATAAGCCCCCACTTTATTTGATATCTTTTTTTTGAAAGCCGAATATGCCTATACTGGTGGCAAAAACTGCAATGATGGTGTCATAAGCGAAAGTGCGGGCAATGGGAAGGCTGCCCTCTAGCAGTAAAATACATTGCCCCTGCGGCAAAAATTCTAACAGGAATTGGTAAGCCTGCCGTTGCGCCCCTGATATATAGTGTTCGTTTGGTACAGGTTTGCCCTCTTTGATACTGCCGTCCTCCCCTACTATATAATTTGGCTGTGTTTCGGGCTGTGACAGGCTCGCAGCAAGGTAGCTTGAAAAAAAGAGCAGGATAAATGCCGCCAAGATGACAGTTACAGCCAGATTTGCTTTGTTGTGGATTAGCATGGCGGCCATAGTAAACAGCGTGGTAATGGCTATGCTGATCCAAAGTGAGCAGAGAATAAGAATTACGGTGCCCTTTACTCCCATCTGAAAGGAGCCCAGCAGCAGAAGGCCCATACATGCATTTGGCACCATATAGGAAAGAGTGATAAAAAAACATGCCGCAATACATAGTATCAGGTTGGAAATATAAATAGTAACCCGGGAATGCCCGATAATTAGTTTATTGCGGATGGTGCCGTCACTGTATTCAGTTCCGATAAACAAACTTATAAAAACGGCTAAAAGTACCCCCATGAACGTACTATGCGAAAAAAATTGCTGGTCAATGGTCAGTGTATAATTGTATTTTTGCATCTGCAGATACATGCTGGTTGGGAGATACAGACCTAAGACAGTCATAAAGCCACAGAGCAGCCAGAAAATTTTACTTTTCTTTATCCGTGTAAACCCGGCGCAGAGCAGCTTATTCATGTGGATCACCTCCAATCAGGTTGACATAGTAGCTTTCTAATGTTTCATCGTGCTCTTCTAAAGAAAGGACTTCACAGTTTTCTTCGGCTAAGGCCAGTACAAGCTTTGTGATATTAATTTTTGCAAAAATATCTGCCTGATTGCCGGAAAGAATCTGGTAATTTAACTGCATGTGGTCTAAGGTACGGGAGAGGGCTTTTACATCGCTTACCCCTATACGGGTACATTTGCGGCAGGCAGCGTCTAATTCTTGGGCGCTTACTTCTTTTACCATATGCCCCCGGTCGATAAAGCCATAATGTGTAGCGAGACGGGATAGTTCGTCTAGGATATGGCTGGAAATCAGAACGGTAATCTGGCGTTCCCGGTTTAATTTGAGGATCAGCTCACGCATTTCAATGATGCCCTGCGGATCAAGCCCGTTCACTGGCTCGTCAAGCACCAGGAAATCAGGGTCAGCGGCTAAGGCGATTGCTATGCCAAGGCGCTGGCGCATCCCCAGGGAGAAGTTTTTCGCTTTCTTTTTTCCGGTATCAGAAAGCCCCACCAGGTGTAAAAGATCTTCAATGCCTGTGTCAGACGGAAGGCCCAAAATCCGGTATTGCTCCCTTAGATTTTCTTTGGCAGTCATATTAAGGTAAATGGATGGCGTTTCCACAACTGCGCCCATCCGCCTTCTGGCTTTTATGATGTCATTGTTGGCAAAGTGAATGCCGTAAAGTGAATAGCTTCCAGAATCCGGCCGCTGTAAGCCGCAGATTAGCCGGATAAATGTCGTTTTCCCTGCGCCGTTTTTCCCTACAAAACCATAAATGGCCCCCTTTGGGATATGCATGGAGAGCCCGTCTAATGCCTTAAAATGGCGGTATGTTTTATTTAAGGCATTTGCTGTAAGTACATATTCCATAAGTATCGTCTCCTTTCATTTTTACAGGGGTATCTTAACATAGAATGGTTAAGGGGGCGGTAAAGGAAACTGTTAAGAATTCGTAAAGTTCAACTGGAAGCCAATGCCCCAGACAGATTCAATGTAATCTTTCCCTCCGGCTTTTTGCAGCTTCCCACGCAGATGGCTGACATGGACTTTTAAGGAGCTTTCGGTACAGTCTGGCGTATCTTCGCTGATGCGCTCAAGTATAGTGGATTTAGAGATGGTTTGCGTGGGGTTTTGCATGAGCAGCTTTAAGATAGCATATTCTGTGCGGGTCAGCTTAACGGGCGTTCCCATGACAGAAACACGCTGTAGGGTAGTGTCAAGCGTCAGATCCCCGCACTTAAGGACTGGGGCAAGAGGCGACGTGGATCTAACGCGCAGCCATATCGCAATTCTGGCTAAAAGCTCTCTGGTATCAAATGGCTTTGTAATGTAGTCGCATGCGCCGTGATTCAATAAATCCACTTTTCCGTCTATATCGGTTTTGGCGCTTAGGATAATCACGGGGATATCTTTTATTTGGGGCAGAAGCTCTTCACCGCTTAATCCTGGGAGCATTAAGTCTAGCAGGATCAAATCGGGTGTTTGCATGGCAAGCAAAAGGCCAGCTTCCGTGCCCGAATAGGCTCGTATGGTGTGGTAGCCTTCTTTTTCTAAAAGCTGTGTCAACATGCTGTTAATGTCTGGGTCGTCGTCAATGATTAAAATGGTGTGCATAAGAGAAAACCCACCTGCCTGTCTTTTTTATTTCTGCCATAAAAGCGGGCTGCTTTATGAGCTGGCAGATCTTAAGTATAGCGGATTGGGAAGGATTTTTCAAATAAAGATCTGCATAATAAAAAGCGGTATCCATTTTTAATATTGGATACCGCTTTTAACTTATACTGTACATTGGAATGTACCTCCTTTTTTATTTTCCATAGTGAAATTCGTGTATGTTATGTTGAATCTTCTGTATGGAATGGGTTACCTTATTTATAAGGATTTTTTGAGATGTTGTATAACTATTTCGGTGGACCGTACCTCCTTTGCTTAGATTTTGATGTTGCTAAGGTTCTTTGCTTTTGATGGGTTTATTATATCTGAGAAAAATGGATTTGTCAATGGAAAATGTGTAAATTATTGATTAGTATATTTTATAATTAGATAAGTACTTATAAGAATTGGTATATTTTGAAAAATGTGCAAAATTAGATATAGTGTGTGGCGATTTTGGAGAGGGGAGGTTAAATGCGCTATCGAGGGGGTGGGTGGCAAAGGGGCCGTCAGTCAGAGGGCAG
>OFGE01002760.1_pt1 | contig 12559 bp, 9 predicted proteins | sample 1521681 | NCBI WGS metagenome assembly OFGE01 (sample SAMEA3504093, study PRJEB24116) | mouse gut metagenome | biome: mouse gut; feature: mouse-associated habitat; material: faeces | place: Denmark | collected 2011 | reverse complement strand
TGGTCAGAAAGCCTGAAATTCTGATTCTGGATGACAGCGCGTCCGCTCTGGACTATGCCACGGACGCCAAACTCAGACAGGCGCTGAAGGAGGTGGAGAAAGATACCACCACCTTTATCGTTTCCCAGCGGGCGTCCACTATCCGTCATGCGGATCAGATCCTTGTATTGGACGATGGCATGATCGTCGGTATCGGCACCCACGAAAAGCTGCTGGAGGACTGTCAGGTCTACCAGGAGATCTATTATTCCCAATATGAAAAAGAGGCCGTGGAGTAAAGCGGAGGAACCTTATGTTAAACGACAAAAGTGTTGAGGCGTTTCTGTCCGATCATGAACATCGGCAGATCGGGGGCGGGCAAAGCGGGGCCCGGATCTGGGAGATAGACGGAAGATATGTCTTAAAGCATGTGATAAAGGACATGCTTCCGGAGCCGGAGATGTTTCCGCTTTATCTAAATGAAGCCTTGTTTTATCAATTTTACAGGGAAGAAGGGCATGGGGAAGCGCTGCCCTGCCTGCCGGAGGTGCTGGAGACACGGGTTTCGGACCGGGAGATTCTGCTCCTGATGAAAAAATATAGGCAGCCTTCCAAAGAGGCCCTGGACGATGGTCTTTTGCGGGGAATCATGCGGGCGCTGGCACAGGTACATACCCGGGAGATACCGGATTTTTTAAAGAGGCCGCAGGGGGAGCCGGGATATCTGAAGGCGGAGCGGATCGCCGAATGTGTGGATGGCTGGCGCTCTGTGCTGGCAGAGCACCCGGGAGCCCTGGATCCGGGAATCCTGGAGCGGACGGCGGACAGGATCAATCAGATCATCGGCTGGCACCATGAGGAGCCACAGGTTCTGTGCCACGGGGATTTTCACTGGGACAATCTGCTTTTACGGGAAAACGGGGAGATCGTGATCTGTGACTGGCAGGGAGTGAACGGGGGAGGGCTTCCGGGGATATCAGCTTTTTTATAAGCCGCCTGGGGGCCGACGGGACGGAGATTGCTCCCGAAAAGCTGGTGGAGATCTATGTACAGGAGAGGGCTTTGCTCACAGGAGAAACTCTTTCTGAAGATATACTGCTGGGGCATATGCAGGCGGCCAATAGTATCACGACTTTTCAGTTCTGGCATGAGTATCTGCATGGCAGCGCCTGCGGACGGGTGAGGGGTATCTATGAGAAAATGGGGAAGTAAGGCTTAGATTTTGGCTTAGAATATGTGAAAAACAGTTGACAGAAGATGGAAAAGTGGTTATAGTGTTTAATGGAACTAAAAACGAGAGAAAGGAGGCAATCAAAATGTTCAATTTATTAACAGGCGCAAGGCAGATCAACCATGATTTGTATCGTATTGTCTCCCGAAGGTATGCTGTGTTGCCGGGCTGATGGTTTGGCAGCATACACATGCGTAAGCATGGCATATATGGATGAACCGAGGGCATGACATACATTTTGTAGGTTATGCCTTTTCTGCGTCCATAAAGTTTTCGGGAGATCGTGATTGGAAGAGTGAGCATATGGAAAAGCGGTCGGCCGTCAAGCCGATCCGGGAGTCTGCCGCAGGCAGGCTGTAAGTATGCGGAAAGAGGAAGAAATGAATTTACCGGGAAGTTTTACGGATGTCATACGCAGGTATGGCATTGAAAAGAATGATGTGGTATTTGCCGCCACGGGGGATCTGGACGAGGAGCAGCGGTTTGCGGACTCTATCGTGGCGCTGACAAAAGAAAAACTGATTGTAGCCAGATATCCCTACAGGGAAAAGCAGGAATACCGTCTGGGCGGTTACAACAGCTGGTCTCTGGAGCAGGAAACCCGCATGGAGGAACCGGCGGTGGTGCTGTATGACCTGGCCGAAGTGGAAAAGCTGGAAGTGATCCGGCAGGTCAGCACCGGCATCCTGATGGGGCGTATCGGCGGTATGGACAAATATCTGTGTCAGTTTTCCAACACCAGAATGGAAGCCTTTATGCGGATCGGCCGTCTGCTGGAGAAGATGAGGAAAAGCGAGGAAATCACCCAGGAGGACCTGGATGTGAAACGGGGGAAGGAATGCTGCCCCAAATGTGGTATGATTTACCCCGATCAGGAACGGAAGGTGTGCCCCAAATGTATGGATAAGGGTTCCATCCTGATTCGGGTGGTGTCCTATTTCAAGCCTTACAAATTCCGTCTGCTGGTGATGATGTTCTGTTACTTAGCCACAGCGGGACTGAATCTGGTGTGGCCCTATCTCAGCGGCACGGTGCTGTATGACAAGGTGCTGGCCAAAGACGAGGGATTCCTGGCCGCGATGCATCTGCCCGCCGGGCGGTTTGTGCTGGCCCTGGGTATTCTGGTGCTGGTGATGATCGGTTCCAAAGTGCTGCTGCAGGGGCTTAGCATTCTCCAGGCGGTGCTGACGGCCCGCATTGCCCCGGAAGTGGTGGGTAAACTTAAGAGCCAGGTGTTTAACTCCATGGGAAAGCTGTCCATCAGCTTTTTTACCAGGAGACAGACCGGAGGCCTGATGACCCGTGTCTCCGATGACGCGGAGGAGATATCCAGCTTCTTTATCGACGGTATCCCCTACTTTTTCATCAATGTGGGAACCATCGTGGCCACCTGCGTCATCATGTTTATGCTGAATCCTCTGCTGGCATTGGCATCGGTGATCCTGATGCCCATCCTGTTCTTCATCAGCTATCTGCTGATGCCCAGACTGTGGCATTATTATGGTAAGCGCCACAGGGCCAACCGCAGGCTTAACGGGCAGATGAACGAGAATTTCACGGGAGCCCGGGTGGTCAAGGCTTTTGGCCAGGAAGAACAGGAAATGACCCGATTTACCAAAAACAATAAAAAGGTGCGGGACGCGGAACTGGATGTGTCACGGTATGACTGCCGTTTTTCCGCTCTGTACATCTTTGTGGAAGATATGCTCACTTTCCTGGTATGGGCAGTGGGCGGAGCGCTGATCATCAGCGGATCCGATATGGAACTGGGCGTGCTGATCACATTCAGCGGTTATGTGGGGCAGTTGAAATGGCCTCTGGAGTTTATGTCCAGGATTATCCGCTGGTATACTAACGCCATGAACTCGGCTCAGCGGCTCTTTGAGATTGTGGACGCAGTGCCGGAGGTCAAGGAGGTGGCGGACCCGGTGAGGCCGGAGCGGCTGCGGGGTGAGATCACTCTGGAGCATGTGACCTTCGGCTATGAACCCAACAAACCCATTCTGAAGGATGTGAGTTTCCATGTGGAAGCCGGGGAAGTACTGGGAATTGTGGGCCGTTCCGGCGCTGGAAAATCCACGCTGGTGAACCTGATCTCCCGTCTGTATGATACCCAGGAAGGGCAGGTGCTGGTGGACGGCATCAATGTAAAGCAGTATGGATTCAGGGAATTGCGCAAAAACGTGTCCATGGTGTCCCAGGAGACTTATATATTCATGGGTACGGTGGCGGAAAATATTGCGTATGCCCGGCCGGAAGCCACACGGGAGGAAATCATCAAGGCGGCCATACAGGCCAGCGCCCATGACTTTATCTGTAAGATGCCCCAGGGCTATGACACCATTCTGGGAGCTTCCAACAGGTCGCTGTCCGGCGGCGAAAAGCAGCGGATTTCCATTGCCAGGGCCATCCTGGCGGATCCCAGGATTCTGATTCTGGACGAAGCCACATCGGCGGTGGACACGGAGACGGAATTGGCCATTCAGAAATCCCTGGAGCAGCTGGAGAAGGGCAGAACCGTATTGTCCATTGCTCACCGTCTTTCCACTCTGCGCAATGCCACCCATCTGATTGTGCTGGACGATGGCCGGGTGACGGAATCCGGGACCCATGAGGAATTGATGGCGCTGAAGGGTACTTTCTTCAAACTCAGTGAGTTGCAGACCAAGGCGCTGGCTATGCGCGGTCTGGAGTAAGCTGACCTGAACAGATAAAAGATGAGTATCGTCAAGAAAGGAAAACATATATTATGGAAGATAATAGAGAAAACGGGATGCCGAATCTGCTGGATCTGGAGGAGTTTGACGAGGAGGCACTGAAGAAGGAGTCGGAAGAAGTGCTGCAGATGCGGCTGCTGACGGCGGACAACGCTGTTTTTACCCGTACAGAGGGAGGCTTTTTGTCCCTGCAGTTTGACGGCAGAAGCTATGACCGGGTGGGGGTGTATTTGACATTTCCCCTCACCAATTCCCAGGAGTTTATCTCCATACGGGAGGCGGATGAGAAAGCCAAAGAGATCGGCATGATCCGTTCTCTGGGAGATATGCCCCGGGATGTGCAGGACATGGTGCAGGAGCAGGTGCGCCTGCGTTATTTCATGCCCGTGATCCGCAAGGTGATGGAAGTGAAGGATGAATACGGCTATGCCTACTGGCATGTGCAGACGGATTTTGGAAGCTGCCGCTTCACCACCCATATGGGAGGCGACGCAGTGGTGTCTCTGGGCGAGGCCCGCTACCAGATTACGGATATTGACGGCAATCGCTACGAGCTGCCGGATCTGTATGCCCTGACCGTTATGGAGCGCAAGAAACTGGATTTGTTTATCTAATCCGTATGTTTTTGAATTTCACAAGGAGCAATTATTCATGAAACTATTATACACACTGAAGGAGTCTCAGCAGCAGGCTCTGTCCCTCCGGGACGGCGAGACCATCTGGTACTGTGTGCCTGTGGATCTGGCCTTTGACAACCGGGCGCGGAGTCCTCAGACCAGCTACACGGACCAGACCTGGATCGTGGTGACGGAGGAACGCCTGATGACTCTCCGGGGGGAGGAGAAGACCTCTGAGCATTTGCTGGCAGACTGCGAGAAAATAAAATGTGAGCACCAGGTAGGCTGCGGCATTGTGACCGTATTCCCCAGGGAAGGCCTGCCGGAGTGCGTGGCCCGGTTCTCCATGCGCCAGATTGTCCGGGTAGCCTATGCGGTCCGGGGGGCGCAGACTCTGGTGCAAGCCATGCAGGAAGGGAAAAGCCTTCGGATGGTCAGCCGGGTGGAGAGCCGGGAATACGAGAAATATTGTGAAAAATGCGGCAGGGCGCTTCCGGGCACCAGCAAATGCCCCTACTGCGAGGGCAAGGCGGACATTTTGAAGAAATTCATGGCCCTCTGCGGGGAGTATGTGGGGAAGCTGCTGCTGATCTCTCTGCTGATGGCCCTGATCTCCGCCATGAATATGGCCATACCTCTGGTACAGCGTGAATTCATTGACGGCACGCTGTCTACCGGAAACGGCGGCTGGCGGGAGCTGTGGATCTTCATCGGCATCACCTTTGCCATGCTCATAGGCCGCATCCTGCTGGATGTGTACCGCTACTGGCAGTGTGTGTCCCTGGGGAGCGCCCTGAGCATGAGCCTGCGGCGCAAGCTCTACTATAAGATACAGTCCCTCTCCCTGTCCTTCATCAACAACAGGAAGCCGGGAGAGCTGCTCAACCGCGTCTCCCGGGACACCAACCAGATCCGCGGCTTCATGGAAGAGGTGTTCGGAGACATGTTCTCCACCCTGCTGACCATGGTGGTCTCCCTGATCGTGATGTTCATGATCAGCTGGAAGATGACGCTGCTGTCCACCCTTTTCATCATTATCGTGTTCGTGGTGACCAAGGCTTTCTGGCACCATATCCACAGCATCTACCACAAGCAGTGGCTGAAGTCGGACGATTTGGCCAGCAGCCTACAGGACATCATCTCCGGCATGCGGGTGGTGAAGTCCTTTGGAAAAGAGGAGAGGGAGGCGGCCCGCTTTCAGAAGAAGACGGAGGAGTATGCCGACATCAGCAGGCGCAACGAGACCTTCTGGGCCATCTTTTTCCCCATACTGACCTTCCTGCTGGGGGCGGGGTCATACATCGCCGTGTATTTCGGCGGCATTGATGTGCTGAACGGGGACATGAGCCTGGGTGAGCTGGTGCAGTTCGTCACCTACTGCGGGTATCTCTTCGGGCCGCTGAGCTGGATGACCCATCTGCCCAGGATGGTCATGCAGATGATCACCAGCTTGAACCGCATCTACGACGTGCTGGACGAGGAGCCTGTCATCAAGGACAAAGAGGACAGCAGGGAGTTCCTGATCGAGGGCGCTTTCGACTTCCAGCGGGTGTCCTTCGGCTACCACACCTATGAGCCGGTGCTGGAGAACATCAGCTTCCAGGTGAAACCCGGGGAGATGATCGGGCTGGTGGGCGCTTCCGGCACGGGGAAATCCACTCTGATCAACCTGATCATGCGGCTGTATGATGTGGATCAGGGAAAGATTACGCTGGACGGCGTGGACCTGCGGGACGTGAAGGCCGAGAGCCTGCATTCCCAGATCGGCGTGGTGCTCCAGGAGACCTTCCTGTTCTCTGGCAGCATCCTGGCCAACATCCGCTTCGCCAGACAGGACGCCACCATGGCGGAGGTCATCCAGGCGGCCAAGGCGGCCAATGCCCATGACTTCATCTGCAAGACGCCGGACGGCTACAATACTTATGTGGGAGAGCACGGCTACAACCTCTCCGGCGGAGAGCGGCAGAGAATCGCCATCGCCAGGGCCATCCTGAACAACCCAAGGCTGTTGATTCTGGACGAGGCCACCTCGGCCCTGGACACGGAGAGCGAGTTCCTGATCCAGCAGGCCCTTGACAGGCTGGTGAAGGGGAGGACGACCTTTGCCATCGCCCACAGATTGTCCACTCTGCGGAATGCCGACAGGCTCGTAGTAATCGACAAGCACGGCATTGCGGAGATTGGGACGCACAATGAGCTGCTGGAGAAGAAAGGGATTTACTACGGGCTGGTGACGGCCCAGCTGAAGATGGCGGAAGGGAAGTAGGATAAATTTCGGGCAGATTTGGGGGCATTCTTTCGAGACGGGAGGATATGTCCCCATATTTCGTTGTGATAAAGCGCCGTTTCATTCCATTTTGCTATAGGACATAGCTGCCATGCCGATAATACAAAGAGAACTTTCCAATGGGAAAAGAACAGGCTGTACGCCAGCCACGCTTACCAACATAAATCAAGCCTTTTTGCCCGGAAATGATTGCAATCGGTCCCGGGATATTATATACTTACACTATCATTTCCCGCATGACGGGATTACCGATGGAAAGGAGATTTCAGATGTTCGACTTATCCACACTGTGTCAGGTGGTTGACATTAAATCACGCTCCATCAGCCCGGAGAATTATACCGGAGAGCCGGGGAAGGGCGGCATGTGCCCGCCGGAGCAGGGAATCGCCAGCCATGCGTGCAGGGATCTGGGCATGGGCTGGAAGGTGAATCCCTGCGTCCGCATCGAAGGCGGGAGCATCTTTGAGATGGCCGATATCCAGGGCCCGGGTATGATCCGTCATATCTGGCTGACGCCTCAGGGGCGCTGGAGGGATTTGATCCTGCGCATCTATTGGGACAATCAGGCCCATCCTTCCGTGGAATGCCCGGTGGGCGACTTCTTCTGCATGGGATGGAACGAGTATTCCCAGATCAGTTCCATGGCTGTCTGCGTGAATCCGGGCAGCGCCTTCAACTGCTACTGGCAGATGCCCTTTCTGACCAGGTGCCGCATCACCCTGGAGAACCTTGCGGACAAGGAGACCATCGTGTATTACCAGGTTGACTATACCCTCCAGACGCTGCCGGACACCATCGCCTATTTCCATGCCCAGTTCCACCGGACAAGCCCCCTGCCCTACAAGGAGGTCTATACCATCGTGGACGGAATCCGGGGCAAGGGCCAATACGTCGGCACCTACATGGCCTGGGGCGTGAACAACAGCAACTGGTGGGGCGAGGGAGAAATCAAGTTCTATATGGATGGCGACAGGGACTATCCCACCATCTGCGGCACGGGCACCGAGGACTATTTCTGCGGCTCCTACAATTTCGAAGACCCTCTGACCCATGACAGATACGCGGCATTCTCCACGCCTTATACAGGGCTGCAGGTGCTGGCGCCCGATAAGCTGTACCGCAGCCAGTTCCGCTTCGGCATGTACCGCTGGCATATTCCGGATCCCATCTATTTCGACAGCAGCCTGAAGGTGACTATACAGGCCCTGGGATGGAGGAGCGAAGGGCGCTATCTGCCTCTGCAGGACGATATCGCCTCCGTGGCCTACTGGTATCAGACCCTGCCCACGGTGGAATTCCCGCCTCTTCCGGACAGGGATTATCTGGAAGTCATCTGAACGCGCATGACTATGTTGGAAAGACATGTATGGAAAGGCATCCGGTTTCAGTAAAGCCGGCTGCCTTTCCTGTCAGCAGATTTGGTCCGGTTACAGGACTGATAGGCCCGGAAGCGCCGCATGGCTCTGGCGCGGAAAAAGGCTGACCGGAAACGGTATCTCCAGTCAGCCCTTTTTCGGCGTTTATGCCAGTTTTTGAAGTCTTTCACTATGTTCCATGATAATCGCTTTCATGATTTCGTTGTCGGCCTGTAGGGCCTCGTACCCTTCCGTTGAAACTTTATATCTCTCATAGGTTGAGAGATAGCAGGATTCAATCGTGTTCAGGCGCAGCATTATCACATTTTCCTGGAACAATTTTATCTTGTGTATTTCGGCTTCCAAGCTTGCTTTTACGGCTTGAAGTTCAGCCCAAAGAGCCTGCATTTCAGCCTGTAGCTCAGCCCTGAGAGCCTACATTTCAGCCTGCAGCTCAGCTTTAAGAGCCTGCATCTCAGCTTGCAGCTCTGTCTTAACGGACTGTACATCGCTTTTCAAGGATTGTATTCCATTTTTTATCGGTTGTATCTCTGCTTTCAGCTTCACATCCAATAACTGTGAAATTGCCAGCAAATCGTCCTGTGTCAACGCCATAATCAGAAACCTCCTTTCAAAGTCTGCTTCCAGCATATCACATGAAAGGTAGATTGTCACGGTTCATTTTCAGGTTTTCTAAAATTCCGACTTTATTCAACAAACGATAAACCAGCCCTCAGATGCCATCACTTTCACAAACCCCTTTCATTTTCCCCGGCGGAATGGTATAATGTCTTTGCCAATCCCTTAAATATAAGAAAGGAAACGAAGAATATGAAGGTAAAAGCAAGCAAATATCTGCACGATATAAAGCCGATCCTGCTCCGCCTGCGGGACAGGCTGCTGGAGGAGTTCCCATACGCCTCCATACTGGCCACCGACTCCCAGGCAAAGCAGTATTCCGTATCCAGGACCGCCACGAACATCGGCATGGTGGGCCTGTGGTCCGGCAGGGGATTTGTAGTGAAGGTGTACGACGGCTCCGGCTACGGAGAGTATTCCTTCAATGAGATTTCCGAGGACCGGGTGGAAGAAATCATTGCGAAGGTAAAGGGCGACCTCATCCCCATGTCCGGGCATCTCCCGGAGGGCGTGGGGCGCAGCGTCTATGCCATGCTGGAGGATGAGCCTCTGGTGTTCGCTGACAGCACGGAATACGAAATCGACCCGGCGGAATACGGCGACGAGAAAATCATCAGGGAGCTGACGCGGATCAGCGAGACGGGCAGAGCGCACGACGAGAGGATCCTGGACTGTGGGGCGTTCCTGAATTATCAGAAATACAGCAAGCTCTTCCTGTCCAGGAACCGGGACATGGAGCAGAACGTGCTCTGGACGGCAGGTGGCTTCAGCGTCATGGCATCCAGGGGACAGGAGATCAAGAGAAGCTATAAGGGCTTCTCCAATCTGGGCGGAGCGGAGCTTCTGGAACGGATGCGGGACGGCGTGCGGGACGCGGCGAAGGTGACGCTGGAGCTTCTGGAGAGCGAGCCCATCACGCCCGGCGAGTACGACTGTATCTGCACGCCGGAGGCCACTGGCATGATCGTGCACGAGGCCTTCGGCCACGGCGTGGAGATGGACATGTTCGTGAAGAAGCGGGCGCTGGCGGAGCAGTTCGTGGGCAAGCAGGTGGCCTCGGAGCTGGTCACCATGCATGACGGGGCCAGCGCGGCGAAAGAAGTGGCCACCTATTTCTTCGACGATGAGGGCGTGCTTGCGAAGGACACCATCGTCATCGACAGGGGCATCTTACAAGCCGGCATCAGCGATGCCCAGTCCGCCATGCACCTGGGCACGGTTCCCACTGGCAACGGCAGGCGTGAGAGCTATCAGCGCAAGGCCTACACCAGGATGACCAATACCTTTTTCCAGGGCGGCAAGGATAAGCTGGAGGACATGATCGCCTCCATCGATTACGGTTTCCTGTTGGAGGAGCCTTCCAGCGGCATGGAAGACCCGAAGAACTGGGGCATCCAGTGCATGGTCAGCATCGCCAGGGAAATCCGGGACGGGAAGCTCACCGGGAAGATCTTCTCCCCCGTGGTGCTCACAGGCTATGTGCCGGATCTCCTGAAATCCATCAGCATGGTATCGGAGAAGGTGGAGCTGGGAGGCGGAGGCATGTGCGGCAAGGGCTACAAGGAGTGGGTGAAGGTGTCCGACGGCGGCCCCTACATCAAGGCCAGGATACGGCTGGGCTGATGTCATGGAGAATCCCAGGGAGATACGGCGCCCCAAGGATGGCAGAAGACGTAGGCGTTCTATGGGAAAACATCAACAGAAGACAATTGGATAGTTAATTGGGGAGCGGAACAAGAACCAGGTTGATTGCCGACAAAGGGAAGCGAATCAATAACCCAGTCGATTGCCGACAAAGGGAAGCAAAGTAGGAACCAGGTCGGTTGCCGACAGAAAGACGCGAAGCAAGAACCAGGTTGATTGCCGACAAGGGAAGCGAACCAGAAACCAGGTCGATTGCCGACAAGGGAAGCGAACCAAAAACCAGGTTGATTGCCGACAAGGGAAGCAAACCAGAAACCAGGTCGGTTGCCGACAATAGGAAAGCGACACAGAAACGAGGCAGATTATGATAGAAAAGATATTGGCCGCCCTGAAAGAGAGCGGAACAGAATTATACCAGATCACAGAGACGAAAGAGGAATCCGCGGAGCTGTTCTTCATCCGCAAGTCTTTGGACATGCAGCGGCTGAAGGAAGTGCATCGGGCGTCCGTGACGGTGTACAGAGCTTTCACGGAAGGAGACAGGCGCATGCTGGGCTCCGCCGCCGTGCAGGTACAGGAAAGCTTTACCACAGAGCAGATGACGGAACTGTTCCGGAATGCCCTGTACGCCGCCGGATTCGTAAAGAACCCTTACTATGAACTGTACGCGGGGAAGGGGGAGCCTTCTGCGGAGGCCCTGGAGCGGTCCGGGCATCTTTCCGGCCAGCCCCTGACGGAAGTGGCCCATCGCTTTGCGGATGCCCTGTTCGAGGAGGACAGGGAAAGCGATGTGTTCCTGAATTCCGCGGAGATTTTCGCGGGCAGGACCACCTGCCATATCCTCAATTCCAGCGGCGTGGACGTGTCCTATTGCAAGGGGCGTGTATGGGGCGAATTCGTAGCCCAGTGCGTGGCGGAGCAGGATGTGGAGACTTACCAGGACTTTTCCTATGATGACATGGACACGGCGGCCCTTCAGAAAAAGGTCAGGGACACGCTGGAGATGACCCGGGCCAGAGCCAGGGCAGTGTCCGCGCCGCCGGCGGGAGAATACCGCGTGATCCTGTCAGGCGCTTATGTAAAAACCATATTTGACTATTATGTGGAACGCTCCAACGGCTACATGATTTACCCCAAATACTCCACCTTCCAGAACGGCTGCGATGTACAGGGCGGGCAGGTGGAGAAGGACAGGATCAACCTGACCCTGAAAGCCACCGTTCCCTACAGCGTAGAGGGCATTCCCATGAAGGACAGGGAGCTGGTGCGGGACGGCATGCTGCAGCTGATCCACGGCAGCAACAGGTACGCGTATTACCTGAACCTGGAGCCCACGGGAAACTACGACAGCTTCAGCGCCCCGGCAGGAAGCGTGCCCCTTGAGAAGCTGCGGGAGGAGCCTTACCTGGAAATCGTGAACTTCTCCGACTTCCAGATGGACACCTTCGACGGGCATTTCGGCGGGGAGATCCGGCTCGGGTTCCTCTATGACGGGGAGAAGAGAATCCCGGTCACGGGAGGCTCCATCAACGGCAGCATCCTGGACGCGCAGAAGAACCTGGTGTTCTCCAGAGAGACACAGGTGGAGAAAAATTTCCAGGGCCCTGCGGCGGTCTGCCTGGAGGGCGTGAACGTTGCCGGCAGCACGGAGGCCTGAACGGATGAAACATCTGCTGATAGTAGAGGATGACGCGGAAAACAATCAGATGATAGCGGAGTATCTGGAGACCCAGGGCTACAAATGTACCCAGGCCTATTCCGGCAGCGAGGGGAAACTCCTGTTCGAAATGCAGTCTTTCGACCTTGTGCTGCTGGACCTGATGCTTCCGGGAATCGGGGGAGACGAGCTTGTCTCCCTTTTTTCCAGAAAAACGCCTGTCATCGTGCTGTCTGCCAGAAGCGGGCTGGACAGCAAGGTGCAGGTGCTCTCGGACGGTGCTGAGGACTACATCTGTAAGCCCTTCGACCTGCGGGAACTGCTGGTGCGAATCCAGGTACAGCTGCGCAGACAGAACAGGAAAATGGAAGAAGGGCATTCCATGGAAGAAAGGCATTCCATGGAAGAAGGGCATTCCATGGAAGAAGGGCAT
>OFGE01002757.1_pt1 | contig 12565 bp, 9 predicted proteins | sample 1521681 | NCBI WGS metagenome assembly OFGE01 (sample SAMEA3504093, study PRJEB24116) | mouse gut metagenome | biome: mouse gut; feature: mouse-associated habitat; material: faeces | place: Denmark | collected 2011 | reverse complement strand
TCCTTTTGATAACCTGTAATCTCTAAATCTTCATTATTTAAGTACAATTGTTCTTTTTTTATCCACACTCTTAACTTTTTATCAGTAACCGTTTTATTCTTCATAAACAAATCTTCTATAATTTTATTTTTCACGTCAACTGATAGTAATTTACCATTAATTCTAATCTTATTTAATTCTGATAAAACTTCATACATGTTAGCAGTTAATGAATTTTTAGGCATGACTGCCTCATTTGGAAGATAAGTACAGTGATTTATCATACGCTTGATAAATTTTTCTGCTGTTTGATCCACATCTACAATATCTTCCAAATTCCAAGGTCTTATTTCATCACTCTTATGATTTTCTTTTCTAACCAACCATGAAAATGGGCTTTTTTCATTAAGTGGTCCTATATAATAAGGAATTTTATAAGTCAAAAGTTTTTCTATATATTTAGAATTATTTTTTAAATCAGGATAATAAACTGATTGATTTTTAATAATTTTTTGTAATTCATCTAATTGTAATTGATATGGGATATTAGCATTCTTTTTGTCATTTTGTTTTAACAAAAATCTCTCATTTTTAATTTCATTAATACAATATTGAACATCTTCCACACTTGATGGACACTTTTTTAATAGTTGTAATATATATGCATAAAAATTTTCTTGTTTTATTTTTGATGGATTATGTATATATTGATAATAATTATGTACATCTTTATCCTTAATTCTAAAAACTTCATTATAGTGTTGTGGAATATATTGTTTTACAATTTTCTTCAGTAATTTCAAATCATCACTATGCTTTTCATATCTTTTTATCATTGCCTCTGATATAGAATTTGAATCTTCTAAAATCCCCTGAAGTTCTATCCAACTATAAATTTCATTCATCACATGAATGAAATCTGTATATTCATTTAAATCGTTTTCATATTCACTAAACTCTTCTTCATAATTTTCACTAGAAAAATTTAATGAAATATTTTTTTCATCATGTAATAATGATTTATCAGTAAACAATTTAACTAAGTCGAATTTTAAGCCTACTAAAGCTGAAAAAAATTGTTTAATAGCATTTTTATTTTCTTTATCAAACTCTATATTTTTTAAGCACTCCTCAACTTTAACTGATTTTGTTTTTACTGATTTTAAAATATTTAACAACTTTTCTTGTTGAGCAGCATCCAAAATAATATTATTTATTTCATTAAAATCACAAAAATCTTGAAATAAATCTTTAAATTTATCCACCATATTATTATCTGATTTTAATGAAAAATTTTGATTTTCATATAGGAAATTCCCTCTATACTTAATAATATGATGTAATGCCAAATAAATCAAACGTGGATCCTCTTTCTCACTTGAATGAACTAAATAATTTCTTAAATGATAAATTGTAGGATATTGCAAATAATAATCTTTATCATTATATTTTGCATCAATAAACAAATTAAAATTATCTTTATAATTATCTTTTAAATATAATAATTTATCTTCTTGATCTAAAAAAGAAATATTTTTTAAACGAATAAAAAAAGTATCATCAACCTCCATAATCATATTATTCATTATCTCTTGTAAAAGTCTAACTCTCATTCTTCTCCTATTATAACGTCTTCTTGAAGAACGAGATATTCTTCTTGATTGTGCTGTTTCAGCCGTATCAAACAATCTCACACCCCATAAATTCTTATTCCCTTTTTTCAATAATTGGCAACTTTCATCAATAACTGCCCATCCTACTGAATTTGTTCCAATATCTACACCTATTGAATAATTAACATTTTCTTTCATAGTTCTTGACATTCCTTTCTAATTGAGATATTCTATTATTGTCAAAACAATATGTTTTGTCTATTCAAAATAACATAACGAGTTAAAATAAAGCTTATGCTCAAATACCACTTATCAGTGGTTATCACTTAGGTGATTATGAAAGTTGCGATAGCAACTTTTTTTGTTATTCTGATATAGCTATTATATCATATATATGAATAGTTATATTATATAAATAGACAATTTTCACTATTAAATCCTTTTTTTTGGATTTAACATATATACACTAGCATATATATCTCAAAAACATATTCTTATTTAAGAATATATTTTAAAGTTTTATAAAATACTTATTTTGATAAACGTATATTTAAGAATGTATATTCCATCTACACCATAAAATATTTATATTATTTTCTACTTAATTATACTTTTGAACTTATTTTGTAATTCATAGTATACCTCCCATTTTTAACATATACAAAAACTATTAAAATCTTATCAATTTTCATGTATAATATGATAAATGCGATTTAAAAGGAGTGTAATAATTTTATGATTTTAAAACAAATAGATAAAGATTTAATGGATTTAGCAGAACAATCTGATTTAGAACTCAAAGATATTTACAAAAATATTGATAATATCTGTTTATACAATTCAAATACAATATTATCTGCCTTTATTGAAAATCAAGTTTCTTATTCTGATTTTGCAGATATTAATGGTTATGGCAATTATGATGAAGGAAGAAATAAATTAGAAAAAATATTTGCTGCAGTGCTAGGATGTGAAGATGCTTTGGTAAGGCCTCAAATTATGAGTGGTACCAATGCATTGTATTTAACTCTTTCTGCTTTATTAAAACATGGAGATACAATGATTTCCTTATCAGGAACACCTTATGACTCTTTACAAGAAATGATTGGTTTAAGTGGAAATTCGACACAATCCTTAAAAGCAAATGGTGTTCATTATGAACAAATCGATTTAATTAATAATGAATTTGATGAGGAAAAAATTATTAAGCGTTTAAAAGAAAATAATGTTAAATTAGTAGAAATTCAAAGATCTAGAGGTTATTCTCACAGATTATCTTTAACAATTTCCAAAATAGAACATATTATCACAAAAATTAGAGAAGTGAACAAAGATGTAATTATTATGGTGGACAATTGTTATGGTGAATTAGTAGAAAAGAAAGAGCCTGGACATGTTGGAGCAGATATTGTTGTTGGTTCATTAATGAAAAATCTTGGTGGGGGAATTGCCCCTACTGGAGGATATGTTGCCGGAAGAAGTGACCTTATTTATGCAGTAGCAGAAAGATTAACAGCTCCAGGAATTGGAAAAGATTTAGGAGCAAACTTTAATTTAAACAATTCTTTCTTTAAAGGAATTTTTATGGCTCCTCATGCTGTAAAGAATGCTTTAAAAACTGCTATATTCACTTCTTATATGTTAGAAAAATTAGGATATAAAAATGTTTCTCCTTTATATAAGGAACAAAGAACAGATATTATTCAAACATTAGATCTTGAAACAAAAGAAAATCTGGTTGCTTTTACTCAAGGTATTCAAGAATCAAGTCCAATTGATTCATTTGTTCATGTATTACCTGCTCCAATGCCAGGATACCCTTTTGATGAAGTAATGGCAAGTGGTAGCTTTACACAAGGAAGCACTATTGAATTAAGTGCAGACGCTCCTGTTATTGAACCTTATACTTTATATATGCAAGGTGGCTTAACTTTTGAATATGGAAAACTCTCTATCTTACTTGCTCTAACAAAAATGAAAAATAGATAAAACGACGAAAAACTGTGACTTTCTATAAATCACAGTTTTTTATATAAGAATTATCTCAAAATCAAACGATTAGCAACTTCCCTTTTGACCACCATCGATTCTAATGATGGTATTATTAATGAAATTGGCTTCATCACTAACTAAAAACTTAACAAGATAAGCAACTTCTTCTGGTTTCCCATATCTATTTATCATAATTTTTTCTTGTTCTTCTTTTAAAAATTGTTCATCATAACCTTCTAATTCATTTTCTGTTCCAATAAAACCAGGTGCAATACAATTCACATGAATGTATGGAGCAAATTCAAAAGCTAAATTATGTGTCAATGAAATCAATGCTGCCTTTGAAGCATCATAATCAATGCACATTGGATAATATGTATTGATACCATTAGTAGAAGAAACATTAATAATTCTTCCATATTTTTTTTCAAGCATATACTTATAAACCCTTTTACTGCAATTAAAAGCTCCCACAACATTGACATCTAATGTTCTTCTAAATTCTTCAGCATTTTTCAAATGAAACAAATTTGATAAATCAACAGCTGCATTATTAATTAAAACATCTACACCATGTAACTCAGATTCTATTGTTGTTACCATTTGATCAACTTCATTTTCTAAGGAAATATCTGCTCTTATAGCCAAACATTTGACACCATAATCATTAATGATTGTTTCCCTTAATTCCATCGCTTCTTTTTTAGAGGTTAAATAATTAATCACAATATCATAATTATTTTTAGCAAGTTCTAAAGCAATAGCCTTGCCAATACCTTTTGCTCCTCCTGTTATTAATACAACTTTATTCATTATTTTAAAAAAGAGTTTAACTAAACTCTTCCTGCATATTTCCCATCTGTTGTAAATACAACAATTTTTTCACCTTGTTCAATGAATTGTGGAACTCTTAATGATAAACCAGTATCTGTTACAGCATCTTTTGTTTGATTAGATGGTGCACCTTTAATAGCTGGATCTGTTTCTACGATAGTTAATTCTACTTTTTCAGAAACTGAAACAGATAATAACATTCCATCAAAGAACATTAAATAAGCATTAGCTCCTTCAACAATAAAATATTTATTGAATCCTACTTGTTCCTCAGTTAATTCATAAGTATCATATGTTTCTAAATCCATAAAATAATATGTTGAATCTGCACTGTAAGAATATTGAACCAATTTTTTAGAAATATTAGCTTGATCAAATTTAGTAGAAGCATTAAAGTTTCTTTCTTGAATATTTCCAGTTTTTAAGTTTCTCATCTTTGTTTTTAAAATTGCTGCTCCTTTACCAGGTTTCACATGTTGAAAATCTAAAACTTGACAAGGATCACCATCAACAATTAAAGTTAATCCTGTTTTAAAATCTCCTGCTGCAATTGCCATAATTATCACTCCTATTTTTTTATATTTTTCACATATTTTATTGTAACAGTTTTATGTCATATTCTCAAGTCAGACAAAATTAAAATATAGATAATTTTTCTTTCCCTTGATGTTCTTTGATATATTGACTCCATTTAATATACCCATATGTTGTATTGGTAAAATATCCAATTTTTAAAATTAATAATACATATTGTCCTGAAATAATATTAATGATTGCTTCAAGGAATGAGCAGATATACCATGCAAGCCATTGTTCTCTTAATCTAAAGAAAATAAACAATCCATTAGCAATACCTACAGCAGATGCACATGCATCGATATAGATAATTGCTGTTTCTAATGTTTTATTGTTGTAAAAATCTGTTGCAATATCAAGACCACTAATGAAATATCCAATAACAATTGTCCAAACAATGATACCAATAATAACCAATGCTTCTTGATATCCTTTTAATTTTCTTACTGCTGTTAATTCATTTTCGTCTACATCTTTATGTTTAGACCAGTTGATATAACTCATAATATCAATAGGTAACCAGAAAAATAAAGTAACTGCCATTGTTGCAAATCTGTACATCAAGACAATACATGTGATAATTTCAACGATTTCAACAAATACAGATACAAGGAAATTATATCTAGATTGTTTTGAAATTAATAACTCACAAAGAATATTTAAGAAAGTGTCTAATAAATACAATAACATGATGATAATTCCATTAACACCATTTGCATTTTCTTCTGGAAAAGCGACTGAAAAAATAGTTGCTAAAACCATGATAATCATGAACCATGATTTTTCATAGGTTGTAAATTGTTTAGAAAATAACATCATAATAGCTAATGATAAGGCTAGAATGAATGTTGAAGTTCCTAGATTAAATATAGCCATTGAGTTTTCTGCCATAACTTGTTGATATGTATATTGAATTTGATTGTTGCTTACATCGTTATGGTCAAAATATAATCGTGTTCCATTTTCAGTTTTATATTCATAAGCAGTTATTGATGTTTCCACTAATTTTTCATATTCTTCATATGGATAAGAAACAACTATTTTTTTATCACCATTTCGATAAATGACATCACATACTGTACTGTCTGAATCATAATCCTCTTCTTCTACATCTCTTACCATATTGACAGTTCCAATATATTCGATTTCTCCAACATCTGAATGTATTTTAGAAAAACCAATACAAACAGAAACAATTGAACATATACATAATAAAGCTAGAATAAATATTTCTATAGATCTTAATTTTTTATTTGGTTCAATATTTGATTTAAAAAATTGAATCATACTACAAATCTCTCCCTAATACATAAATTGCAACAGAACTTTGAAATCATTGTAATGTTGCTTAAAATTATTTTTTAAAATACTACATTATTATAATAAATTTTTTATAAATTTCAATCTTTATCTAGACAAAATGCAGTATACTCAACAACATTTCTAAAGATATAAAACCATCATTTAGATACTTTTTTCCATTCAAACATTGACAATTTATACTTTTAAATCAATATTATTCCATGTATTATTTCTTAGGAGTCATCATAACATAAAAAAATCATTAATGTAAATATTTGAAGATAATTATTATACCACCTATTCAAATAAAGCATTATCATTTTTTAATATTCTATGGAATTTTTAATATAATCCTTGATTAAATCATTATGCTTATCTTTATATTCTTTTTTTGCACCTTTACATATATCCAAATTCGATTCAATTTTTTCTACATTCCAAACTTTACATTCATTATCATCTTCATCAAGATCAAACAAACCTATAACTAAAATTGGAACAGTTATAGAAAGCTTGGCCGAAGGTAATTCTCTACAAATTTTTTCAAAATTGGATAATCCACTATCAATCCTTTTACCCAAATGATAACTTGGCACTATTAAAATACATATATCAGCCAAATTAGAAGAAAAAGACAATTGAAATTTAACATAATCTCTATAAATACTAGCCGCATTTCCAAACTCTACTTCTATCTGAAGTGAAATATCGTTCCCATCAAATGTTTTTCTAAAATCTGCCCTTAATGAATCTTTATTGCTCTCTGGTGTAGCAAATGCTTCTTCAATCCATCCCCAGTCTTTCAAACAAACATAAAAATATGTATTCATTAACTGTTGAATGACATTCTTATTCTTCTGAGTATTTGATTTATTATGGTAGTAAGGTATAGGACAAAGCTCACAAATATGAATGATTTTATCATAAATTTCACAAAAATTTTCTGACTTTAAAATTTCCTTTGCATAACGATATGAATATGTCTTTATAAACATCCTTTACTTCTCCTTATCAAAAATTGTTGATAAATGAGGTTCTAATGTCGCAATAATATATGTTACCAATGCATTCCCCATCATAAAATATCTTTGCCTTGTAGTCATTCCTGTATTTGTCCAATCATCAGGAAAATATTGAAGTCTTTCTGTTTCTATAGGTGTTAAAAATCTAAGTCCATGTGTATCCAAATCTTCTATAACATGTGTTGACCGATTAATGGTAGCTTCACTTGTTAACATAGTTCTTCCAGGCAACTCTAAATTTTCTGGATATGGTATAGCTCCTTCTGTAAAAAAATATTGTTCACCATTTGGCTTTTTCCGTGGTTTTCGTTTAGCTCCTTTCATCTCTTTAAACTTCTCTTTTTGAGTTTCATTAAGAAAAAAACACTTATCTACATTATGTTCCAAGATTTCTCTTAAAGGAATCGCTTCCTTCTCACACGGAAATGTTCTAAAAGTTTTTATACTTCCCTCAATCATACATCCTGTATTTTCAAATCGAAAATTAAAATCTTTTGTCATTCTTACAGTATCTTCATAACTATCACTACTTATGTCACATGATAAAACCCTCTGCTTCTTATCATTTTTAATTGGAAATGTTTGAGCAAATAATCCATTCTTCAAAATAAGAGTCTCATATGAGTCATTATTTAATCTTTTCTGATAATATGTATTTCTTTTCCATGCAAAAATAAAAGTTCTCCTTCTTTTTTGCCTTGCCCCATATTCAGCTGCATTAATCACTCTCCATTCAACATTATATCCTAAATCATGAAATGATCTTAACATAATTCCAAAATCTCTCCCTCTTTGATTTGAAGGAGATTTCAATAATCTATCTACGTTTTCCAACAATACAAATGGTGTGTGTTTTTCTTTAAGAATATTCGCAATATCCCAAAATAAAACACCTTTTTTTCCCTCTATTCCCTTTTCTCCAGACAAGGATCTAGCTACTGAGTAATCTTGGCATGGAAAGCCCCCTACTAATAAATTATGATTTGGTATACTACTTTTATCAACTAGCGAAATATCAACATTCGAATGTTGATATTCATTATCTAATCCAAATCTTATCGAATAACATTCAAAAGCTGGTTGTGTTTTTGTAGATGGTTCCCATTGATTGGCCCAAACAAATTTCCATTCACCATTTTCTATGGCAATACCCTCTTCATTAAAATCAGTAATATGATTTAAACCAACCCTAAATCCTCCTACTCCAGCAAATAATTCAACTACTGTTTTCTCCATAGCAATCCCCTTTCAAACATATTACAATTATAACAGTTATTTTTTAATCTGGCAAGATCCTAAATTAAACAAATTATCATAATATATTTTCTTTATCATTTTAAAATGTATTTGAATCACTTCTAAAATAAGTCACAAAAGAAAAAAAGTCTTAACTTTGAACTTTTATTTCTTCTATTAATTCCTTCATTCTATATTCAAAACATTCTTTTATTTCACATTCCCAAACAACTATCACTTTATAATCCATATCTCTTAATTGTTTATGATATTTAATATCATTTTGAATATTCTTCTCTATCTTCGGAATCCAATATTCTTGATTACTTTTTGGAAATCTTGCATTCTTGCAATTATAATGATGATGCCAAAAACATCCATTTATAAATATAGCAACTTTATACTTGGTTATATTAATATCAGGTGTCCCTGGTAGGCTTCTATCGTTTTTCTTATATCTAAATCCATGATACCATAAATATTTTCTTACTTTCAACTCTATAGATGTATCCTTCCCTCTATTATGGCTCATCAACTTTGAAATCTGTTCTTTATTCATAATATTCCAATTCAAATTGTTTTATAAGATAACTCTTATTTATCCAGAAACTTTGTCTTGTCATCATCTCACCATTAGGCAATTCATCACAATCACTTAACCTTCCTTTTGAAAAACCATCATTCAATCTATATGCAGATTGAGCTGCATGAGGACGCACATGTATAATCATACTATCAGAAGCTCCTAATAAATTATTACTAATTCTGTCTTTTGAAGTTCTTGTTAATATAACTCCCTTTTTAATAGTTTGTTGTACTTGTTTCCATTCTTTTTGAACAATATTCTCTAAATCGGTATAAGGCATATTCCAAAATCTTACTTCTTTCAAGTAATAATCATTCCCTTTTTTATAGAAAAATACCATAAGATACTTTGTATCGCTTAACAACTTAAATAAATCTGATTCTTCCCATTCTTGATTAAGAATATCCTTAAATTTAAATGTTGGAAGTGGCATATGTTCTTTAATAGTTCCATTTTCTTCAACTCGTATAGCTTTAATCTTAATATTAGCTTTTATAAATTCTTTTGCCTTGTTTCCTTTTATTCCCAAAATTCTATAGACTATTTGAATCCATAACGACTTTTTATTTTTCTTGACACCCAATATCTCAGATAGTTCCTGATCGTTTTTACCATAGAATTTTGATATTTTTTGAATTATAGATTCTTCAAAAGAAATTCTATTATTTCTTTGAATAGATTCACCTTCGTATTCTTCCCTCAAAATATATGTATGAAGTATATAATTCATATAACTCTGTTTAAAGCAAAAACTTCTTCTTTTAGCCAAAACATCAGGATTATAATATTGAGGTTGCAAACTTTTTTCTGCAGTAGCTCCTTTTGTACACGCCCCTAAATATAAAGTATCTCCCTCACTTATTTCATGCGCTTTTCCTTTTTTTATTTTGTCATTTATTTTTTTATAATCTTCTATGATTATATCTAAATCCTCTTTGGGAGGAGTAAATAATTTTACATATTTAATCTCATAATCCAAACGCGACTTAGTCTTATCTCGTATATAAAATATTAAAAGAATATTCTTTATCTTCTCCCATAAATGACTCTTATAAAAATCATCTATTACAGGTTCTTTATAAGAAATCATTGTTATCGATAATCTTTCTCCTGCTCTTTCCTCTCCTTTTTTAGTATAATCAATTGGTGTTTGCTTAATTTCAATTCCAACTTTACTTAAATCTGCTTCTTGATTACTATTTGGTTCATATCCAAAATAATTTTTCTCAATAAAATTACCCAATTGTCCTTTAGCATTTGTATTTCTTATAAACTTATCTTGTTTTAAACTATCAACAAATCCCTTATCTCTGTTATTAACCTTTCCTTCATCATATGCATTGATATATTCTCTGCATGCAAACAAAATATCATTATATGTCATTCCAATTAAACCATAGGCATACTCTTTTATACTTTCAATATTTTCATCATCATAGTCAAATAACATAAGTTGCTCCTCCATAATCCCTTATTCCCAAAAACATACTAAAAAATCATTCTAATATTTTTAACTCAATTATTCTAATATAAAATTAATTATCTAAAACATTTTTATTATTTTTACTATTTTCAACTTATATTCTTACCTTATCTCTAAATCCTATTATACCTCAATTTATCAATACAAAATCTAATGATTTTTGAAATATAAGAAAACTTATTTAATTATAAATCATTTTACTTAGTACAATCCTGAACATAAATTTTTATTAACATATATTATCTAATATTTAGTTCTTTTAAATGAAAATATTACAATTTATCATATTTTGTATTTACACCTTTAGCTTTCTCTACAGGATACTTCTTCTCACTTAACTCTAATTTATCTAAAATAATTGTCTTTATATCAACATCTAATTTTTCAGCAAGTAATATACAATAATTCATTACATCAGCTAATTCATTACATACTTCTTCTTTATTATATTCATTGCTCCATTGAAAACATTCTAGCAGCTCTCCTGCTTCTATACTTATTGACTTTGCTATGTTTTCTGGAGAATGAAATTGATTCCAATCTCTATCTTCATTAAATTTCTTTATTTTTTTTATAACTTCATTCATAATGCTAACTCCTGATATACTTTTTAAAATATTTTCTTAAATCATCATCACAAGCATATATATAAGTTCCTTTAATACCTCTTGTTAAGAGAACTTTGTATATATTTATAATATAACTAAATAATTCTTCTTCATCTTTTATCATCTTTTTACCATTAATATCAAAATAATGATTCTTATCAATATATATTTTTCTTAATTTTGAATCATATTTCAATTCAGGTCCTATAATAACACCTACATAGTTTAAATCATATCCTTGCACAGTATGTATACATCCAATTTCGTTTATTGCATTTAAGGAATTAACCCAATCTTTATTTGTGCTATTCCAAATATATCTATATTCATTTATAGAAATATCATACATCTGCCTTGATTTAATTTGATTAAGAGAAAACTTTTTAGTAGACCAAGGCCAAGCATACCCAGCTACCATTCTACACAATTTATACTCTTTATCTTTTATTCTAATATTTCTATACATTTCTTCTACATCGTCAAAAATTTTAAAATCATATGAAACTGGTTCAATTCTTTTATCTATTTGATTATGTAATAATTTATCTATTGCAGAAATATAATATTCTCCACCCTGTACTCTCATTTGAGAAATAAGTGTATATTGTACTGTATCAACTTTTTCTATTATTCTTTGAAATTTTTCCTTTCTTACATCTGAAGGCTTAATAGACTGATTAGAATCATAAAATAATATTTGATATTGGCTACTAGCCATAATCCAATCTAATTCATCAGCATTTTGCATATTTAATTTTTGATTAACATTATTGAAAGTATGGTATAATCCTGGCATAAGATTAACTCTTCTTCGCAATCTGTGTGCTTCATCTACAATTAAAATGTCATATCTATCCTTTATAACTTCAGAAGGACCTATAACCATACTTGCTTTTAATCCATTAATTTGTTTGAATACATTTTTTATTGTTTTTCGTAATGATTCCATTGGGATAACTAATCCTACTTTTAACTTCCCATTATATTGTGTTAAAAGTTCAAGTATAAATTTATAGTTAATATTCTCACTATCGTATTGAAACTTATTTTTATTATGCTGACTCTCCACTAATAAATTCATTAAATAAACTGCTAAAACACTTTTGCCTGTTCCAGGATTACCATTAACAATAAATGTTCCTTTCATGTTATTTAACCTATATTCATTTATAGTCTTCACAATATCTATTGCTATATCGTATTGATCCTCAGTTAATGTTTTATAAGGAGAAAATTTAAAAATATCAAGGTTTTCTAAAAAAATTCGTTCATGATTTGCTATTCCTTTTTTTATTAGAGAATTCCATATATCATCAAACTTTCGCAAATAATTG
>OFGE01002753.1_pt1 | contig 12577 bp, 15 predicted proteins | sample 1521681 | NCBI WGS metagenome assembly OFGE01 (sample SAMEA3504093, study PRJEB24116) | mouse gut metagenome | biome: mouse gut; feature: mouse-associated habitat; material: faeces | place: Denmark | collected 2011 | reverse complement strand
TGCCATTCTGCGGGTGTGCTTTTTTTTCGCGCTCAGATATGCATATTTTTCGCCGTTCAGGGGCCGCGGGCCGCCCTTCCAGTCCTGAAAACTGTTTCAGCAAATTTCAGGACTGGAGGATATGAAGTGAAAATTGAATATAAGGATGCGGACGGCAGGGTGCTGGAACTGGAGGTTTCCGATGAAGTCGGACAGTTCTGCATTTTTTCCGCAGAGGAAGAGGCAAAGAGCGACAGGAGGAACAGCAGGCCGGACCGCCATACGTCTCTGGAGGCATTTACATATGAAAACCAGAGGTTTTTTGCGTCCCCGTCAGACACCATGCAGGAAGCAGTGGAAGACAGCGAAGTGGAACGTCTGCTCTCCTGCCTGGACGGACGCCAGAGGGAGCTTGTGCGAAAGTGCGTGATCGAGGGATGGATCTATGCAGAAATTGGACCTATGTCAATACTTTGGACAAAAAAAGTCGAAAGATTATGCTGTTTTTTTAAGTTCCTCATCCTCCTTTTGCTGTGGTGTCAAATAACCAATAGAGCTATGTATCCGCTTACGGTTATACCAGCCTTCTATGTATTCAAAGATTGCTCTGCGGGCTTCCTTTGAATCCTGATAAGTATGAAGATATATTTCTTCCTTTTTCAGTACAGAATGGAAGGATTCCATGCAGGCATTATCGTATGGATTTCCCTTACGGCTAAAGGAATGCAGGATTCCTTTACTGCCCAGGCAACCTTCAAATGCCTGGCCCGTATACTGGATTCCAAGGCCGCTATGTAAAATGATCCCTTTGGTATCCCTGACGTTTAGGCAGGCATCACCTACCGCTTTCACTGCTAGTTGTGCTGCCATAGATGTACCATAGGCATAGCCAATGGTCTTTCGGCTGCACAGACCCATGACAGAGGCCAGGTAGGCCCATCCTTCTTTCTGCACATGGATATAGGTAATGTCTGTGCGCCACTTTTGGTTAATGGTTTCCGCCCCAAAATCACGTTTTAGGAGATCCGCTTTACCATCCGGGACACTGCCATGATTGGCATAGTGGTTGTATTTCTTTACCACGGCAGGACGTAACCCCTTCTCTGCCATATGCCGCTGGACACGCTTGGCACTGCAGGGTGTCCCGTTTCCATTGGGTATGCGGCATATTTTGAAGGCCCCGTACCTTTGCCTGGAACCCTCGTATGCCTGCTTCACTTTCCGGCCAAACTCTTTGTGCCCCTGCCGCCTGTTTGAAGGTACACAAACCAGGGCCTTGTAATAGGTACTCCTTGGGAATTTCAGGGCACTGCAAAGCTGGGATACAGGGTAATTGGTTAAGTTATTCTGGATAAATGCAACAATCCCGGCTATTGTCCTTTTGCGGATATGGCGGCCGCTTTTTTTAGTATTTCATTCTCGGTCTTAAGGCGCTGGATTTCTTTCTGGAGAGCCTTATACTCCTTGGGGGTGACCGTTTCCTCCTCTGATACCTTGATAGGGGAAAGCTGCTTTACCCAGCCGCTAATCGTACTCCGATTTACGCCATATTCACGTTCCAGTTGTGGATACGAGGTTCCTCCGGCATTATACAGATCCACGATCTGCTGTTTAAATTCCGGAGTGTAAGATTTTTGATTTTTTGCCATGTTGAACATCTCCTTTGCTCTTTCATTTGATAGTATAGGTTGTTCAACTTTTTCTGTCCACATTTATATACTAACATCAGTACCCTGCTCGTAATGGCTGCGATAATAACTGTCGGACTATGCCTGTTGCCCATATTATTGGAAATGATAAGTACGGGTCGTGTGGCTACGATTGTTGAGTAATCAGTAAATGCAGTAAAATAGGGCGTTCCCGTTATGGGTTCGCCCTTTATTATGCCTTGCGGTACTAATTTGGTACTATTATTTGATTTAGCTTTTCAGCGACTTCGTTATGCTTGCTGGGGTAAAGATGCCCGTAAGTGCTGTTTACCATTTGCACAGTATCACCAATGCGTTCCGCTATCAGATGAGGGGAGAATCCCATATTGATTAACAGCGATACATGAGTATCTCTTTCTAAAGGATATTTATAGGATAAAATGATAAAATATTAGAAGTCGGCATATCTATGGAATACCAAAAAAGAACGGTTCTGGCAAATACACTCCAAAATCGTTCTTTTTGAATTTTACTATTTAGGAATCATGTCAAAGTTTACATCAAAGATTCCAGCCACCCTTTTACTACATTATACTTATAGGGCAAATGAAATTTACGGAATAATCTGAATTCATGAGATAAATGCAAGATAAAAAAAGGAATGTCCCAAATATATTTTCTTGGAATACCCCTTGGCTATTTTGCTTTATTTTTCATTCTCTCTTTTAAGTACTCTTTTAGGACAAGATTAATATATTGCGAAAATGACCTATCATCTTCTTCTGCCAAAGCCTTAATTTCATCTATGATTTCTGAATCAAGCGTAATACTTACTTTTATTTTAAGTGGTTTCATAATGCTACTCCTTTTTGATACAATATATCATTGTATAGCCTTTTATATTGACTTATCTTATAAAGTAGTACAAAGTAGTATTATCTTTAAATTGAAAATGAGGTGATATTATGGAAAAAGGTCAAACAAGAAAATTGTCATACGATGAATTGGAAAGTGATGAAAAACTCCTATTAAAGTGGTATCGTGAGAATCCGTTATCCGTTTATATTGAAATTGCTTTGATAGCACTGGAAGAACTTGAGGTTATCACAAAAAATAAATACAGAAAATGTAAATTAGAAACAGAAAAAAAGCAGATTTATTGAAAACATATTGGTTGCTGCAAGGGGGAAAGAATTATCATGCATAAAGACGATTTAAAAGACTTCCTTTTTGATTTTTTGAACGAGCATGACACAATATTTACGGACATATCATTGGATGATGAAACAGACACTATATTTATCAAATCCGTTGATGGAGAAAATTTTATTGTAACTGTCAGCCCTGTGACTGCGGATGAAGCCCTCATAGAACTGTGGGCAAAGAAAAACCCGGAATTAATGTCTCTTGCCCTTAGTGTACTAAATATGAGGGATTTAGAGTTATTTACGGAAGAAGAAGCACATAGGTACCTGTCAGAAATTGTTGAAAAAGCGAATAATTCATTCGTGAAAGATATAAAGAACAGACTTGGCAAATTAGGAAATGATAAATGAGATAGCATTATTCCACACATTAAATAAATACAAGATAATTGATATGTGGGCTGCATAACCATTATTTCAGATGGTTTTGCAGCCCGCATATATTATTAAATAAGCACGATTCCACAATTACCAAAAATCATGTCCATCATAATAGAAATACAAGCATTCCATTATCCCGGTAATTATCATCCACCAACTCACCACATTCAATCTAATTGGAATGAACGGTATCTTCATTACTGCCAGTGAAAGGGAAAAACCCATAAATGCAATGCCTGTCATCACAGATTTTTTAAACAGTTCCATATTTTTGTACCCGTAATACTCCCAACGCTTTTTCCATTTCCGCAGTAGGCAGCAGGCTCCCATACGGATAACAAAAAACAAACCAACCGCAATGACAGCAGATGCAAAAACCAGTGTGCCGACCGCCAGCGGTGATGGCATAACAGTTATCATTGTCTGATAGAGACTCCGATAAAGGTTTCCTAAATTCTGCAAAAGCCAGATGGCATTCTCACATCTTTCCAAAAACCATAACGGAATGGTGGCTATGATGTCCTTCTCGGCAATCAGGACTGCCGCCATCTGCGCCAGATATGCGGCAATCAAAACCAATACTGCGCCAGACATCTTTACGGACTCCCTGCTGAGAACCCGCTTACAATCCTCCTGCAATTTTTTCTGCAATACCCTTCTCGCCTTCTCCACTTCCCTTGCCAGTGTTTCCTCATATTCTGCCATCAGTCGGTTTGCCATTGCAAGTTTCCGCTCAGCAGTTTCCTCCTTCCTACCTGCCTGGGCAAGAACGGCTGCGGCTCTTTCTTCCATTTCCTTCCCGCGTTTCTCTGCTTTTTCCATCTCTGCTTTCAGCCTCCCGTTCTCCTGAAAGATGATGTCGCTGCCGCTGTACCTCTCTAGCTGCTCTGTCTGATGCCGCAGCGTCTCCCCTTGCTCGGAGAGAACGGATTTCATGGATTGTATCTGTGATTTCAGTTTCTGACTGCCGGAAGAAAGATTCCGTATCTGCCCGTCTTTCTCCTGCACCTGAATCCACAGGTCTTTCAGTTCCTCGTTTTTGTCTGTCAGTTCCTGTTCCATTTCCTCCAGCTGATTCAGCAGACTGTCTATCTGCTCTCCGCTGCTGTAATCTCCGAATCCGTTCATTCCTTTCCCTCACTTTCCCTAAGACTTGCTCTTTAAGTCCTGCAATTCTGCTGTCTGTCTTAGCAATATCTGATTCTGTCTGGAGAGCATGGCATTCTCGTTGTTCAATCTCTCCACTAATCCTGTTAATTCCCGATTCTGCTGGCGTAGTATGGGGAGTTCCCTGTTCTCCGCTTGCAGCCGTTCGATTTCCGTCTGCTGGTTTTCCACCAGTTCCAGAATCTCGCCCTGCTTTTCCAGAATAGCCAGTACCTCTTGCAGCTCTGCCATATATTCGTCCAATCATATCCCTCACCTTCTGCATAATCATTTGGTGCAACGCTTTCATGGTGCGGTACCATTCCTTTGTTACATGGTTTAGTTGTTTTACTATTCGGTTATACTCGCATCGGTCAGACATCTCCCCACGCTGTTCCATCTGCCTTGCACGGTATCCCTCGTGGATGGTCGGCTCAAGGGCAAGCCCCTGTCTTTTGTAGCTGCGGTGGTCAATTTGCTTTTCCATTGACAGATAGCGGTTGCAGACATCCGCCCATGATTTTCTCCATTTCTCCACGTTCCCTTGGTCGTTCCAGTCATTTGCCTGCACGGTTATCCGCTTCCAGAGTTTCTCGTTTCGTTTACCCAACTTCTGCATCCCGGTCTTTTTATCAATAAGCGGGATGCGTTCCCCGTTTTCATCCCTCGCATAATCCTTTTTCTCCTTTGCGCCCCATGAGCCGTCTGCCTTAATGGGTCTGGTGGTAAGGAGGATATGGGCGTGCGGGTTGCCATTCCCCTTATCGTGGATGGCAATATCCGCGCACATGCTCTCCGATACAAAATTGCTCTGTGCATATTCCCTGATAACTGCAAGCTGTAATTCTTCGGAAAACTCTGTCGGCAATGCAACCTCCACTTCCCGTGCGAGCTGCGCATTGGATTTTTTCTCTGCTCTTGTGACTGATTCCCAAAGCGTCTGCCTGTCCGCATATTCTTTTGGCGCATGTCCTGGCAATAAGATTTCCCGGTGCATGACGCCGCCTTTCCGTGTGAAGTCATGGGTAATCCCCGTTTCCCTGTCACAAAGTCTCTCCCCGGCACGGTACGCAGCAGCCGCAATGACAGATTTCCCCTTGCTCCGCCCGATTATCTTGACCGAGCAATGATAAATCGCCAAAAACACCACGCTCCTTTCCGTAAGCTGTCTTTGCAGATATGCGGCACGTAAAATATATCTGCCAGAATATTGGGCTGGTTCCTGGCAAAAACTGCAAACAGTACTCAGCCCAAGCCTCGCAGAGCGCGCGTCCACGCAGTGGGATAGACAGGCTCCGCCTGTCTATAAGTGCGCCCTTCTTCGTTTCCTTACAAAGGGAATGGCAAAGTACCGTCCCCCTCATCTGCCCCCTCTGATGTCTTCGGCACAGTAGAATGCTGCATGGCTTTGGAAAAATACCTGCCGTTTGCCTCCTGCTTTTTCAAGAATGCAACCAGCTTTGGTATATCCTCCTCCGTGACAGCCCTGCCTAGCACAGATTCCACCGCACCGCCAATCTGGATTAAGCGGTGGGTGCGGATTTTCCGCTCCTCCTCTTTCTTCCTTTGTTCCAACTGCTTACGCTGTGCCTGATACTGTTTCAGTTTCTCTAACATTTCTTCCTCTTTCGTGGTACAATTCTGAATACGTTCATCCAGCGTCTTTCTTTGTTTTGCCATAAATGCCTCCTTTTCTCCGATACCTGCCGAAAATAAAATCCGATTGTTACAAATCACTTTTCCGCCATCACTGGCAGACCGTTTACACATACATCATTTCTGATAAGATGCAACAGCCTGTCTTCCAACGTGGCAGAATCTGTTTCTGAAAAATGCACATTCACCACATAAGTGGCTGCCCCTATGCGTTTTGTAAAACTGCTATTTTTTGTTTCTTCCCTGCTGTCTCCCATAAAAATAAAATCCTCCCATTGATTTCAGAACATTCGTTTTGTATAATGTTTATGAGGCGGTGGTCTGTAGCAAAAACAGCCATTCCCATTTATCAGTCCCATATAAAACAAAATCCGATTCTCCTTCCCGACTTTTTGTAATTGTTTTATTAAACAAACAATTACCCCCTGTCACTAATAGGAGAAAAATACATAACGAATCGGAACTATTTTGAAAAAAGCTGAAAAAAATTTTAATATTTAGATAAAAAGGCGGTGACTCCATAATGCAAAAAGAAATAGTATCGTTTTCAGAAACGGACGATTATGATTTTGATAATGAACTTTTAGACGCACTGGAAATGGAACGCTCCGCCATACAGGAAATGGAACAGGAAAAAGAAGAAAACGCCTTAACAGAAGAAACAGCCTTCGCCCCCACATCAAGAAAAAAGCTGTGGAGGGATACACAAAAAGAAGCCCTGACCCGGCTAGAGGATTCTGCACGGACAGAAGACGATTTCCGAAATGTACAGGCATGGTGGGACAGGCTTGACGCAAATGCGGACAGGCGGTACCACTACCATGTCATAGGGCGTTCCGATGTGCCGCTGGAATGGGGCGCAACGCCGGAACAGGTTATTGTCCCTGAGCCAATCCATCATGTATTCTGGCAGCAGATAATAAAAGGCGACTTTCTGGATGCCGTCTTTGACTGCCCTTTTGAGATGCATGAACTGATTGAAAATACAGATATAGCGAATGCCATCTTTGAATTAAAAGACATCCACAAAGAAGTTCTTTATTACAGTGCCATCCGGCAGTATTCCAACCAAAGAATTGCGCGCATTCGCAGTCAGACTGACCGCAATATCCTAAAAGTGAAAAATACCATCCTGAAAAAACTGCGGAAGAAATTATATCTTGCTTTATTTGAAAGACAGGAGATGAAGCTGCCCCTAAGCCAAAAGGAAAAAGAATTTTTAGATAAATATTCGCCTGACTTTTCTGATAAAGGACATTCAAATACCGATGCATTCAAAATAAAAAATCAAAGTAGCGATTGACGATATTTAACATATCTGCTACGATAGTAATATATTTAAAAGCAATATCAATTACACATAATTGAGGTGATAATAATGACCCTTTTTGAAAAGACCAGTTCCCACTGGGTACGGTATGATAAGTATGAGTGGAGGAAAGATGATAAAGGCAGATTGTATATCACGCCTGCCGAAAAAGCAAAACCAGAATTATATAATCCGCTAAAGGATTCTGATAAAATGGTACTTCATGCGATAAATACAGGTGTCGTCTGCATGAATAAAGATACTGACGAGCAGACAAAACAGGATGCGGTTATTGAATTTATATCTTCCTATGGACTTCTTGGATTTATGACAGCACTTCCCACCACACCAGAGTTTATTACTTATGAGGCGGTATATTTCCCAAAGAACCATTTCATCAGGCAGGAAAACATGGCGACGGAAGAATACCTGTCTTACTTCTTTCCCTTTGATGGGCTTGATTTCGTAAAGCGCGGCGTGGAATCCCGCTGGAACGTCAGCGACACATCAATGATTGCACTGACAATGGCTATGGGCAGCCAGCCGCAGGCAGTAACCATGAGTTTCCAGAGGGAATATGCGGAACCCTATGAATGGATGTTAAAAGAATTTACTGACTGGGCATTTACCTTTGTGTCTGCTTTCCTATACTATCAGGACAAGGACATGCTTGACGATATGCAAAAAGATTTATACCGCCAGGGCATGGCGGCATTTGGTGGCATTGCGCCAACTTATCACATAGAACTGCTGGACAAACCAACGATTGTATGGGATTTCCATTCATTATTACTGGCAATACAGATGATGTTCAGCTTTATGCTGACGGATGAGAAGTCTTCCCTAAAGGTCTGTAAACACTGTGGCAAGGTGTTCCTTGCATCCAGACCGAATACGGTATTTTGTAGCGGTCAGTGCAAGAACCAGTATAATGTGTATAAAAGCCGGGCAAACGGCAGAAAGGCAGAATTGACAGATGAACAATGATGAACTGATGGGACTAGGAGATATCCTTATCTACCAGACGGAAAAAGGCGATACCAGAATTGATGTGTTTTTTCAAAATGGAGATATCTGGATGAATCAGTCAGCCATTGCCAGACTCTATAACACGACTCCCCAAAACATCACCATGCATATCCGTAATATTTATGCTGATGGTGAACTGGATGAACTTTCAACTTGTAAGGATTTCTTACAAGTTCAAACAGAGGGAAAAAGGCAGATTAAACGTAAGAAAAAGCATTACAATTTTAGAATGATTCTTGCCATCGGCTACCGTGTCCGCTCCAATGTTGGAATGCATTTTCGGAACTGGGCTTCTGCTATCTTAGAAGAATATTCCCGCAAAGGATTTTCCATGAACGACGAACGCCTGAAAAACCCAAAACCGTTTGGCGAAGATTATTTTGATGAATTGTTAGAGCGCATCCGCGAAATCAGGGCATCCGAAAAGCGTTTTTACCAGAAAATCTGCGATATATACAAAACATCCGTTGACTATTCCAGCAATGATAAAGAAGCAGAATTATTCTTTAAAACTGTTCAGAATAAAATACATTACGGAGTGCATGGGCATACTGCGGCAGAAGTCATCATGCAGAGGGCAGATGCCACGAAAGACAATATGGGGCTGACTGCCTTTGAGGGGGCAAAAGTCCGAAAAAAAGATGTGGATGTCGCAAAAAACTACCTCAATGAAGATGAAATGCAGGAATTAAACAGGGTGGTAACCATGTATCTGGATTTTGCAGAAGACCAAGCCCGCAGACATAACCCTATGTATATGAAAGACTGGGAAACTTACCTCAATAATTTCCTGAATATGACAGGACGGGAAGTGCTGTCTGGAGCCGGGCATATTTCCGCAAAACAGGCAAAGGCTCACGCTTATGAACAATATGGGCTTTATGATGAGAACCGAAAAAGAATGGAAAAAAATGAAGTTGATTTGTTGATTGAAGAAACAAATCAACTACAAAATAAGACGATATAGTATGGAATCCTATCTTTGCTTTTTCCAATTCATTGATGAGAAAATAAAATTAGAATAATACATTCTTTAACGCTCTTTCCAACATGTGAATAAATTTCACCAAAACCTATCTTCCTATGATAGAATAGATTTCATAAATATACCAAACAAAGACCTTGTCCAAAAGTTATTCTGCAAATTAACTTCAATATCTTATTTGGCAAGTATAAAACACAAAAAAATTGAAATGTAAGGGAGAGTACCATTATGACAAATACACAAGTCCTGTTAAAAGATTTAATTCAACTAGAGTACGAAGATGATTGCAATGGATTTGCAACAATCGAAGATTTCTTTGAATTTTTTTCGGCAAAAACAGTTCTAAAATCATATACGCTAAGCGACGAAGAAATTTTACAAGGAATAAAGGGTTCTGGCAACGACGGGGGCTGTGACTCCATATTTATTTTTTGTAACGGTTTACTCGTCAAAGAAGATTTTTTAGAAAACAGGGAAATTCTTTCTGATAGCACACTGGAAATGATAATAATTCAATCAAAGACCAGCACCTCATTCAAAGAAGATGCAATAATGAAATGGAAAGCCGTATCTAATAATCTTTTTGATTTGAATAAGCGGATAGACGATTATTCTAATCGTTACAACGAAGATGTTCGTGATTCTTTTCAATTATTTCGAGATGTTTATACAACTCTAATCAGGAAAAGAATCAAACTTAATCTCAAATATTGGTACATTTCCGAAGGTGAACAGATTCATCCAAATGTAGAACAACAAGGCGATGAGTTAAAAGAACAGATTAAATCTTTATTCCCTTCCGCCAAAATATCAGTTGACTACTATGGCGCAAAAAGACTGATGGAAATCCTTAATACTCCATCTATACAAGACTATGAACTTTCTCTTGCCGATAACGCAATTTCCTTAGGGGTCAACAAAGATTATATTGCTTTAGTTTCTCTAAAAAAGTATTATAATTTCATAACCAACAACAGTGATACACTTGAACAATCTATTTTTGAATCAAATATACGTGATTATCAGGGAAGTGTCGTCGTAAATAAAAAAATACATAGCACATTGACCAAAGATGATAATATAGATTTTTGGTGGCTTAATAACGGTATAACTATTCTGGCAAATGATATTTCTCCTGTAACAAGCAAATCTTTGATGATTACGGAACCTGAAATAGTTAATGGATTACAAACCTCTAATGAAATATATAACTATTTTTCAGAGCATCCAGAAAAATTAGATTCCGATTCTCGCCATGTCCTTGTAAGAATAATTGTACCAACAAACGAAACCTCGCGCGATGATATTATTTTAGCAACAAACAATCAGACATCTATACCGAAATCATCTTTGCGTGTTTCCGACTCTATTCATTGGCAAATTGAAATGTTTTTTAAACAAAAGGGGCTTTTTTATGACAGAAGAAAAAACCACTATAAAAACCTCGGCAAAAAGAATTCAGAAATTGTAAGTGTTTCATATTTGGCGCAATCCTTAATCGCTGTACTTTTACAAAAGCCAAATTATTCACGTGCAAGACCATCTACTCTATTAACAAATGATGAATACTATGATTTTCTGTATAAAGGCGACATTGACCTAATTGTGTATTATAAAATAATTATTTGGGCTAATCGCATTAAAAATTATTTACGTCAATGCGGATTGTATAATGCAAGTCAACAAGGCGATTTACTTTTTTATGTTTTATATTATAGCTTTGCAAAGAAAAACAACTCATCTCAAATATCGCCAAGTGATGTTAAATCCATTGATATAGATATTTTAACAGACAAAGATATATCTGAATATTGTAGCCATATTTATGAAATTTATCATTCTTTAGGAGGAACTGGGAAAACAGCAAAAGGTTCCCAGATAATAGAAACTCTAATGCAAGAATTTAAATAAAGCACAAAAGGATTGCAAGTTTTTATCTTTTTCAAAGCTTGCGGTCTTTTTATTTACAGTCACTTTATTAAAACAGTTCCGATTCCCCCGCCAAAAATCTCCTATTAGTAAAGGGAAAGAAACATCTTTCAGGCAGAGCCACACGCTCTGTCTTTTTTCTTGTCAAAAGCCAAAATAACGTATCGCAATCGGCATATCTGTGTTAAAATGGAATTACATAGATGTGCCGATTGTTGAAAGGGGATTTTTCTATGAAAAAGCAATCGGAACAAACCAAAATCACTGCACTCTATGAAAGGCTTTCCCGCGATGATGAAAAGTCAAAAGGACGTAAAGCCAAGTTATTTTTTTCGGCATCCATAGGGGATGCCATCTTTGCTTTATTGAATAGCCCCGACAAATTTGTAGTAGATGGTAATACGCTTTTCCTTACCCTTGCGGCAGCGTCCCATACCTGGCGTTTCGTAAATCGTAATCCGGTCAATCAGTTCGTGAAGCATGAAGCGGTCGAGTTTTTCAAAGCTGGTGTATTTTCGGATAAGGGCTGCGAAGCGGTCAATATCGGCTTTGGTATCCCGAACCTTTTCCAGCGCCTTTTCCATCTCTGCAATGTTCGCTTTCAGCGTTGCCCGTTCCGTATCGTAATCTGCGATAAACATGGTAAAGATGTGGTCGGGCAGCTTGCCGCTCATATTGTCCTCGTAGGTGCGTTTCAGCTTCATATCCAGGTCAGCCAGCCGCTTCTTTGCCGATGCAAGGTCGCGCTTCATCGTTGCCGTCTGCTTCTGCTGGTCGGCGCATTTCAGTTCCATGAGCCTTTGCGCGGCTTTCTCCGCGTCCTCGCTGAACAGTTTTGCATTGCGGCGGATGTCCTCAAGCACTGCCTGATGAAAGGTGTCACGGTTGATGTAGTGGCTGGAGCAGGCTAATTGTCCAATCGCGTGGCTGCGCCCGCAGTTGTAGTAGAAGTATTTCTGCTGGCTTACCTTGGGCAGCATGGAAGTTCCGCAGGCTTCGCAGAAGAACAGCCCTGCAAACAAATCAGGCTCGTCTTTCGCCTTAATGGTCTTTTTCCTCGCTCCCATGCGTTTCTGCGCTTCGTCAAACAGTTCCCGCGATACAATAGGCTCGTGCATATCAGGGACAACTACCCAATCTTCTTTGGGGATGGGTTCCCGCTTCTTACTGCGGTAGGATGGCGTGTACTGCCGTCCCTGCACCATGCTTCCTACATAGATTTCGTTCTTCAACATAAACTGCACATAAGTCCGCGTCCAGAAGTGGCGGCGTTCAAACTCGCCATCCCGTTCAGGGTTGTGCTTGCGGA
>OFGE01002746.1_pt1 | contig 12604 bp, 12 predicted proteins | sample 1521681 | NCBI WGS metagenome assembly OFGE01 (sample SAMEA3504093, study PRJEB24116) | mouse gut metagenome | biome: mouse gut; feature: mouse-associated habitat; material: faeces | place: Denmark | collected 2011 | reverse complement strand
ATTAGCACCATACAAAGTTGCTGTTTTACCACTTTCTAAAAAATTATCTGAAAAAAAAAGAGAAATGTTATATGAGCTTATTATTCAAAATGCTTTAGCATACCAAATAGAAATTATAGATGTTCATGAAGTTGATCAACTAAATGTTTATCAAGCCAGCAAACAAGGAATGATAAGAGCTATTGAGCATATTTCATTAAAACCTGATTATGCATTAACAGATGCAATGCCTTTAGGGGATGTGATTGAACATCAAGCTATTGTAAAAGGCGATGCTTTATCTATGAGTATAGCAGCAGCGAGTATTTTAGCGAAAGTAACACGAGATCGTATTATGAAGGAATATGATGAATTATATCCTGAATATGGTTTTGCGAAGCATAAAGGTTATCCCACTTTACAACATAAAGAGGCATTAAAGAAATATGGTGTTACACCAGTTCATCGTCATACTTTTCAACCTGTTATTGAGGTTTTAAATCAACAATTGAGTTTCAATTTATAAAAATGCAAGATTGCATTTTTTATTTTTTAAAAGAAAAATGAAAATAAATAATGAATATATATAATAGGAGGGTTGGTATGGAAGAATTAACATTATATTTTTCATTAAAATATGAAGGAGATTTTCAAAGCATTTATAATGCTTTATTGAAAAAAGAAAGAGTCGATGAGCAATTGAAACATCAGTTATTAAAGGAAATAAAATGTAAATATACAACTATTTTTAGTGATGATTATCCTGAGACATTAAAACAAATTAATTGTCCTCCATTTGTTTTGTATTATTATGGAGATTTGTCTTTAGTGAATACAAAAACAATCGCAGTAGTAGGAATGCGTGATCCTAATATATATGGAGAACAAGTAACAAAATATTTTGTTGAAGGATTGGTTAATCAAGAATATACGATTGTAAGTGGGATGGCAAGAGGAATAGATGGGATTGCTCATCAATGTGCTATTGATAATTGTGGAAAAACAATTGCAGTTTTAGGGACTGGTATAGAATATTGTTATCCATTAAGACATAAAGAATTATATACAGAATTAAAAACTAATCATTTAGTTATAAGTGAATATCCTTTTCATGTATCACCAAAAAGAAAATTATTTCCTTTTAGAAATCGTATTATTGCTGGTCTATCAAAAAATATTCTTATTACACAAGCAAGAGAAAAAAGTGGCACAATGATTACTGCAGGTTATGCTTTAGAGCAAGGAAAAGATGTTTTAGCTGTACCATCAGGTATTAATGATTATGATGGGTGTAATTCTTTAATTCAACAAGGAGCAAAACTTGTAATAAGAATTGATGATATTGTAGAAGATGAAGATTTTGGTTGACAAATGAAAAAAAAAAAATAATAATAGAAAAGCGTAGGAGGTAGATTATGGTAAAAAATTTAGTGATTGTTGAATCACCATCTAAATCCAAAACAATTGAAAAATACCTTGGTTCTCATTATGAAGTTACTTCATCAAAAGGTCATATAAGAGATTTAGCAACTACTGGTAAAGGTGGATTAGGTATTGATATAGAAAATGATTTTAAACCCAATTATATAATTAATAAAGATAAGAAAGATGTTGTTAAACAACTTAAAAAATGTGTTAAAGAAGCAGATTATGTTTATTTAGCAACTGACCCTGATCGTGAAGGAGAAGCTATTTCTTGGCATTTAGCTGAAGTTTTGGGGATTGATACAAATCAAGCAAATCGAGTTGTTTTTAACGAGGTAACAAAAGATGCTGTTATTCAAGCATTAAATAATCCTAGACAGATTGATAAAAATCTTGTGAAATCACAAGAAACAAGACGAGTTTTAGATCGAATTATAGGATTTAAATTATCAAAATTATTACAAAAAAAGATTAAGTCAAAATCAGCAGGACGTGTTCAATCTGTTGCATTACGTTTAATATGTGAAAGAGAAAAGGAAATTGAAGCTTTTCAACCTGAAGAATATTGGAAAATTAAAGCTCAATTTGAAAAGAATGATATTGATTTTGAGGCTGAACTTGACAAGTATAAGAATAAAAAAATAGAATTAAAAAATGCAAAACAAACAGAAGAAATTTATACTTCTTTAAATAAAAATTTTATTGTTGAAGATATTAAAAAGTCAAAGAAGAAAAGAATGTCTAAACCACCATTTATTACTTCAACACTTCAACAAGAGGCATCTTCTAAATTAAATTTTAAGGCTAAAAGAACGATGAGTATTGCTCAAAAATTATATGAAGGTATAGATATTGGAGATGAAACAGTTGGTTTGATTACTTATATGAGAACTGATTCTATTCGTTTATCTGATTCATTTATTAATGAAACAAAACAATATATTGAAGAAAAATATGGTAAAAATTATGTTGGAAGTGTAAAAGTTTCTAAGAAGAAAGAAAATGTTCAAGATGCTCATGAAGGAATTCGTCCTACAAGCATTAAACGAACACCTGAAAGTATAAAAGAATTTTTAAAACCTGAAGAATATAAATTGTATGCTTTAATTTATGCTCGTTCTATTGCCTCATTAATGGCGCCAGCACAATTAGATGCGACAAGTTTAATTTTGAATAATAATGATTATTTATTTAAGGCGAATGGTTCTGTTATTGTTTTTGATGGATATTTAAGAGTTTATAGTGCTTATGAAAAACAAAAAGATGAATTATTACCAGAATTATCGGTTCAAGAAAGTTTAATAAGTCAGGGTATTCAAAAAACACAACATTTTACAAAACCACCAGCTCGTTATAGTGAGGCAAAATTAATTAGAGAATTAGAAGAATCTGGAGTTGGAAGACCAAGTACTTATGCAAGTATTATAGATACAATAGTTACAAGACGATATGTTGAATTGGTTGATAAAGCTTTTAAACCAACTGAATCGGGAGTGTTAACGAATGAAAAACTTTTAGAATTTTTTGAAAGTATTATCAATATAGAATATACAGCACAAATGGAAAAGGAACTGGATGAAATAGCTGTGGGGGAAGATGATTATGTTCATGCTCTTACAAATTTTGAAGATAAGTTTGAACCATTATTAGAAAATGCTTATGATAAAATGGAACAGATACAACCTGAAAAGACTGGCGAAACATGTCCAGAATGTGGTGGAGATTTAGTAATAAGAAAAGGAAAATATGGTGATTTTGTAGCTTGTTCTAATTATCCTACATGTAAATTTATAAAGAAAGAACCAGAAGAAATAAGATATACTGGAGAGAATTGTCCAAAATGTGGGAGTCCTATGATTTTTAAAAAAGGTCGTTTTGGAGAATTTGAAGCTTGTTCAGCATATCCAACATGTAAATATATTAAGAATGATAGGAAGAGTGAACCTAAAGAAACTGATGAAGTTTGTCCAAATTGTGGTAGTCCTATTGTGATTAAAAGAGGTCGTTTTGGAGAGTTTAAAGCTTGTTCAGCATATCCAAAGTGTAAGACAATTATTAAATAATAAAAGCCCTATATAGGGCTTTTTGGATAAAGGAGAAAAGAAAAAAATGGAAAAGGTTAATGTTATAGGTGCAGGATTAGCAGGAGTTGAAGCAACTCATCAGTTAATTCAAAGAGGAATTCCAGTACGTTTATACGAAATGCGTCCAAATGTTTCTACTGGGGCTCATAAAACTGAGTATTTTGCAGAATTAGTTTGTTCTAATTCTTTACGTGCTGATGGACTTTCTAATGCTGTTGGTGTACTAAAAGAAGAAATGGAAATGAACAATAGTCTTATTATAAAATTTGCTAGAGAACATCGTGTTCCAGCAGGTGGATCTTTAGCAGTTGATAGAATTGGTTTTTCAAAAGCTATTACTGAATACATATCAACTCATCCATTAGTAGAAGTTATTCATGAAGAAATATTAGATATTCCTCATGGACCAACAATTATTGCCTCTGGACCATTAACAAGTCCTTCTTTATCATCAGCTATTCAAAATTTATTAAATCAAGACTATTTCTATTTTTATGATGCAGCAGCACCTATTATCACAAAAGATAGTATTGATTTTCATAAAGCTTATTTTAAATCACGTTATGATAAAGGTGAAGCAGAATATATTAATTGTCCTATGACAGAAGAAGAATTTGATATTTTTTATGATACTTTAATAAATGCAGAAGTTGTTAAACCAAAAGATTATGAAGAAAAGTTTTTTGAGGGATGTATGCCTTTTGAAGAAATGGCAAGACGTGGAAAACAAACTTTGTTATTTGGTCCTATGAAACCTGTTGGTTTAGAACAAGAAAACAAGAAGAGACCTTATGCAGTAGTACAATTAAGACAAGATAATGCTGCAGGAAATTTATATAATATTGTTGGATTTCAAACACATTTAAAATGGGGTGAACAAGATAAAATTATTCATTTGATTCCAGGGTTAGAAAATGCTCAAATTGTAAGATATGGAGTGATGCATCGTAATTGTTTTATTTGTTCTCCAAAGTATTTAAAACAAACATATCAATTCATCAATCGTGATGACCTATTTTTTGCAGGACAAATAACAGGAGTAGAAGGATATGTTGAATCAGCTCAAAGTGGTATTGTTGCTGGAATAAATATGGCTCATTATCTTGAAAATAAAGATCAAGTTGTTTTTCCTAGAGAAACTGTGATGGGAGCATTGTCTTATTATATTACTCATGGTGATGAAAAGGATTTCCAACCAATGAAAGCTAATTTTGGAATTCTTCCTGATTTACAACAAAAAGTAAAGAAGAAGGAGAAAAAAGCAGCATATGCAAAACGAGCAATAACAATGATGGAGGATTTTATTCATAATGGATACAATGCTAAAAAGGATTAGAGAGTACTTAGACTATCTTCAATATCAAAAGAATTATTCTGCATTAACAATTGAATCTTATCATAGAGAAATTGAACAATTTATGGAATTTCTTTTAAGTGAAGGAATTGATGATTTTAATAAGGTGGAATATGCTTTTTTAAGAGGATATTTAATGCATTTACATCATTTGAATTTATCTGCTTCAACGATTAATCATAAATTAACAAGTTTACGGTCTTTTTATCGCTTTTTACAAAAAGAAGAATACATTAAGGATAATCCTTTTTTATTAATTGAATCTTTAAAAACACCACAAAAAAATCCTGATTTTTTATATATAGATGAAATGATTGCTTTATTAGATAGCATTGATGTTAATACATCTTTAGGAAGAAGGAATAAAGCAATGTTAGAATTAATGTATGCTTCAGGATTAAGATGTTCAGAAGTTGTATCATTAACATTAAAACAGGTTGATTTTCATAATCAAATTTTATTAGTTCATGGAAAAGGAAATAAAGATCGATATGTACCATTTCATGAATATGCTGGTGAATGTTTAAAAACTTATGTTTTAGAAGATAGACCAGTATTAATGGCTGTTCAAAATCAGAATCATGATTTTGTATTTGTTAATAAAAATGGTGGAAAAATGACAAATCGAGGTATTGAAAATATTGTTGATCGTATTGTTCAAAAGTATGATTCTACTAAAAAGATTCATCCACATACTTTTAGACATTCATTTGCAACACATTTATTAGAACGAGGAGTAGATTTAAGAACTGTTCAAGAATTATTGGGACATGAAAATTTGTCAACGACACAAGTTTATACTCATATTACAAATCAATACTTAAAAGATGTTTATGATGAAACACATCCTAGAAATCAATTAAATAAAAAGAAATAAATTTTAATATACTATTTATTTCTTTTTATTTTTGAAATGTTATAAAGACTAGATATATACTATATGACTTATGGATATGTTATTTTGTTTTATATGGTATAGTAAATTTAGTAAAAAATATTGACTAATATAGTTTAAAATGCTAAAATGCAGATGTTGTAGACCTCTAGCTACAACCGCACATAAAAGGTATTAAAGCGTAGCTGCCTTGGTTGGCGAGTCTGAGATCAAAAAAAGGAGGTACGTCAATGTACGCAATTATTGAAACAGGTGGAAAACAATTAAAAGTAGAAAAAGGAGACACTATTTTTGTAGAAAAATTAGATGTTGCAGAGGGTGAAACAGTAGTATTAGATAAGGTTTTATTTATTGGAGATAAAACAAATAAAATTGGTAATCCTTATATTAAAGGAGCTACTGTTACAGCAAAAGTAGAAAAACAAGGAAAAGAGAAAAAAGTTTTAATCTATAAATATAACCCTAAGAAACATTATCATAAAAAACAAGGGCATAGACAACCTTATACAAAATTAGTTATTGAAGATATTAAAAAAACAGCTAGAAAAGCACCTGCTAAAAAAGTAGAAGAAACTGTTGAAGCAGAGTAATGATAAGCGTTCTTATCAAAGAAAGACAACAGCAGATAATTCATATAACAATTAAAGGTCATGCATTAAGTGATGAATTTGGTAAAGATTTGATTTGTGCTTCTGTGAGTACAGCAATAACTGGAATCATTAATGAGATGATGAAAAAAGATTTTTTTAAAGAAGGTAAGGGTTGTTATGAATTGAATGAAGGATTTGCTGATATTATTATTTATAATAGTGATAGAGAGATACAAGTGGTGCTAGAGACACTTGTTACAATTTTGGAAACTATTGAAGATTCTTACCCAAAATATTTAAGAATTACTAAGAAGGAGGTATATAGCCAATGTTAAAGTTAAATTTACAATTATTCGCTTCTAAAAAAGGAGTTGGTTCTACTAAGAACGGTCGTGATTCTCAATCTAAAAGATTAGGAGCAAAATTATCTGATGGACAATATTGTACAGCAGGTTCAATCATTTACAGACAAAGAGGAACTAAAATTCATCCAGGTGTAAATGTTGGTAAAGGTGGAGATGACACATTATTTGCAAAAGTAGATGGTGTTGTTAAATTTGAAAGAGACGGAAGAACAAGAACTAAAGTTTCAGTTTATCCAGCTGCTTAATAGGGAACCCCTTTTATAATGGGGTTCTTTTTTCTAATGAATAAGAGAGATGGTGAAATTATGAAATTTATTGATAAAGTCAATATTTATGTTGAGGCAGGTAAAGGTGGCGATGGTGTCGTTGCTTTTAGAAGAGAAGCCTATGTTCCTAAAGGAGGACCAGCTGGTGGCGATGGGGGAAAAGGTGGAAGTATTATTTTTGAAGCAACAACTTCTCTTTCAACATTACTAGATTTTAGATATCGTCGTGAATATAAGGCGAGAGCTGGTGGTCAAGGAATGGCTAAAAAAATGCATGGAGCAGATGCATCAGATATGATTTTAAAAGTACCTGTTGGAACAGTTATTTATGATGAAGATAGTGGAAAGATTTTAGCTGATTTAACTCATGATAAACAACGTGCAGTTATTGCTAAAGGTGGACGTGGTGGACGTGGAAATGCACGTTTTGCTACAAGTCGTAATCCAGCACCTACTATATGTGAACGTGGAGAACCAGGAGAAAAACATAATCTTATTTGTGAGTTAAAATTACTTGCAGATGTTGGACTTGTTGGATTTCCATCAGTTGGGAAATCTACATTTTTATCAGTTGTAACACGTGCAAAGCCAGAAATTGCAGATTATCATTTTACTACAATTGTTCCTAATTTAGGAGTTGTTCAAGCTAAAGATGGTCGTTCTTTTGTTATGGCAGATTTACCTGGATTAATTGAAGGGGCAAGTCAAGGTAAAGGGTTAGGACATCAATTTTTAAGACATATTGAAAGATGCCGAGTTATTGTTCATATTATTGATATGGGTGGAACTGAAGGTAGAGATCCTTATGACGATTTTGTGGCTATTAATAAAGAATTAGGTGAATATAAATATCGTTTATTAGAAAGACCACAAATTATTATTGCTAATAAAATGGATGAAATAGGTGCAGATGAAAATTTAAAGATTTTTAAAGAAAAACTTCAAGATGATATTCCTGTTTTTCCTGTTATAGCATTGATTCAAGAGGGTGTTGATTTACCATTATATGCTATTGCTGACTTATTAGATAAGACACCTTCATTTACTGATGAGGAAGAAGAATTAGAAAATAGTGTTCTTTATACTTTTGAAAGTAAAGATGAAGTTGGTTTTGAGATTCATAATGAAGGTAATGGATATTGGCATGTTACTGGAGATAAGGTTGAGAGAATCGTTCAAATGGCATCGTTGAATAGTGATGATGGATTAAAGCGTTTTGCTCAAAAGATGAGAAATATTGGATTAGATGAGGCATTACGTGTTGCAGGTGTTCAATCTGGTGATACTGTGAGTATATTAGATTTTGAATTTGAATTTTTTGAATAGTATTAAAAAATGAGAAAATTTTTTCTCATTTTTTTATTTCATTACAATTCTATGTTATAATAGTGAAAAATGTTATGAAATAGGAGTTATATATGTATAGTTATATTAAAGGGCAAATTGTTGATATGTCAAAAGATCATATTGTTGTAGATAATCATGGAATAGGGTATTTGATTTATGTTTCTAACCCTTATCAGTTTAAAAAAGGAAAGGAAACATTAGTGTATGTTTATCAACAAGTAAAAGAAGATGATATTTTATTATTTGGTTTTTTAACTAAAGAAGAAAAAGAATTATTTTTAAAACTTATACTTGTAAAAGGTATAGGATGTAAAACTGCTATTGGTATTTTAGCAACTGGTGATACAGATGCGATTATTCAAGCCATAGAATCAAAGAATATTGCTTATTTAAAAAAAATACCAGGTATTGGTCCAAAGGCAGCACAACAAATTGTATTAGATTTACAAGGTAAATTTAATGTATTAGTTAAAGATACAGTTTTAACATCTGCTGATTTTGATGAAGCAATAGAAGTGTTACAAGCTTTAGGATATAAAAAACAAGAAATTGATAAAGTGATGAATCAATTAGCAAATGAAAATTTAGATACAAATGGTTATGTCAAGAAAGCTTTAAGTTTATTAGTCAAAGCATAGGAGGAAGACAATGGAATATAATCGTGATGTTTTAGATGTTGAAGAACATAATGAAGATGATGAAAGTCAATTGCGTCCACAATCATTTGATGAGTATGTAGGACAAAAAGATTTAAAAAATAATTTAAAAGTATTTGTAGGAGCAGCAAAATTAAGAGATGAGTCATTAGATCATGTTTTGCTATATGGTCCACCAGGATTAGGAAAAACAACAATGTCAATGATAATAGCTAATGAAATGGGAACACATTTAAAAACAACAACAGGACCAAGTATTGAAAAGACTGGAGATTTGGTAGCAATTTTGACATCTTTAGAACCAGGAGATGTATTATTTATAGATGAGATTCATCGTTTAAATAAAGTCGTTGAAGAAATTTTATATCCTGCAATGGAAGATTTTTGTGTAGATGTTGTTATTGGGAAAGAAGCATCTACAAGATCGATTCGTATAGATTTACCACCATTTACACTTGTGGGGGCAACGACACGAGCTGGTGATTTATCTGCACCATTACGTGATCGTTTTGGAATTGTATCAAAATTAGAATATTATAATGTTGAAGAGTTAACAAATATTATTCATCGTACAAGTCGTGTTTATCAAATAGAAATGGATGTTGAAGCACAACGTGAATTAGCAAAACGTTCTCGTGGAACACCTCGTATAGCAAATCGTTTATTTAGAAGAGTTCGAGACTTTGCTCAATATAATGGAGATGAGATTATTACAAAAGAACGAACTGTTGAAGCACTACAAAGATTAAAAGTTGATGAATTGGGATTAGATGATGTTGATCATAAATATTTACTAGGAATTATTCATCGTTTTAGAGGGGGACCAGTAGGTGTAGAAGCACTCGCAGCGAGTATAGGAGAAGAACCTACAACATTAGAAGATGTTTATGAACCCTATTTATTGCAAACTGGGTTAATTAAAAGAACAACACGTGGAAGAGTTGTAACAGAATTGGCTTACCAACATTTCCATATTTCAAAAGAATCTTAGGATTCTTTTTTTTAGGAGAAAAAATATGCAAAAAAAATATCAAATACTAGGATTTTTAATTTTATTATTATGTTCTATTATATATGATTTTCAACAACCAGAAAAAATAGAAAAGAAAAATAAAGAGGCATCTTCATATGTAATTTTAGAAGGTGCTTTTTTAAAACAGGGAAAATATGAATATCAAGGCCAAAAAACCATTAAAGATATTGTTGATACAGTAGGAGTAACAGATACAGCTAATTTACAAGCTTTATCATTAAATAGACAATTAAAGGATGAAAGTATTATTTATTTACCTAAGAAATCTCAAAGATGTGTTTCATTAAATAAAGCTACAAAAGAAGAATTAATGACATTAGATAGAATAGGTGAAAAAACAGCATTAAAAATTATTGAATATAGAAAGAAATATACATTTACTTGTATTGAAGATATAATGAATATTTCAGGTATTGGGCAAAAAACATATAAACGAATAAGAGAAGAATTATGTTTATAAGATATCATTGTTTTTATTATGCTATTGCTTGTTTATTAGGAGTTTTAGGGAAATATTTTCATTATTTATTTTATATAAGTCTATTTTTTTATTTAATATGGATTTATTATAGATTGTCTATATATCATTTATTATTATGTTTAATGATTTGTTGTTGTATATTTTCATTTTCGTATAAAAAAAATTATCAATTAAATGAAAATATTGAAGGAATAGTAGAAAAAGTAAATGAAAAATATTGTTATGTTAAAACAGATGGTATACTTATTAAGCTTTATCATCATCATAAATTTCATTTTAAAGATAGAGTGAGTATAAAAGTAAAGTATTTGCCAATGAATAAGGCAACCAATGATAATGCCTTTGATGAAGAATTGTATTTATTAGGACAAAATATTACTTTGAAAGCTCAACTTATTGAAGTGAAACAGGTTCATCATTCTTTATCGTTATATTCATATATTGAAGACCATTTGTCTTTAAAAGAAGATGTGAATAGTTATCAGCGTTTATTATTATTTGGTGAGAAAGATGATAATATTGAAAATGATTATTATCAATTAACTCAATATTCATTAGTTCATTTATTTGCGTTATCAGGAATGCATATTCATATTTTATATATTCTTTTATTTTCGGTGATCAGTTTATTTATTTCAAAAAATTATGCTCAATTTATAACATATGGACTTATTGGATACTATATTTTTTCTATTCCAATTCAAATTTCTTTATATCGAGCATTTTTTGTAATGGTGTTATATGATTTATTTAAAAACTATTTTAATCAATTAGATATTTTATCATTTTTAATGATTATCTCATTCATTTATAATCCATACTTTATTTATAATATTTCATTTGTTTTTTCATATTTTATATATTTTATAGTTATTCTTACTAAAAAATTAAAATATTCATTTTTATGGATTTATTTATCAACAATACCTCTTATATTAAATATGAATTATCAAATACCAATTTTTTCAATATTTATAGGTATTTTTTTAACACCATTTATTGAAGTCATTTATTTGGGGGCATGGTTATCTATCTTTTTTTCATTTGGAGATATATTCCTTCAATTGATGATAGTGAGTTTACAAAAGATTTTAAATTTTTTGGAATATATAAATTTTTATATGCAATTTTCAAAACCAACTTTATTGTTTGTTGTTTTATATTATTATATTTACTTTTCTATTCTTTATTGTTTATCATTTCATAAGAAAAGATCTTTTTATATTTCAATGATGATAGGATTGATGTTATCATTTTCAATTTATAGTCAATATAAAATATATGGAGAAATAACAATGATAGATGTAGGACAAGGGGATTGTACATTGATTAGACTTCCTTTTCAACAAGGAAATATTTTAATTGATACAGGAGGAAATAAGGATTATGATTTAGCAACTCAAACAATTATTCCTTATTTAAAATCAATAGGCATTCATTATTTAGATTATGTGTATATATCACATGATGATTTTGATCATTGCGGAGCACTTGAATCATTAATACATCATTTTCCTGTTAAACATGTTATTCAAGAATATGAAGAGTATCGTCAAATAGGAAATATAGAGATAGAAATGTTAAAACATAGTTATTCATCAGATAATAATGATCAATCATTGGTTATGAATGTTCAAATGAATAATTATCATATTTTGTTGACAGGTGATATATCACAAAATGTTGAAAAAGAATTAATAGATATATATACAAATATAAGTGTAGATATTTTAAAAGTTTCTCATCATGGTAGCTCAACTGCAACTTCTTCTGATTTGCTTGATTGGATTCATCCTCAAGTGGCTATGATAGGAGTTAAAAAGAATAATTTATATCATCATCCATCTGAAAAAGTCATTACAAGATTAAAAAGAAAGAAAATTAATATTTTGAGAACAGATCAAGATGGTATGTTTCATATTCGATTTTATCCATATCAAAAATATGTTCAAACCAGTCTGCACGCCATTCCACAATATCTGCAGGAATCCCTGTACATGACTGTGCTTCCCTGATGATATCCTCTTTTGTAACTCCTGTAACCGGCACACAGATTTTCGGAATTCCTTCGCCGATTCTGACATTCCTGACTACTACCGGATTCATCCTGATACCCCCTGTCTGTATTC
>OFGE01002742.1_pt1 | contig 12616 bp, 12 predicted proteins | sample 1521681 | NCBI WGS metagenome assembly OFGE01 (sample SAMEA3504093, study PRJEB24116) | mouse gut metagenome | biome: mouse gut; feature: mouse-associated habitat; material: faeces | place: Denmark | collected 2011 | reverse complement strand
ATATCCCGTTGAATTTATTAGAGTATTGCTTCTCAAAAAAGGTTAAAAAAGAACTTAGATACCCGCAGGTTTTAAGAGAAGATAAGATTGCTGATTGCAGCAGCCGTCTTCTGGATACTGAATTGCTTTTGGCGCTTTACAATATGATTGGGCTTGGCGAAACAGGATTATTTACTGAAATTAATAGAAATTGGGAGAAAATTGAAGAAGCTATAAATATTTATATTGATTATCTTAGAGAGGACTGAGTAGTTTATCTGTCGATTTATCATTATATCTATACAAGTGATGATAGAGTAATTTATCCTTGGCATAAGGATGCGGTTTTGGATTATACCGTTGCTGCCCGGAGGATGAAAGCATGCTCATTTACAACAAAGAGTGGCAAAAATGTGCCACAGATTATTTCGCAGGGGAACTGGGTGGAGCAGTAGGGTTTTGAGATTGGCTGCTGCGTGTCTGTGGAGTGCTACCAGAATATGAGAATGTAATGAAATTTTACATTAAGTAGTATTTTATTTCGCATCCGTGTAGGCTCTAACTTGTATTATTCGAGGTAGAGAACTATAATATATCCTGTGGAGGTGCGAAATGGACTATATGACATTGAAAGAGGCCGCCGAAAAGTGGGGCGTGACACCTCGTAGGGTAAATTATTATTGTGCTGGTGGGCGTATCCCCGGCGCTGTGAAAATGGCCGGTATTTGGCTGCTCCCTAAAACTTCGGAGAAGCCGCTTGATGGCCGGACAAAACAAGGAAAGGAACTAAAAAATGCAAAGGATACTTTATGTAGAAGATGATTTAAGCCTAATTGACGGTCTGCAATATACTTTAGAAGTAAGTGGATATACGGTAGACAATGCCAAAACAAAAAAAGAAGCTTTAATATTATTCAAAAAGAACACTTATGATTTGCTGTTGCTGGATGTTACTCTTCCAGACGGTACAGGATTTGATGTTTGCAAAGAGGTGCGGAACAGCTCAACCGTTCCCATTATATTTTTGACAGCATCAGATCAGGAAATCAGCATTGTCCGAGGGCTTGATATGGGGGCCGATGATTATATCACCAAACCGTTCAAGCTGAATGAACTTCTATCCAGAATTAAGGCAATCCTGCGCCGTTCTTTGCAGTTTTCTAAAGCGGGCACTATTCTGGAAGCCAATGGTATTCGTGTAGATACGGCGGAACGGCTCGTTTGGAAAAATGATGAACCGCTTGTTCTCCCGCTGGTGGAATACAAATTACTGTGTCTGTTCATGCAAAATCCTAATCATCTCATGTCACGGGAAATGATTTTAGACCGGATGTGGGATGGCAACGGAAATTTTGTAGATGATAATACCTTATCCGTTTATATTCGGCGGTTACGAAACAAAATAGAAGATATACCAAATGCGCCTAAATATCTGCTGACTGAACGGGGAATTGGATATAAGTGGGTTGTTGAGTGAGGGTGGATTTATGGGCAAATTAGGGAAAGAAACAAAGAATCTACTGTTGACAATCACCGTCATCTGCCTTATTTCATTTTTACTTGCCGCAGGAATTTCGTTTTTATTTGCAAAAGACTTCCAACACGAGATGTTGCTCCATGACTATGGTGTTTCCGGCTTCCAGCTGAACCATGAGGATAAATTGCAGATTTCAGCTTTTACTGCTCACCCCAACGAAAGCGATATAGAACGAGGCAAAGAAGCGCTGGCCTCTATTGGATATAGTGAAGCGACATCTATACAGCTATTGCCCGCTGTTCGGGAATATTTTAACCAGACAATTCTGTATCTGTTCGTGCTGTTATTGCTTCTATTCGGGATGATATATCTGGTGCTTTTGCTTTATCTGCGACGCCAGCATAAAGCCATTGATACCGCAGAAAGTGCAATTCGTGAATTTTTGGATGGCAATTCCATGTCCCGAATTGAATGTTCCCAAACGGGTGATTGGTATAGTCTTTTCCACGATGTCAACGAAATGGCAACTATTCTATCAGCTCATGCAGAGAGCCAGAAGCAGACAAAAGAGTTTTTACAGGACATCATTTCGGATGTATCTCATCAAATTAAAACACCCCTGTCTGCTTTGAAAATGTACCATGAAATCATAAGCAGCAATAAAGAGGATTCTGAGACGGTAGCGACCTTTTCAGAGAAATCTCAACGAGAGATTAAACGCATGGAAAATGTCATTTACACACTGCTTAAACTGGCGCGTCTGGATGCGGGGATTATCCAGATGGAGAAAGCAGAAGAAAATGTTTCCATTCTTATGCGGGATGTTTTAGAACGATTTGAAACTTGGGCCGAACAAGATCACAAAGAGATTACCCTTACGGGTCAGGATGACATTACTTTTAATTGTGATGCTCTATGGATGTCTGAAGCGATTGGAAATATCGTAAAAAATTCTCTGGAGCACACCAAACCAGGCGGTAATATTTCAGTGCAATGGGCACAATCGCCTTTGATGACTCAAATTGTCATTGCAGATGACGGAAAAGGAATACACCCGGAAGATCTGTATAATATTTTCAAACGGTTTTACCGCAGTCGTCTTTCTTCGGATGTTCATGGCATTGGCCTTGGTCTGCCATTGGCGAAATCCATTGTAGAAGCACATGGAGGAACTATTTCTGTAACCAGTACACCTGATGTTGGAACTACCTTCACATTGAACTTTTTTTACCTTACAAATGAGTAAGATAGAGGTCACTTGGAAGTAAGTCAAAGGGGGTATGATGGAGGACATAAGGAGGTATAAGATATGAATATTCTTGAAGTACAGAATTTGTGTAAAACTTATGGAATGGGTGAAGCTGCGGTTCAGGCATTGCGCGATGCAACATTTTCAGTTCGTAAAGGCGAATTTATTGCCATCATTGGAGAATCCGGATCTGGCAAAAGTACACTGCTAAATGTTGTGGGTGCACTGGACAAATCAACTTCCGGCAAGGTATGGATTGATGGTCAGGATATTTTTTCTATGCCGGAGAAAAAACTGACCGTGTTCCGGCGTCAGCACATCGGCTTTATCTTTCAGTCATTTAATTTAATTCCAGAGCTGAATGTAGAGCAGAACATCACTTTCCCGTTGCTGCTTGACTATAAGAGGCCGGATCAGAAGTTTGTTAATGAATTACTGAATGTGCTGGGGTTGACCGATCGCCGTCATCATCTTCCCAGCCAACTCTCCGGCGGTCAACAACAGCGTGTAGCCATTGGAAGAGCTTTGGTCACTCGACCTGCTTTGATTTTGGCAGACGAGCCAACTGGCAATTTAGACAGTAAAAATAGTCAAGAAGTTTTGGCACTTTTGCAAACTATGTCAGCCAAGTACCAACAAACTATTCTGATGATTACCCACAATAAAAACCATGCAAGTGCAGCAGACCGAATTTTCAATATGTCTGACGGTGTGCTAAAGGAATTGGGGGGAAATCAGAAATGAGACACTACCTAAATTTGGTTTCTATCTCCAATAAAGTTCATCATAGGCAAAGCCGCATGACACGCATTTGTATTGTGCTGGCGGTTTTCCTGGTTGCAGTCATGTTTGGACTGGCCGATATGTATTTGAAAAGCATGACGGATGAAACCCGGCATCAAACTGGAGATTGGCATTGTAAAATCACAGCTATTGACGAAAAAACATCCGAATATATTGCTGCCCGCCCTGAAATAGACTTGTCTGGCTGGCAAGGCAACATTCCCGCAGAAATCGGCTGCACAGTGGCAGATCAGCCCGTTTCTGTTGCAGGGATGGACGAGACAATATTTTCTGAAATTTATTTAGGTTCTGTCCTTTCAGGTGAGTTCCCTGAGATAGCTGGACAGGTAGCTGTTTCATCTACATTAGCACAAACAGCAGGAATTTCGTTGGGAGATACTCTTACTTTGAACTCTCCTGATGGGAGTACAATGCAACTGGCGATTACGGGAATTATGGAGGATGATGCCGCCAATATGATCTCGGGAAGTGCCAGTGCAATCCTTTTGACACCTGAAGGGCTGTCAAACATTCAAACTGCGGATCTAAGCGGCAACTGGCAGTATGTCGTTCGGTTCTCGCTGCTCACTAATGTTGGTTCCAGCATTGCTGATATTCAGCAGCAAAACGGCATATCTGATGCACAAATCACCCAAAATGAAGAACTGCTCAGTATGCTCGGGCAGCTGCCGGGTTCCAATATGTCGCAGATATACACAATGGCATTTCTGCTTTCTTTGGTGGTAATGGGAACTTGTGTTATGATGATTTCCAGTAGTTTGAATAGTAATGTCAGCCAGCGCATGGAGTTTTTCGGTTTACTGCGCTGTTTGGGAGCCACTCGTCGCCAAGTATTGCGCTTTGTGCGCCGTGAGGCTTTACAGTGGTGCATTACCGCCATACCCATTGGTATCGGGTTAAGTATCGTGGTGGTTTGGGGACTGTGTGCAGTCATGCGGCAGCTCAGCACTGTATGGTTTGGTTATATGCCTATCTTTGGCATTAGCTGGCTAAGCATTGGTGTGAGCATTGTATTGGGACTTATTACAGTTCTATTGGCGGCTCGGACCCCCGCAAAAATGGCAGCAAAGGTTTCCCCATTGGAGGCTGTCACAGGCAATACACAGCAGGAATCCTCGTTCCGCCATGCGGCAAACACTCGGCGGTGGCATGTAGAGGTAGCACTTGGTATCCATCATGCCAAGGCCAAACGGCGCAGCTATATTCTGATGACAGGTGCATTTGCAATCTGCATCACCTTGTTTTTAGGGTTCTGTACGCTGGTTCCCTTTATGGAAAACGCATTTATGCCGAAAGAATGGTCGCCCGAGCTTTCCATTGTCAGTGACACAAATACTTGTTCCATTCCGGCGGATCGAAGGGATGCCGTAGTACAAAATTCCGCTGTTAGTCGAGTGTTTGGCAGAATGTTTGCTTATGATGTTCCTGCCCAAATTAGCGGCACAAACCATAACAGCAATCTAATCTCCTATGAAGAAAATCAGTTCCGCTGGGCGCAAGATCAACTAATTGCAGGTTCCATAGATACTGTAACGAACACGCCGGGACAGGTCTTGTTTGTGGCAAACACAGGAACAGAAGTGCAGGTAGGAGATACCATTACACTGACAATAAACGGGAAGGATCAAACAGTTACGGTAGGGGGTGTTTTGTCTGACAGCCTATTGGCTCGTGCAGAGGGAACGGAAACACTGATCTGCTCCGAGGAAACTTTTTCGCAGCTGACGGGTGAGACTGGATATACTATCCTGGATGTCCAGTTCCGCTTTGGTTCTGATGAAGAAGATGTTGCCGAGGTTGAAGCATTGTTCGGTGAAGGAGTCACTTTCACTGATGTCTTAATCCAAGCACAGCAACAACGCGGCCTTTATTATGCTTTTGCAACATTGGTATATGGTTTCCTGTCAATCATTGTAGCCATTACGATTTTCCATATTATGAATACCATCAGCATGGGAGTTTCCGCCCGAACTCGTCAATATGGAGTAATGCGTGCCATTGGCATGAGTAATCAACAGCTTACACGCATGATTTCTGCAGAAGCTGCCTCGTATGCCATAAGTGGTGTCATATTGGGATGTATTTTCGGATTGCTGTTTCATTGGTTCCTGTACTCCAGCCTTATCACTCGCACATTCGGAAATCCCTGGGGTGTTCCGTGGCTGGAATTGTGCTTGATCGTAGGCGTGATTCTCGCAACCACGGCGCTGGCTGTACGAGGCCCAGCAAGAAGATTACACGCTATGTCGATTGTGGAAAATATCAGTTCACAGTAAAACAAACGGAAAACTTAACACCATCATAAATCTGAAAGGCTGTCCCGCCAAAACTGGTAGGACAGCCTTTTTGATTTGCCTTACACATGAGTAAGCTGGAAGTCATTTAGAAGTAAGGTTGATTTTCTAAACTGAGAACAAATAAAAGTGTTTCTGCCGGACGACGGCAAAGAAAAAAAGCCGTCGTAAAGCAGATACATTCACGCGCCTATGAAGCGGCGGCTTTGATTTTCAGAGCCGCCGTTCCTTTTCGTCTATCCTAAATCAACGACGACCTAACACCGTGTAAATCCACGGCGGCATATAGGAGGATTGCCGCCGTGTCTATTTTTGCCTTTTTTCACAGTACCCATGACCTACATCAGTTAAAAAAAGCATAGCCCCGCCTCCGGGTTATTCCGGCTATGTATGCGAAATTTGTTGGAACCTTAACTATTATGTCATTTCATGCGTCCGTGTGGCTTCATGCCGCCCGGGCGCTTTTGCGTTCTTATGGGTTAGCTTCGGGTCATGTTGGCCCGAAGTCATTCCCCGGTGCCGCTCCCCGCCGCCTTCGTTTCGGTCACTCGTCAACCAACAACCGAAACGGAGGTCAATATGGCTATTATCAATTTGCGGGACTATTACCCATTCTATACATCAGATTGCATTGGATAAAGTCCAGAAGAGTAATCTTATTGGTGATTTTCTGTACCATGCTGACCAGTGCAATTTCCGCATTACGGGTCTCCATATGACCACACTCCATCTTAATATCCAGCACAGGCACCAGCATCTCTTGTGGCGAAGAACCACTGTGCACATAATTCACGCCCCCGCCAGCCACTTTGGAGACATTGCTGCTTACGGAAAAATCTTTTTATATCTTGCATTATTTGTGTTTCCATCAGGCTCTATAACCCCTGCTTCCACAAGCTTCTTCAAATAACGCCATGCGGTAGCTGATGACCTTCCTGTCAACTGCTCGGCTATCTGTGTCGAAATGACCAAATTTCCCTCCAGATATTCAATAATCGGAAACATTTTCTCATAATCTTTTGCTACTAAAACTTCTTTCAAACTTCTTTCATTTTTTTGATTGAAGTTTCTATCTTCTTTCATCTCCTCTTCATTTGCATATACCATCTTTAATGTCAGAGTAACCTGATTCAGCCTCGTATCTTCTTTCAGTTCTGGTTTTATCCAACCCTCATTTTCCCATGCAGATAAAATCGCCGGGAAACCGGAACCGGCATTGTCACCGAATCCACTCATCCTGAGCATCGTCTGCATACGGGGATTCCTTGACTTTGAATTTCCGCCCCGATAAATGTCCTCAATCGAAAGTTTCAGGATTCCGGGATTGGTAAACTCAAAGCCATCAGCATGCTTTATTACTTTTCTCTTACCGCCTTATGGACAGGCGTTTCATCAATCCGCTGCATTCCTTCCAATCTGAATGGCTTCTTCAGGTCAGCAGTCAGCTTTGGCGTAACCTTCGTAAAGAAATTGAACAAATTATTTTCCCATGTCCCATCATATGTGATACGGTCATTCCAGCGAATCTCCAACGTAACCTGGCTTTCATCCCGGTAATCCATGAACACATTATCGAACTCGTCCCGTATGGCAAGCCCATCGCCGAACATCATCAATCCGGCAAGCGTCAGGCCCTCTTTTTCTTCCCTTCGGTCTTTTCTGTATCCACCAAGTTTTTCAAGAAACGACTTGTCATCAAGGGAATTCCATACATTGTATTTCGAACATTTTCAATATGCTTTGGGCAATAAATTAACTGTACTTACTCAACTATATGGAAATGATACTTCTTTGCTCTCATTTCAAAAGCATACTTTGTACCTTCCATGACATCACATATTTCTTTTCCTATTTTCTTATCATCCATCGTGCCCTCATATCTGACTTTGACATCATCTGTTTCAGAATTCATTGACACAATATACTCTGCATCCGCATTAACCGGAATATTCGCATTATGTGTCACTACAATAACCTGTCTCTTAGATTTGGCTTCTTTTAATCGTGCTACTACCAAATCGTAAACCAATTTATTGTCCAAATCATCTTCTGGCTGGTCTAATAGCAACGGCAAATCTCCATAAGCCAAAAGAAACGTTAATATTGCTGTAGTTTTTTGACCTGCAGAGGCATTTGAGAGTGGAATAAATTTTTTCGCACCTTCCGGCTTGTATGATACCTCCAGGTCATCCTCTGGAATAAATGCAATCATTCTTGAGAACGCTTCTGGCGTCATATCCCTAATTGCTGAATTCATTCTTCCCTGACATGTCTTTTTATCCTTTTCATCCCTGATATCTTGCATCAATTCCCTAAATTTCTTCATTCCATCTTTTTCAAAAAAGTAAGTTGATAATTTACTGATTTCATCATCAATCGTTGCATTGTCTTTTTGTAAAACAGATTTCATCATATTCACAAAAGAAGTCTTGTTTCGTCCTTTCTTCACCACAAATTTCACATTAGAACCTTTTCCAATAACTCCATTTATGAAATCTGCTCTCATACTCCATATTTCATTAGCGGCCCTTTCATATTGCCCGTATAACAGTTTCTGCGTCTCTTCCGCAGTACCTAATTTTGCTTTGTCCGATTTAATGTTATCTAATTCTGTCAATTTGTTCTTTTTTCTATCCAGCAGCTCATCTAATTTATCAAAATCAATACCTTGCTCCTGAAGTTCTTTACACACTTTATTATATTGATTTTCTGCACTCTCTTTTCCTTTTTTCCATTCTGATTTATCAATTTCTTCCAGTAAGCTATCTGTGTCTTCCTCAAGCAACCTGATGGATTCCAATAAAGCATTTTTTCTAATCAGAAATGCCTTTTGATCTTTATCCAACAATAGTTCTAATTCAGGATTCTCCATCTCTGAAAGATTGGGATTCACCAGTTCCAATGACATAATCGAATTCTTTAGTTCTGTTACTTTATCACTTTTTTGTTTTATGTAATCATCTATTATCTTCTTTTGTGCACTATACTTTTCTTTTTCCCTTAATGCGTCAGATATCCCACTTGATTCATACTTGCTGATTTGCTCTTCTATATCTTTTAATTCTGTGTTTATCCTTGACTCCTCACTTATTGATTTTTTCAAATCATAAATTTCAAGTGATTTTGCAATATAAGAATTAAAGATTGTATCCTTCTCATTTATTTTTTTGCTGAGGTCTGCAATATCTTCGTCTATAATGCTTAATAAAGAATTGGCATCTAGTGCTAATTCGTAAATCTCCTTCTGGGTATATGCCTGTGCTTTGAAAAAATTTAGGAAATTATCATCGGCCACCTCTGACCAGCTTTCGTTCACATACTTATACAATTTACGCGACTGATTACTCATACTGGAAATATTCGTGACAACTAATTTATAGGAATCAGCAAGTCTCTCAAAATATATCTCCAAAGTAGAGTTTTTTGTAAATACACCTCTCGCTATTCCTTTACCTTTTTCCTTTTTACTTTCTCTATAAAAATAATACTGCTCATTCTTTATCTCCTCTAAATTATCCCCGCCAAACGAACACATACCTCCAACCAGCATACGGATAATAGACGATTTTCCGCTACCTCTTCCACCAATTATTGTATTTAACTGAGGATTAAAATCCACAATTATGTCCTCTTTTTTATTAAGAAGTGTGTCGGTTGCTTTTATGGACTTTATCCACAATTCTGGCTCTGCATCCGGCTTATTGGGACTTTCATACTCATTCCGTACTCTCATATCATAAGATAACAATGCCTGACGCACGCTTTCCAGATTCGGCTTTTGATCCATTTTAAGCCAGGAATAATTTCTTCCGATTCCCCATAAACCATGCTTTGCATCTTTTTCTGAACACGGATTATCAGAAAATGTCAGAAATGGCAATCCAGCTTCTTTTGCCAACGAGTAGGCCTTGTACCATTCTTTTGCTTTATCATCTGAAATTTCCTTGTCATATTTTTCACTTAATAATCTGCATGTCTCTTTTATATCCTTGTTGTTTTCATACACATCCCATACACTCTTATTCACAATCTGAACAGCATTTATATATTTTCTGTCCAAAACCTTTTTGATATTGTCATGGCTGATTTGAGAAATTCCGCTGTAATCATCTATATGGGCAGCTATCACCAATGCTCCCGCCTTTTGCGCCATATCGCATATCTCAAAAATACTCCCATTAGAGGTATTAGCGCTATTTCCCAATTCATTTTTTGTGATTCCTACCTTTGCCAAAAAGTCTCTTACATCAGCTCCCTCACAGTGAACATCAAAAAGGATTAGAATATGGATTTTACTTGAATCACACGATAACTCTACCGCCGGGAAAACTACTATTCCCTCTCCTTCACATATTGCTTTAATTTCATCTATTCCTCTGTAGTCATTATGATCTGTAATCGCTATACACTGTAATCCTTTCCTTTTTACTTCCTCAACCCATTCACTTGGAGTATCTTTCTTCTCCCTGTAGCACGCGCTGCACATTGTGTGCAAATGAAAATCACACTTATACCATCTTAATCCTACGTATCCCATCCTATAAATCCCCCTTTTATTTTACATTTGTACTTAATTCTTTAAAGTAACCTATTTTTTTAAATCTTCCAAGTGTTTCCAGCGCCCCTCAAAGCAAATCGGGTAGCCCCGTAGGTTCTCAAGGCATATCCCCTTTTCCGGAAGACATCACCGGCGCAGGATTTTCTCCATCGCCTTCCCTTTGGCAAGCTCGTCCACCAGCTTGTCCAGATAACGGATTTCACGCATAAGGGGCTCCTCGATTTCCTCCACCTTTACGCCGCATACCCTGCCTTTAATCAAAAACCTGTTTTCATTCGGAGCAGGTGCATTACGGAAAAAATCCCCGTAAGAAATGCCCTTTTCCGGCATTTTGTCCAGTTCCGGCTGGGAATATCCCGTCAGCCAGCATATCATTTCGTCTACTTCCGCTTTTGTTCTGCCTTTTTTCACAGCCTTATTGACAAGGCAGTCATATACCTTATCAAAACTCATTCGATAAACCTTTTCGAAACTCAATAGAATATCCTCCAAAACTTTTTTTGCCGGATATTTAGAACGACGGGGAACACAGGCTTTTATTTCCCATGTCCCCCGGCTCTGCCGAAAGCTTTTAGAAGGGGCTTCCGTTTTTATACCGCAAGAATATCCTTACATTTTTCGTCACATTTTTTGTCAATATCCGCAATAAACTTGTCCGTCAGCTTCTGTGTTTCATCTTCCAGGTTTTTCAAATCATCTTCTGTAATTTCTTTTTTCTTTTCCATCTTTTTGAAAGCATCCATACCATCGCGGCGGATGTTGCGGATGGCGACCTTTGCAGTCTCTGCTTTTTTCTTTACATCCTTGTTGAGTTCTTTTCTGCGTTCCTCCGTCAGTTCGGGGAAAACAAGGCGAATCACCTTACCATCGTTATTCGGATTGATTCCAAGGTCAGACATATTGATTGCCTTTTCAATTGCTTTCAGTGTGCTGGTATCCCAAGGCTGAATCTGAATCAGGCGTGCCTCAGGAACAGTAACGTTGCCGACCTGGTTTACAGGCGTAGGCGTGCCGTAATAATCCACCATAATCTTGTCCAATACATGGGGATTCGCGCGTCCGGCGCGGATTGTCGCGTAGTCGCTTTCCAAAACGGCAATCGTTTTTTTCATTTTTTCCTCATAAGGTTTTGTTAATTCAGCTGTCATGCTATTCCTCCCGTAAAATAATTTATGAAACCGTTACAATCGTACCAATTTTTTCCCCGCCAACTGCGCGGATGATGCTGTTTTCTTCATTCAGCCCAAAAATGATTACAGGTATTTTCTGTTCAAAACAAAGTGCGGAAGCGGCAAGGTCAATCACCTTAAGGTTATTCTTCACAATATCTTCCGAACGGATTACATCAATTTTTTTCGCCCGTGGATTCACCGCAGGGTCATCGTCATATACGCCGTCAATATTTTTCGCAAAGAACAGGCCGTCTGCCTCCAGTTCCGCCCCTCTCAAGGCTGTAATGGTATCTGTCGAAAAAAACGGGTGTCCCAGTCCTGCCGCAAATATCACAACTTCCCCTTTTTCCAAATGTGCCAGCGCACTGTCCTTAGAAAAAAGTTCTGTAACCGTGCCAAAAGGAATCGGCGTCTGCACCACTGCATGGATACCGTTCTGGCGAAATGCATCTGTCAGATATACTGCATTCATTACCGTAGCCATCATACCAATCTGGTCTGCCTTTGTACGGTCGATCGATTCACTCGTCCGGCCGCGCCAAAAATTACCGCCGCCGATCACGATGCCAACCTGCACACCGCTGTCCACGATCTCCTTCACCTGCTTTGCGACCGCTATCACCGTCGGCTCATCAAAACCTGTTTTCCTGTCTCCGGCAAGTGCCTCGCCACTCAGCTTCAACAATATCCTTTTCATATATGCCGGCTCCCATCTATTCTCTATGATTGTTTCCTGTTTTTCTTCACATCGCTAAAGAATGCCGAAGGACTGACATCCGCATAGCACTGTGAACACATACCCTCGATCACCGCGCCGTTGTTGATCTGGACGGACTTCGATTTGATATTTCCCATCACGATCGCCGACGTGTCGAGAATGACAGGACCATGCACATCGATATCACCTTTCACGGCACCTGCGATCACCGCGCTCGTGGCAAATATATTGCCGATCACGACGGAACTCTGCCCGATCTTGACATTGCCCTTGCTCTTTACCTCACCGTTGATCTGCGCGGACTCCGCGTAGATCTCCGCCGCTGCCGAGTTGCCCGTAATGCTTCCCGTCACATTCAATTTGCC
>OFGE01002741.1_pt1 | contig 12622 bp, 10 predicted proteins | sample 1521681 | NCBI WGS metagenome assembly OFGE01 (sample SAMEA3504093, study PRJEB24116) | mouse gut metagenome | biome: mouse gut; feature: mouse-associated habitat; material: faeces | place: Denmark | collected 2011 | reverse complement strand
TTTCCCCCAGCTCCCGACGCCGACATATCTTCCCCTCACTTGAAATCCTTCATTTCCCTCCAAGCTCCTTTTGCAAAATAATCAGCACTTTGACAAGAATAAATAAAAGGAAGCTCAATAACTAAATCTATTCCATATTCAATTGCTAATTGACTTCTTTGCCATTTATCAATAATGGCAGGTTCTCCTCTTTGAACAAAAGAAGAAGACATGACAGCAATTGTATAATCACATTGTGTTATTTCCTTCGCTTTTTGAATATGATAGATATGTCCATTATGAAAAGGATTATATTCAACAATAATACCAAGAATTTTCATTATTCTTCACCTCGTTTCTAGTTTAACATAGTTTATAAAATATTGGTACTTTTAATAAAAAATGAGCTTAGATTCAAGAAAATAAGATAAATTTTGATTGACATATTCAAGACTTTTATATATAATTGGCTATGCGGTGTAAAGGGTGATTTTTTTGAAATGGAGTTTACAATGGATTGTGAAACAAAAGGATGGTCGTTTTTCTTTTGATGAAGGACTTACATTTCCTGATGAAATGTTTCATAATTTATCTCAAATCAATGGATTGAAGGATGTCAATGTTAAAGGACTAGGACGTCTTGATATGAAAAATCGTCAATTATATGTTGATTTTACAATTAAAGGTCAAATGATTCTACCATGTGCCGTTTCTTTAGAAAATGTGGACTATCCATTTACAATTGATTCATCAGCTATTTTCGCTTTTTATAAGCCTAAAGAAGATGAGGATGTTATAGAAGTTAAAAGAGATACTGTTGATTTAACACCAGCAGTTTTTCAAGAAATCATGATGGATGTTCCTATGCGCATTGTGAAAGAAGGCGCAACTTTGAAAACCAAAGGCAATGGTTGGAAAGTATTGAATGAAGAAGATATAGAGCAAGAACAAGAAGATTATATAGATCCTCGTCTTGCGAAACTTAAAGATTATTTTAAGGATAAAGAATAAGGAGGTGTACCTATGGCAGTACCACAAAGAAGAGTTTCAAAAACAAGAAGAAATAAAAGAAGAACACATGATAAGTTAACTGTACCAGCTGTAGTTGTTTGTCCTGAATGTGGAGAATACAAGTTATCTCATAGAGTATGCAAACATTGCGGAACATATAACGGTCAAAAAGTGTTATAAAAACTGCCCCTTATTCGAGGGCTTTTTTTATTGTCGAAATTTTTATAAAAAGGAGAAATCATTATGAAAAGTCGATGTATAAAACTTATTATATTATTGTCTTTGTTTATTATTATTGGTTTTATTTATTTTTATAAAAGTAAAAAAGTAATTTTATTAAATCAACTTACACCATATTCTTACCAAGAAAATTATCAATACTATTTTCAAAAACTAAATCACCAAGAACAAACTATATATCTTGATTTATATAAATGTTTTCAAAATTTCGAAGAAAAAATTGCAATTCGAGATTTGACTCTTGCTCAAATTCAAAAAATATATCAGTATATTTTAATGGATAATCCTTCTCTTTTTTATGTAAAAAATTCTTTTCGGTATATCCAAAAAACAAATGAAATTGAGTTTCAACCACTTTATCAATATCATAAAGAAGAAGTTCAAAAATATAATCAACAAATAGAAAAGCAAACATATTCTATTATTCATGAAGCCAATCAACAATCAAATGATTTAGATAAAATGAAAATTATTTATAATTATATAATTGAAACAGTTCGCTATCAAAAAAATAAAAATGATCAAAATATTATAAGTGTTTTCATAAATAAAGAATCAGTATGTGCTGGTTATGCTAAAGCATACCAGTATTTATTAGTAAAAGTAGGAATAAAAGCAACCTATATATCAGGTATTTCAAAAAATAATATATCAAAAGAAAACTTTCATGCATGGATTATGATACTTTTAGATAATGATTATTATTATAGTGATCCAACTTGGGGTGATGTTGAAGAAAAAGAAATAACACATTGTTGTTATAGTTACTTTTTAATGAATAGTGATGAAATGTTAAGATGTTATCAACCTGATTCATATTATGAAAAGACAATTCATTTTCAAAAAGAATATTATAAAGATATGGGATGTTATATGGAGAGATATGATAGAAGTGTCTTGTCATATGCTATTCAAAGAGCTTCAAAACAACGAATACGAGTGGCTGAAATAAAATGTCAAGATGAACAACTTTATCAACAAATAAAGAACGAAATACAAAATTCACAATTAGGATATTTACTTTTAGAAGAAAATCATTGTTATAATGATAAAATTCTTTTTTCTTGGAATGATTATTTAAGAACGATTGAAATTATTTTTTAAGACATTTTTATAAATAAGGATGTCTTTTTTTATTGAATATAAATTTATATTTATGAAATAAAGAAATAAGAGATAAGAATTATTGAATTAGATAAAAAGAAGTGCTAGAATTATATTGCATAAGAATGTAAATATTCAAAATATTATAAAAATAATAAAGAAGGGAGAATTCAAATGAAAAGAAAAATCATAAGTTGTTTTGTAGCATTATTGATGGTCGTAGGATTAATAACAGCGTCATCATATGCCAGTGCAGAGACATGGGAACAATATCTACAAAACAGATGGGATGAATGTGAAACAAAATTCAGTTCATTGGATAAAACAACAGGATTAAATAAATGGGGAGGAGGAAGTGTCCAACCAGCAGAAGGAGATGGGACAACAGATAATCCATATAAGGTTTATACAGCTGATGAATTTCGTTATGCTATGGAAAATAAAAAGAGTCTTATCTTAATGAAGGATATTGATTTAGGAAGACAGAATTGGATTCCTATTAATTTTGCTTCAGGAACAGAAGAAATAATTATAGATGGAAAAGGACATACCGTTTATAATTTATATGTAACTGGTGCAGGAAGTGCTTCAGCTAATGGTGCAGGATTAGGGTTTATATCATATGTTGATAATCCAAATTTCCATATGAATAATATCAAATTTCGTTTTGCTGAAGTGCGAACAACTATTCCTAATAATACAAATTATTATAACTATGCAGTCGCTATTGCTTATTTAAAACGAGGACATTTAGATAATGTAGGTATAGAGGATTCTTTAGTTTATGGAAATAGATTTGCTGCAGGGTTGTTAACAGGCTGGGATAGTGGATATAATGCCGTTGATATCAGTGGAAACAGGACAAATGCTGAAGGAACAACAATCAATCATTGTCATACAACACGTGTATATACTTATGGTTCTTGGTGTATTGGGAATTTTATTGCTCCATTAAGAGGTGGTGTTGTTACAAATAGTTATGCAGTTGATGGTGTTACAGTATCAACTGCAGGACATTCTGGAGGATTTGTATCTTGTCCAGGATATAACTATGTAGAGAATTGTTTCTGTAATATCACCATGTATGGATACAATCAGACAGCTGTATTTTCTGGAGTATCTCATTTGACAAATAAATATGTGAATTGTTTTGCTTCAGGAGTTGTTGAAGGTGTAAGAGAAGTGGGTGGCTTTGTTGGACAAGGATATGATAGTTCAACACAACCATCATATTATGAAAATTGTTATTCTACAACGATGGTAGGAATGCAAAGCAATGCTCAAAATATGGGTGGTTTTGTTGGAAATGATACAAATTTTTTACATTTTAATAATTGTTATGCAGCAGGAGAAGTAGGGACATTGACAACTGATCCTAAAACTGCTACTAATGTTGGTGGTTTTGCAGGTGTTATTTCAGCAGGAACAACAAATTGTACAAATTGTTTCTATGATAAACAAACAACAGCGATGGCTGAAAGAGTCGTTGGAGGAAGAAATACAAATAATGGAATTACAGGATATCAAACAAAAGAGATCCTAGGGACAAAACAGGAAGATGGAAGTGTCAGTCTACCAGCAGGATATACAGATGATACATGGCTAGCACATGAAGGAATGTATCCACAGCTGAATGTATTCTCAGATGATAGGGAACTGGCAAAGAACTTTTTAGAAGAGGATAGAGATATAGTCAAGGCATATTCAGCAGCATCAGTCTGTACAGCGCTGCTGTATCCATCAAACAGTGCAGACTATACAGATGAGAACTATGATACAGTCAGATCAATCAGATATCTTTTCCCATTCACAAATGATGAATTGGTATCAGACAATTCATTCGAGGTATCATGGGAAGCAGATGATCTGAAATGTCAGATAGAAGGGATGACAAATCTGCCAATCATATCATTGAAATCAGATACATATGCAGTCAAGAGCTTAGCGCCAGGAGTAGGATGGGTAACAGTCAAGGTCAAATACTATCCAAACCCAAAGGATAAAAGCAAGTATACAGTAGGGACAAGAAGACTGAGACTGGTACCAACAACAACGCTATCAGTAGCGACAGCGGCAGGAGTAGACAGTACGATATGGGTGATTCCAGAGGGAGCGAAACCATTAGAAGATGAATACAGGAAATATGATCATCGAGATGATGTGAACTTCTGTTTGGGAGATGCATTGCAGCTAAGCAGTGGAAAGATCCAGAAGGAAGCCTATCCAAAGACAGAAGAAGGAGAAGCATTCAGCAATGTAGCCCTGAATACAGTGGGAGGATTTGTGAATGTAATCATAGAAAAGAAGAATAAGGACAAGTGGGAAGAGATCACACTGACAGAAGAGAAGAAAGAGCTGTTTTTGGGCAAGAGAAATGCAGAGGAGAAAGATCTAGGGGAATATAGATTTTCATATCGCTGGTATGCGTCAGGCCAAGAAGGAGGGGCGCATCTAGAGAGCAGCAAGCAGCTGACAGTATTGAAGACATATAAAGTCACATATGACATGAATGATAAAACGAATAAAGAGATGGTGGATCTAGGAGCATATAAGACAGGTGACACAGTATATGAAATGCCAGAGGAACCAAAGAGAATAGGATATACATTCAAGGGATGGAATACGAAGGCAGATGGAAAAGGGAAGAGCTTTGATGAGACAAGCGAGATCACAGAAGATATAAAGGTATATGCGATATGGGAAGCAGATAAGTATACAATCAAATATGAGAAGGAAGAAGGGGCAGAGGAGATAGAGCAGGTAACAGACAAGCCAATCAAACTGCCAGAGGAGGAGCCAAAGAAGCCAGGACATTCGTTTGTAGGATGGACACCAGATCCAGAGGCAGTAGAGGCATATCCAGAACTGGATGAGAAGACGCTGCTTGATTTGATCAAGGACTATCCAGAGCTGTTTGAAGATGAAATCATCTTCCATCCAGTCTTTGAGAAGAATCCAGATCCAGAGGTAACGGTGAAAGTAGAGAATGTAACCGATCCAGAATCAGAGAAGGTACAAGTGTATGATGAACTGAAGTATACAGTGACAGCGAAGAATAAAGAGGAAGAGACAAGATGGGAAGACATCACAATCAGGAATAAACTGCCAGAAGGTCTGACACTGATAGAAGATAGCATCAAACTGATAGACCCAGAAGGGAAAGAGATCGAACTGAAGGTAGAGGATGTATATAACGAAAAGACAAGAACGATAGAGGTACCAATAGAACTGATAGAGGGAGGAAAGAACTATCAGCTGGTCTATAATGTCTATGTCAATGGGAAGTCAATGAAGGAACAGGATATCCATAATACGATAGAGGTAGAAGGAAAGAATCCAGATAAGAGTCCAACAAAGACAGAGAGTGAGACAGTCCTACCAGAAGGAGGAGAGAAGGTAGAGCTGGCAGATCCAGAACCAGAGATCAAGGTAGAAGTAGAGAATAAGACAAGACCGACAGAAGAGGAAGCGAAGGTTGGAGATGAACTGGAATATCAGATAGAAGTGAAGAATACAAAGAAGGATTCCAAATGGGAAGGAGCGATCGTAGAAGAGAAGATCCCAGAAGGAATCGAGATCATATCAGAGTATATCGAGATAGAGTATCCAGATGGACATAGAGAGAAGATCAAGGTTGAAGAAGTGTATGATAAAGAGAGCAGGACATTGAGGATAGAGCTGGGAGATATCTATGGAGAAGAGGTATACCGAATCATCTATAAAGCGAGAGTAGAGAAAGAAGGAATCGAGATCATAGATAGACCAGTGAAGAGACCAGAGAAAGAGGAAAATGAAGCAGACATATTAGGAGAAGATGTCAAAGACAAGGTGAAGACAGAAGATGAAGCGAGAGTCGATGTATGGCTGTATATGATGGGAGCCTCAATGAGTCTGTATATAACAATGATCTTAAAGGGCTATAAGAGAAGACTAGAAGAACAATAGAAGATAAGAAGCAATATCAAGCTATAAGATATTGCTTTTTTTAATTTTCATAGAACATATTTTTATGTTCTTTTTTATTATTTCCATATATTAGTAAATTGTTAATATTTTAAACAAATTTAAAAAATAAAAATAAAAAAATCTATAAAAAGAACTATACATAAAGGGTGAAAAGTTATATAATAGTGGTACGAAGTGTAATAGAATGTATTAAAGTGTTATAAAGTGGGTGAATATGAGGTGTTTTTTGGAGAATATAGACATAACATTGATGCAAAAGGACGTTTAAGTGTTCCTGCAAAGATGCGTAATCAATGTGGAGAAAGTGTATTTGTAACAAGAGGAAATGATGGTTGCTTAGCTTTATATACCCAAGAAGGGTGGGAAGACTACTATCAAGAACTTCAAGCTTTACCTCAAAAGAAAAAAAGCACTCGTACTTATATACGTCTTATTACTTCTCGTGTTAGTGAATGGGAATTTGATAAGCTTGGAAGAATAAATATTCCTCTTGTCTTAAGACAAGAAGGACATTTAGAAAAAGAATGTGTTATTGTTGGAGTTGGAGATCATGTTGAAATTTGGAATAATGAAGCATGGGATCAATTCTATGATGATAATAAAGATAGCTTTGATGATATTTCTGAAGGATTAGATGATTTTGAATTATAAAGGAGATTAAAATGTTTCATCATAAAAGTGTATTATTACAAGAAACAATAGAAGGACTTCATATTAAAGAAGATGGTATTTATGTAGATTGCACACTTGGTGGTGGTGGACATAGTAGTGAGATTCTTAAAAGATTGACAACTGGGCATCTTTATTGTTTTGATCAAGATCAAGTAGCTATTGATGCAGCAAGAGAGAAATTATTAAATATTTCAGATAATTTTACTATTATTTATTCAAATTTTAAAAATATAAAAAATGAATTATCTAAATATGGTGTGAATAAAGTTGATGGAATTGTATTTGATTTAGGAGTTTCATCACCACAATTTGATGATGGTGAAAGAGGCTTTAGTTATAATTATGATGCTAAATTAGATATGCGAATGGATCGTTCACAATCATTAAGTGCTTATGAAATTGTAAATACATATGATTATAATGATTTGGTTAAGATTCTTTATAAATATAGTGATGAAAAATTTGCTAAACAAATAGCAAGAAGAATTGAAAAACATCGTGAAAATAAGGCGATTGAAACAACTTTTGAATTAGTTGACATCATCAAAGAGGCTATTCCAGCTGCAGCAAGACGTAAAGGAGGACATCCTGCTAAAAGGACTTTTCAGGCTTTAAGAATTGCTGTTAATGATGAATTAAATGTTTTTGATACAGCTTTATCAGATGCTTTAGAAATCTTGAATGTGAATGGAAGAATAGCTGTTATTACATTTCATTCTTTAGAAGATAAAATTTGTAAATATACATTTAATGAAGTTACAAAAGAGCCTGATTTACCTAGAGGGATTCCAATCATTCCTAAAGAAATGCGTCCAAAATTTAAAAAAATAACAAGAAAACCAATTATTGCAAGTGAGGATGAATTAAAAATAAATCATCGCTCTCATTCAGCAAAATTGAGAATTATAGAAAGGGTATATGAAAATGAAGACAGATAGAAAAGAAACAAGATTTGAAAGAATTGCTAAACGATTTTTAATGTTTATTTTTGCAATATTTATTATTGGTGTAGTGGGTTTAAGTTCTTATGAATCAAGTTTAAATATTGATTCTCAAAATATTGAAAAAGAAATTGCAACACTTGAATCTGATATTGATGGATTGAATATGAAAAAACAAGAATTAGAATCATTTTCACGTATCGCTTCAATTGCAGAAAAAAAAGGATATACATATAAACAAAATACTGTTACTGCCGCTGTTGAAGGAGTACAAGCTGAATAATGGCAATTAAAAAAAATAATAATAAGAGTGCAAGGATTATTTTGGTTATCTTTGCACTCGTTATTGTATTACTAGTTTCTAATGTTGTTTATTTAGGAGCAACTGGTAAACATTTTGTAAGTGGAAATGATATTAAGGAATATGCAGATAGTAGAGGCGGAGGACAGAAAGAGCAAATATTGTATGCCAAAAGAGGTAGTATTTATACCAGTGATAAGGAAGTTGTTGCAAGTGATGTTAAAAAATATAAATTATATGCAGTTCTATCTGAATCAAGATTAACTGTGGATAAGAAACCAGCTTATGTTGTAGATAAAAAGAAAACTGCTAAAGAATTATCTAAAATTATTGGAATGAAAGAAAAAGATATTTTAAAGCGTTTGAATAATAAAGGTTATCAAGTTGAATTTGGAAAGTATGGTAATAATTTATCTTCATTAGTTAAAGATAAAATTGATGCTTTAGAATTACCAGGATTAGAGTTTGAAGAGCTTATTACACGTAATTATCGTTATGGAGATTTTGCTTCATATGAGGTAGGATATGCACAGTTAGTTAAAGAAAAAACAACACAATATATTGTTGGACAGATGGGAATTGAAAAAACATATAATGATCAATTAACAGGAAAAGATGGAAAAAAGGTTTATTTGGCTGATTCTAGTAACCATATGTTACCTAATGGTGTTATAAATCAAGTTGATCCAGTATCAGGAAATGATGTGTATTTAACAATTGATAGTGATATTCAGACAGAGTTAGATATTCAATTAAAAAAACTAGCAGATGAAATGAGTGCAACCAAAGCAACATGTGGAGTAATGGAAGCAAAAACTGGAAAGATACTTGCTATAAGTAATTATCCATCATTTGATCCAAATACAAAAGATATGGAAAATTATACAGATTTATTTTTTAATGAAGCTGTTGAACCAGGCTCTGTTTTTAAAGCTTTTGTTTATGCAAATGGTTTAACTGATGGAACATTAGATGTGAAAAAGAAATATAAATCTGGAAAATATAATTATACAGTCAATGGAAGACTTATTCATGCGATTAAAGACCACAACCAGGGTAAAGGTTGGGGAAATATAACTTATGAACAAGGATTTTATAAATCAAGTAATACAGCTATTTGTTATATTTTAGATCAATTTATTGATAAAGAGTCGTTAATACAAGACTTTGCTGATTTACAATTATTTAAGACAAGTACAGTTGATGGTATTAAATCTTCATCAGGAGTAGCTGGTTTTAGAGGAACAAATAAGAGATTAGAGTGGTTAACAACTGGATTTGGGCAAGGTTCAACAGTAACTGGATTACAATTATTGAGAGGGTATAGTGCTTTTGCAAATGATGGAAAAACAGTTGAGCCATATTTGGTAGAAAAGGTTGTAAGTCCTGAAACTAATGAAGTTGTTTATCAAGCTCAAACAAAATATTCTAAAAAAATATATTCTACTGAAGCTGTTAATCAAATGAAAGATTTAATGAGTGGTGTTGTGAATAAACAAGGAAGTACAGGATATAAATACCATATGGATGATATTCATTTAATTGGTAAAACTGGGACAGGACAAGTACCAAAAGATGGAGGGTATATGAAAGATTTTAATACTCATGGTTTTGTTGGTTTAGCTCCATATGATGATCCACAAATTATTATTGTAGTATGGTATCAAAACAGTATTTCTGGAAGTACATCTGTAAGTAATATGGTTAAAGCTGTTACAAGAACTGCTTTAAATAAATTAAATACTCAACCAACTAAAAAAGTGGAAACATCTACATATGTTTTAGATTCTTATTTAAACCAAAGTGTTCAATATGCTCAAAATATTCTTACAAAACATCAATTAACACCATTAGTTATAGGAAATGGTAAAACAATATTGAATCAATATCCTAATGCACAAATAGAAGTTTCAGCAAAATCGAGGGTATTTTTACAGACAGATGGTTCGACTATAACCATGCCTTCAATGATAGGATGGTCACGTAAAGAAGCACAAGCTTTTGCAACTATGGCTAATATTGATATTGAATTTAATGGAATTGGAAATATATATAGTCAAAGTGTTTCTAAAGGTGTAAAATTAACACCGAATCAAAAAATTAAAGTTCATGCAAAATAAGGATAAGGAATTTATCCTTATTTTTTATATAGAGGAGTTTAATCATAATATAAAAAATGATTTCATATAATATTGTGGTGATTTCCATGATATATATTAAAATGATTAAAAAAATAAAATGGGTAAATATAATGATGACAATCATTGTTTTTTCTATTGTTATAAGATTGGCTTATAGTCAATTTGTTTCTTATGAGGAATTATCTTTAAAGGCAACTGAGTCTTGGCAAAGAGGATTTCCATTAGAGGCAGCAAGAGGAAAAATATATGATAGTCAACATCAAGTTTTGGTTGATAATTTAACAACATCTTCATTAATTGTTGTTCCAAGTCAGATTAAAGATCCTGTGAACACAGCTTATCATTTAGCAAGGATATTAGAATGTGATGAACAAAGGATATTAGAGAAAGTTAAAAAGAAGGTTTCTGTTGAACGTATTCAACCAGAAGGAAGGCAATTAGGAGAAGAAAAGGCTTATCAAATAGATAGATTAAAGTTACCTGGAGTTTATCTTGTGCAAGATACATTACGATATTATCCACATAAAAATTATTTAGCACAGACATTAGGATTTGTAGGAATAGATAATCAAGGGTTAATTGGATTGGAATTAAAATATGATGAATATTTATCTGGTGTTAATGGAAGTATTAATTATTATATGAATGCTAAAAGTCAAAATATTAATATTTATCCTGCTGATTACATTTATCCTACTAATGGAATGGATATAGAGTTAACAATAGATACACGTGTTCAAGATGTTGTAGAACGAGAATTGAATAATGCTTATAAAACATACAATTCTGATTCTATTTTAGCATTAGCAATGAATCCTAAAAATGGACAAATTTTAGCAATGTGTAGCAAACCTGACTATGATCCTAATGATTATAAACATGCTGATAGTGAAATTTATAACCGAAATTTACCAATTTGGAAAAGTTATGAACCAGGTTCAACATTTAAAATTATTACTTTTAGTAGTGCATTAAATGAAAATTTATTTGATATGGATAAGGATACTTATTATGATAAAGGATATGAAATTGTAAAAGGTGCTAGAATTAAATCTTGGAAAAAAGGAGGACATGGATTACAAACTTTTAGAGAAGTTTTACAAAATTCATCGAATCCAGGCTTTGTTGAAATAGGAAGAAGATTGGGTAAAGATAAATTATATAATTATGTACAAAATTTTGGTTTAACAAAGAAAACAGGTGTGGATTTAACAGGAGAATCATCTGGGATTATGTTTTCTTATGATAACTTTAATGAAGTAGAACAAGCAACTGTGGCATTTGGACAAGGAATTTCTATAACACCTATTCAATTAGTGAGAGCAGTTTGTGCTTGTGTTAATGGAGGATATCTTTATAAACCATATGTTGTTCATAAAATTATGAATTCTAAAACTCATGAAGTTGTTGTAGAAAATCAAAAACAATTAGTTAGAAGAGTCATTAGTGAAGATACTTCACGAAAAGTTAGAGATGCTTTAGAAGGAGTTGTTACAGATGGTGGAGGAAAAAATGCTTATATTGATGGATATCGTATAGGTGGGAAAACTGGTACTGCACAAAGAGCTATTAATGGAACATATGCAGGAAATGGATATATTCTTTCTTTTATTGGGATTGCTCCAATAGATGATCCGGAAATTGTTTTATATTTAGCGATGGATAATCCTAAAAATTGTGTTCAATATGGAGGAACAACTGCTGCTCCTATTGCACGTAAAATTTTGGTTGATGTTTTACCTGCTTTAGGAGTAAAAAAAGTAACATCACAAAGAGAAAAAGCTTATGTATGGACAGATAAAAAAACATATTCTGTTAAAAATTATATAGGATTAACAAGAAAACAAGTTAAGAATGAAAATTATCAGTTTGAGTTTTTAGGTAGTGGTGATTATGTTATTGATCAATTGCCACGTGTTGGGGAGAAAATTGAAGAAGGACAAAAAGTAAAAATTATGTTGGGAGATAAAAATTCATAAGGGTAAAAACTTAGACTCAGAAGGGTTTAAGTTTTTTTGTAATAACTTTTTATAGTTTTCATTCGTTTATTGTTATTAAAATAAAAATATGATATATTGTAAAAGATAGATTTGATTGAGAGGAGTATAACAATGAGTTTTGTTCAAATATTAATAAATTTTATTGCGGGTTTTGTATTGGTTATGGCAGTGATGCCAAAATCAATTGAATATTTTAAGAAACTTAAATTTGGTCAAGTGGAAAGAGAAGAAGGATTAGAATCTCATAAACAAAAGGGTGGGACACCA
>OFGE01002737.1_pt1 | contig 12627 bp, 10 predicted proteins | sample 1521681 | NCBI WGS metagenome assembly OFGE01 (sample SAMEA3504093, study PRJEB24116) | mouse gut metagenome | biome: mouse gut; feature: mouse-associated habitat; material: faeces | place: Denmark | collected 2011 | reverse complement strand
GGGTTTGTTATGCCCTATAACATTTTTTCAATTCTAATTTTAAACAGTTTCTTAAACAGATGTAATATTTAATTGTGGGGTATCAACAGTGATAAGTACCTTGGATAGATCATTAGTGGCATAGACGGTCAATGGGGTGATAGTAGGATACATATTGCTTACGGAGGTGGAAATTGTGTCGCAAAATTCTGCTTCTGTTTCATTGGCAGTTGCCCCGCTTGCCGTACATCCATATCTTTTTGAGTGCGAAAGGATTGATATTCACGATTCGTTGATTAAATTGACGTGTTTGTTGAAATTTTTTTGGATTGATAATGCTGTTCTGTAATTTTGCCGATATAACAAAAAGTTGATTATTTATGGGAAAAAGCCGTAGTAGAGCAACAGAAAGTATAGTCTATATTGTATTGTGGTTTATTGCAATAGGGCTTTATTTGCTTGATATGATCCGTAACAGAGCACAGATGTCAGCTCCGTTGGTCGACATGTCCGTATTGTCGGCTCTGACCCATACCATGTTGCCGTTTTTGATACTGTTTCTTGTAAATAACAATGTGTTGATTCCAAAGCTTATTTTGAGAAATAGGATATTGCCGTATCTGTTTGGGACGGTATGTGTTATCTCAGCAATGTGGGTGTATCAATATTTTGATTTCATACATGTTATAGAGAGTTTGCCTCGCGGAGTGCGACCTGGTCATCATCCTCACATTCGTCCGTTATTGCCGTTGCCTCTGGTCCTGGATTTTACTTACGCGCTTCTTGTTGTGGGTTGCAATCTGGCTATAGCACTTATGTTTCAGCGGTTTGATGACAAGCTTGAGAAGGAGAGTCTTATGAAAGCCAATGCCGAAAGCCAGCTTGCATATCTTAAGAATCAGATAAATCCCCATTTCTACATGAATATGCTTAACAATATTCATGGTATGATTGAGATTGATCCTGATAAAGCTCAGCTGATGGTTATCGATATGTCTCAGCTCATGAGATATATGTTGTATGAGAGTTCAAGACGTATGATTCCATTATCAGAGGAAATCATGTTTCTTAGGAATTATATGAGTCTGATGAGGCAGCGTTTCCCGGAAAACAAGGTGAGTGTGACTTCAGAATTTCCTGCTGATAATGAGATCGTGGGTATTACATTACCTCCTTTGCTGTTTCTTGTTTTTATAGAGAATGCTTTTAAGCATGGTGTGAGTTATCAGGAGGCATCGTTTGTGGCGGTGAGCATAGAGGTGTCACAGCAATCGGTGCGATTCAACTGTATTAACAGTAATCATTCCAGGATATGCGATGATATAGAGACCACAGGCATCGGATTGAGGAATATACGCCAGCGTCTTTCGCTTATCTATGGCGATAAAGCTTCGCTTGAACTGAATGTATCGAGGACCACATATACAGTAAACTTAACTATCCCTGCCCATGCTGTTGAAGACTCTTATAATTGATGATGAGCCCATAGCTCTGGAAAAATTACGAAGTTATGTTGGAAAAGTTCCGACACTTGAACTTGTCGGTGCATGTGGCAATGGTTTTGAGGCTATAGATTTTCTTTCCCAGGTGGATGTTGATCTGATAATCACTGACATCAACATGCCCGACCTGAATGGTCTTGATTTTATTAAGACTCTCTCAAAGCCTCCGATGGTCATATTTACCACAGCTTATTCGCAATATGCAGTGGATAGTTACAAGGTTTCTGCAATTGATTATCTGCTGAAGCCTTATGGGTTTGTCGATTTCAATAAAGCTGTAAATAAAGCAATTGAAGTGTATTCTTCCAGATGCCATCAACACATGGAATCAGTCTCGGTTGACACAAGTGATTCGATATTCATAAAAGTTGATTACCGATATGTACGTGTCGCCTTGGCCGATATCCGTTTCATAAAAGGTTATGGGGAATACCTACAGATTTATATATCTGGAAAGACTTCTCCTTTGGTTACATTAAGTTCTTTTGCATCAATAAGAGGGCTTCTGACAGATGACTTTCTACAGGTGCACCGGTCATATATTGTGAATATGAATCAGGTAGAGCAGATAGAGCGTAATCGGGTAGTGATGGACCATGATAATTTTATCCCTGTAGGAGACAGTTATAAGACCATGTTCCAAGAATATCTTATGTCTCACTCGATAGGTAAGGGTCGCAAGTAGCATACTTGACTGTTCGTTGAAAGAAAAAGGCGATTGGTTGAACATATTTCATCAGTCGCCTTTATTGCATTAATATTGCAGTGTAATTGATAAATGATGAAAATTATACAGCAATGAGGAAACACGTCTTATCAACTCTGTTGGCATTATTGCCGTTGACAGCCTTGTCTCAGACATGGACATATTCGGATTGTGTGGAATATGCCCGAGAGCATAACATATCACTTCAGAAGTCAAAACTGAATGAGCTTTCTTCGGAATATAGCCTTGAAGAATCAAAAGCCCAATGGCATCCGACTTTGGATTTTGCGACCTCTCACGGTTTTTCAAATTATCCTTGGGCGGATGGTAATAAAAATTCCTATAACAGCTCGTATGGTCTGAATGCGGGATGGACTGTGTGGGATGGTGGAAAGCGGGAGAATACGATAAAGCAAAGCAAGCTGCGTACTGAAATCGACCGATTGAATACCGGGGGACTGCTAAGGACTATCGAAACAGACCTTCTACAGATTTATACTAACATTCTGTATGCAAAGGAGGCAATAGGAATATACGAGGAGGCTGTGAAAGTGAGCAAGGCACAGACAGATCGAGCCTTGCAACTGGTAGAAGCCTGTAAAATGTCGAAAGTCGACTATGCCCAGCTTAAATCGCAATATGAACAGGACAAGTATTCACTTGTAAATGCACAAGGCACCTATGACTCCAGGCGAATGGAACTGAAGCAGCTTCTTGAACTCGGCATAGATGCCGAGATCGATCTTGCAGACGTGGAGTGGGATAACGAACAGATTTTGGCTCAGTTGCCACCTATATCAGATACATATGAACTTGCAGTTGCCACCGACCTGAAAATAAGAGGACTTGAAATAGAAAAGTCTTCCTCGGAGCTTGATATCGCAGTAGCAAAGGCCGGGCGTCTTCCTAAGATATCACTGAATGCAGGAGTGGGGACAGGATATTATGCGCCAGGATCATCATTTGGTACAGCCGTAAAGAAAGGTTGGAACGAATCAATCGGGCTTACCCTGTCTATTCCGATTCTTGATAATAAAAAGACAAAGACAGCAATAGCGCAAGCTCGTGTGGCTCAGATTGATGCCCGGCTCAATATAGACCAACGGCAGACCGAACTCGCTCAGATTGTCGAGAACTGGTATATAGACACTCGTTCGGCTCAGTCCCGATATTCAGCAGCAGAAGCCCAATTCGAGTCTGCCAGGCTGAGTGACGAATTGACCAATGAACGGTTTAATCTGGGATATGTCAACCCTGTAGAGCTTATGATATCACATAATTCATATGTCGAGGCTCAGCATTCCTTACTACAGGCGAAATATATGGCTATCCTTGGTCAGAAAATGATAGAATTCTATCGAAATGCCACTGTATCATTTCCTTGAAATAAATAATTATTATTCATATATATGATGAAGACAACAGCAAAGATCCTGAGTGTGACCTTATTATCATTATTTGCATCATGCAGTCATAAGCCTGACACAATACTTGAGACAGTCAAGGCGGAGCGTGGTGAACTTACGGAGACTGTCACAGCGACAGGCACTATCGAATCTGTCACACAAGTCGATGTAGGAACACAGGTGACGGGTATAATCGACAAATTATATGCCGATTACAATACGGTTGTAACCAAAGGCCAGCTTATTGCTGAAATTGAGAAGACACTTCTTCAAAGTGATTTGACAAGTGCAGAAGCCAATGTCGAATCAGCACGCCTGACGTATGAGTATAATCTTGTCAACTATAATCGCGACAAGGCTCTTCATGATAAACAGCTGATAAGTGACTATGAGTTTCAGACCTCCAAGAAGGAGCTTGAAGTGTCGAAGACTGCATACGACAAGGCGAAAGCCGATAAGGTCCGTGCTGCGAAGAACCTCAATTATGCAGAGATATACTCTCCGATTGATGGTATAGTGATCTCAAGAGAAGTAGAAGTCGGACAGACGGTGGTATCGAACATGAATGTTGCTAATCTATATACAATAGCAGATCTTGACAATATGCAGGTGATAGGCAATGTGGATGAGGCGGATATAGGGCAGGTGAAAGTGGGGCAGGCTGTGACATTCTCGGTGGATGCCTATTCCGATGAATTGTTTGAAGGTCATGTCACTCAAGTAAGACTGAATCCTACGGTTGAAAGCAATGTCGTCACTTACGAGGTGGTGGTGGCGGCTCCCAATCCGGATCATAAGCTTATCCCCGGGCTTACAGCCAATCTCATAATCTATACTATGAGTGAGGACAATGTGTTGTTGCTCCCAACAAAGGCATTTATGTTTACGCCTCAAATCAACGATGATGACAACCTTCCTAAGCCGGATGGAGATGCAGGAAAACTTGTTCTCGGAGATGGTCAGAAGTGTGTATGGGTTGTAAAGGATGGACGACTTGTGCCGACAGTTGTGACTGTCGGGGCGAGCAATGGATTAAAGACTGTAATACACGAAGGTCTCTCTGATAATGATGCAGTGGCTTCAGGCTATTCTGTGTCAGCCGGATCGCAGGAAGGTGAACGTTCGGAAGGTGAACGAAGTCCGTTTGCTCCTCAGCCTCCAGGTAGGAACAAGAAAAAATAATGGTTATGAGTATCGGAAAAGAAATTATAAGGATAGAAAATCTACGTAGGGAATTTGTGGTCGGAGGAGAGAAGGTAAAAGCTCTGCGCGGAATATCATTTACTATAAATGAAGGCGAGTTTGTGACCATAATGGGCACTTCAGGCTCAGGGAAATCCACTCTTCTTAATTTGCTTGGCTGTCTTGACACCCCTACTTCCGGAGAGTATCTTCTGGATGAGATTTCAGTCCGGTCTATGAGCAAGAATCAGAGAGCTGTGACACGCAACCGAAAAATCGGTTTTGTGTTCCAGAACTACAACCTTCTTCCTAAGACCACAGCCATAGAGAATGTGGAATTGCCATTGCTTTACAACACGTCGGTCAGTGCTAAGGAACGACGCGAAAAGGCTATTGCATCCCTAAAGTCGGTAGGGTTGGGTGAACGCCTGAACCATAAGAGCAATCAGATGTCTGGTGGTCAGCAGCAGCGTGTGGCTATAGCTCGTGCCCTTGTCAATGATCCGGTGATAATTCTTGCTGATGAGGCGACAGGTAATCTTGACACACGCACATCATTCAGTATCCTTATGCTGTTTCAGGAGCTTCATGCCAAGGGCAGAACTATTATATTTGTGACCCACAATCCTGAGCTCGCGGATTATTCTTCACGAAACATAGTTTTGCGTGACGGAAAGATTGTTTCCGACACAGTTAACAGGACTCCTGCTTCGGCTCGTGAGGCATTTTTGAATTTACCAAAAGAGAATGATTGACATGAATATAGCTAATCTATTGAAAATAGCACTCAAAGCTCTGAATAATAATAAACTCAGATGCTTCCTGACTATGCTTGGCATAATAATAGGTGTGGCTTCTGTCATAACCATGCTTGCCATAGGTCAGGGGTCCAAGAACAGTATCAAGGAGCAGATTTCCGAAATGGGCTCAAATATGATTATGATACATCCCGGGAATATGCATCGCGGAGGTGTGCGACAGAGTGCCGATGACATGCAGACACTTGACGAGTCGGATTACGAGGCTTTGAAGGATCTGCCTGGAATCGCAGCCGTATCCCCGTCTGTGAATTCCGGCGGTCAGCTTGTAAATGGTAACAATAATTATCCTTCGTCAATCTACGGAGTCACACCGGAGTATCTTGATATACGCAGATTCAAGGTCAAGGAAGGCTCGATTTTCACAGAGCATGACATTAAATCCGCTGCCAAAGTCTGCATTCTTGGCAAGACGGTGGTTGACAATCTATTTCCTAATGGCGAAGATCCGGTAGGGCGTGTGATCCGTTTCGGTAAAATCCCTCTGACTGTTATAGGGGTGCTTGAGTCGAAGGGGACAAATTCTATGGGGCAGGACCAGGATGATGTGGTCATAGCTCCGTACACAACTGTGATGAAGCGTATTCTTGCCATTGATTATATCCAGGGGATTTTTGCGAGTGCTGTGGATGAAAACCGCACGGACGAGACCATCGATGCCATAACAGAGGTGCTGCGTACACGTCATAAGATAAAGGAAGATGCAGATGATGATTTTGAAATTCGGTCACAGCAGGAGCTTAGCGAAATGATGAATTCCACAAGCGATATGATGACAGTCCTTTTGGCTTGTATAGCCGGTATTTCTCTCCTTGTCGGAGGTATAGGCATTATGAATATAATGTATGTGTCCGTTACCGAGAGGACACGTGAGATAGGACTGAGAATGTCGATAGGTGCGCGTGGCATTGATATATTATCACAATTTCTTATTGAAGCAGTGATAATAAGTGTCAGTGGTGGTGTTATAGGAATTATGCTTGGCATCATAGCTTCATGGCTCGTAAATGCCATTGCCCATTGGCCTGTTTACATTCAGGCATATTCAGTGGTTCTTTCGTTTGCCGTATGTACTGTGACCGGAGTATTTTTTGGTTGGTATCCGGCAAAGAAAGCTGCCGGATTGGACCCTATTGAAGCCATTCGGTACGAATAGGTTTTTAGGGCGGTTTATAATGTGGAGAGGTTGTTCCGTTTTTCGGTTCAACCTCTTTTAATTTAAGACGGATAAGTTTAAAAACCTAATCATGGTTAGAATTGTTGAAATTTTAATTATGAGAAAGTTTTTTCACGTTTCAGCGATTGTAATGCTGGCATCCGTGATGTCAGGCATGGTACAAGCACAAGCGCAGAACCCCATGGATGAGGCTTCGCGCTATCTCAGACAGCCTTTGCCTGAACGATGGTCGTTCACACCGGACATCATTCAGACACTCCCGTCCGATGATGAATGGTGGAGATCATTTGGCGACTCTACTCTCGATTCATTGATTTCAGTTGGCATCAACAATAATTTTAATATACTTGAGGCCGCCCACCGTAGAGAAATGGCTCGCCTGGCAGTACGTCAGTCGCAGGCAGCCTACTATCCGTCGGTGGGGTTGAACGCCGGATATGCCAGGAATTATGCGATGAGAAAAGGGGCTGACAATTTCTCTTTCGGAGCAGATGTCAATTGGGAGATTGATATATTCGGAAAGATCTCTCAGCAGGTGAAGTCGCGTAAGGCTGGATACGAGGTCTCCAGAGCCGACTATGTAGCCACTATGGTGAGTATGACGGCCGAGATAGCCACTTATTACATAAATTATCGTGTGCTCCAGAATCAGATATCAGTTGCTAACGAGCATATACAATATCAGGCTAAGGTGGTGAAGATCACTGAGGCACGTCATGAAGCCGGCCTGGTGTCGAAATTGGATGTCGCGCAGTCAAAGACGGTGTACTACACTACTGAGGCTTCTCTCCCAAGGCTCAAGGCGCAGGCATCCGAGATGCTCAATGCTCTGTCGATCCTGATCGGGGTATACCCTTACGAGCTTGCACCTGTGTTGATATCGTCATCCACTCTTCCGGAGTATCAGCGTCTGATACCGGCCGGAGTTCCGGCTAATCTGCTGAGACGTCGCCCTGATATAGCAGCCGCAGAGGCTCAGTTGGCTCTGTATGCGGCACAGGTGGGGGTTGCTAAAAAAGATTTTCTCCCAACTCTTGCCCTGACAGGGTCCATAGGTTGGGGGAGTGACAGGATAAACAAGCTTGTCAAGAGCGATAGTTTCACATATAGCATAGCACCTAAACTCTCCTGGACACTCTTTGACGGATTTTCGCGCCGAAACGCTGTGGCAAGTGCAAAGGAACAGATGTTGATGGGCATTGACGCCTACAATCTCACAGTGATGACTGCTTATACCGAAGTCGAGAATGCGATGGAGGCTTATAATGCAGCTCTGGAGAGTATGGAGCTTAACAGAGAGGTGTTCATACAGAGCCGTGAGGCATTCGATATATCCATGGAGCAATACAAGCAAGGGCTTACGGTGTTCACTAATGTGGTAAATGCTCAGATAGACTGGCTTAATTGTGCAAATTCACTTGTTGCAGCTCATGGTGACGCCCTCATAGCACTGGTCGACCTGTATAAAGCCCTCGGCGGGGCTCCTCAATAATGCAAAATCTTATTATTATGGATACTAAAATATTTCTCTTTGCGGCTGCTGTATCTGTTGTCACAATGTCGTGCCGTCATACAGTCTCTAATGATGAGCAATCCGTGGAGACTGTGGATGTTGCACTTCCTCAAGTTGAGTCAATCACGCTTTCGTCGGTTTATCCCGGCGTGCTCACATCCCCGAATTATGTGGATGTTGTGGCTAAGGTCAACGGTCAGATTCTCACCCAGGACTATAACAGCGGATCGTATGTGAAGAAAGGGCAGGTGTTGTTCACAATCGATCCGTCTACCTATCGTGATCATGTGCAGCAGGCTCAGGCTGCATTGACCACGGCAATAAGCACCCGCGACTATGCTAAGACCCATTATGATGCGGTCAATAAGGCTCTCGCAAGTGATGCTGTGAGCAAGATGGAGGTTGTGCAGGCTCAGAGTGCTTTAGAGGAGGCGGAGGCTTCGGTAAAAAATGCCAAAGCATCATTAGCTACGGCTCAAAGGCTTTTGGGATATTGCTCAGTCACGGCTCCGATTTCAGGGCAGACTGCTGAAGGGGAATATGGCATAGGCAATTATGTGAGTGGGGAGGGTGCTCCTGTCAAATTGACAACAATATATGACAACTCGGTTCTGACGGCGGTTTTTGCTATTGAGGATGACCGTTATCATGAGATAGTCAATGCAATTGACAATAAAGATTCTCTGAATTTTGCAAAAGTTCCTGTGATATTTGAAGATCCTTTGCCTCACAGGTACTTCGGCAAGATTTCCTATCTTGCTCCTACTCTCAATAATTCTACCGGTACTCTTAAGGTGAAAGTAAGCATTGACAATGTGTACAATGAACTGAAGCCTGGCATGTATGCAAAAATAGATCTTCCTTATGACAAGATCTCCGATGCTGTCATGGTAAAGGATTCTTCGCTTGGGTCGGATCAGTTGGGTCGGTATCTCTATGTGGTGAATGATTCTGACAGGGTTGTAAAAAAACATGTGACGGTAGGCGATCTTTATCACGATACTTTGCGTGTTGTCACTAAAGGTATCAGTCCTGGGGAGCGTTACGTGACTAAAGCACTCCTCAAAGTGCGTGACGGTATGAAGGTTAATCCTCGGATGATCAATTAATATAACAGGTGTTATGTTATCGAAGTTTTTTATAGACCGGCCGATATTTGCCACAGTGCTGGCAATATTGATGGTGCTGGCTGGGCTTATTACGGTTAAGACTCTTCCGATAGCCCAGTACCCGGACATCACTCCACCGACAGTGATGGTTAGAGCCTCTTATCCAGGAGCGGATGCTGAGACTGTTGCAAAAGTGATAGGGGAGCCTATCGAACAGCAGATCAATGGAGTGGAGGGGATGATGTATATGAGTTCCAATTCCAGTGCAGGATCATATGATCTTACTGTTACATTCGAGAATGGCACGGATCTTGACGAGGCTGCTGTGAAAGTGCAGAACCGTATCTCTCTTGCCGAAGCCACTCTTCCTGCATCAGTGAAGGAGCAGGGCATATCTGTGATGTCCGAGTCGTCCAATATAATATTGTTTATAGCTCTTGAAAGTGATAAGGAGCATAATTACTCGGCTTTGTACCTTACTAACTATGCCCAGCTCAACATAATTGATGAGATTTCACGCATTGAGGGTGTGGGAGGGGCAGGAGCCTTTGGCGGCGGTGAGTACAGCATGCGTGTGTGGCTTGACCCTGCCAAGATGCAGGTGCGCGGTCTCACGCCGGCAGATGTGATGCAGATGATCAGGTCGCAGAATCTTGAAGTGTCGGCAGGGAGTGTGGGTACACCTCCTGTTGCGGCTGATGTTGATTTCGAATTCACTCTTACCGCACAGGGTCAGCTGTCGAGTGCGGAGGAGTTCTCGAACATTATTCTGAGGGCTGAGCCTGATGGCTCGTTGCTTCATCTTAAGGATATCGCGAGGGTGGAGCTTGGGAGCAATTCATATTCCGATATATCGCATGTGTCGGGAAAATCGGCAGGTCTTATAGGGGTGCAACAGCTACCGGGGGCTAATGCTCTTGAGGTGGCGGGTAAAGTAAAGGATAAGCTTAATGAGCTGTCGCAATATTTTCCTGATGGAGTCCAATATCGTGTGATAATGGATACTACGTCATTTGTCACGGCTTCTATTGATGAAGTGCTTGTCACATTTGCTGAGACAACGCTCATAGTTATGGTTGTGATACTGCTGTTTTTGCAGAGTTGGAGAGCTGTCATAATCCCTATGATCGCTATTCCAGTATCGCTTATAGCTACGTTTGCGGTGATGAAGTTGATGGGGTTCTCTTTGAATACCTTGACTCTGTTCGGGCTTGTGCTTGCTATCGCTATAGTGGTTGATGATGCCATAGTCGTAGTTGAGGATTGCTCCAGACTGGTCCAGGAGGGAAAACTTACTCCGCGTCAGAGTGCAGAGAAGGCTATGGAGGAGCTCCAGGGTCCTGTGATTGGAGAGGTGCTGGTGCTTCTGTCAGTGTTTGTGCCCACAGCATTCATAAGTGGGATCACCGGGGAATTGTACAAGCAGTTTGCACTTACGATTGCCGCATCTGTTGCCTTCTCAGGATTCAACGCTTTGACATTCACTCCGGCAATGTGCGCTTTGTTTCTTCGGAAGAAAGAGGATAATAATCCTCGTTTTTTCCTTTACAGATGGTTCAACAAGGGTTATGGTTGGTCTCTTTCCAGATATGTAAGATGGGTAGGCTCGCTGCTGAAGCGTCCGGTAGTGGCGATATGTCTTTATTTCGTGATATGTGCCGTAGCTTTTTGGGGATTTGTTAAATGGCCGTCAAGCTATATTCCAGAGGAGGATCAGGGATATTTCATGACATCGATACAGCTCCCTAACGGTGCGTCGCTTGACCGTACCGACAGGATTGTCACTCAGCTTTCCGACAGTATACTCAATCTTCCGGAGGTGGATAACGTGATAGCTATATCAGGAGAGTCCATGATGGGGGGTGGGACTGGCGGAAACACTGGATCACTTTTCGTTGTGCTCAAGCCATGGAAAGAGCGTAAGGGGGCTGGTCAGAGTGTAAACGATGTGATAGGCAAGGTGAACCGTATCGCATCATCGTTTCAGGAGCCTATAGTGTTCTCCATTAATCCGCCGGCAATTCCTGGTCTTGGAATGACTTCGGGTATGCAGATGCAGATTCTCGATATTAATAATCTTGGAGCGGATGCCTTGGCGGATGCTGTACGTGAAATGCAGGAAAAAGGATCTAAGGATTCCAGGTTCGCTCAGCTTACATCTCAGTTCCAGGGCTCGGTGCCTCAATACACTGTAAAGGTTGACCGAGATCGTGCCAAGATGCTTAATCTTACACTTGAGGATATTTATATCACATTGTCATCATTTATGGGTGGCTCGTATGTGAATGATTTTGTGAAGTTTGGGCGTACATATCAGGTCACTCTCAGTGCTCGTGACGATGCCAGAGGACATGTGGAGGATATTCCGCGGCTGTCGGTGCGTAACAGTAGTGGTGAAATGGTGCCGTTTTCATCGTTTGCCACTGTTGAGCCATCAAAGGGACAGGCAACGGTGAATCGTTATAATATGTATACAACCGCGTCAATCACAGGCACTCCTGCCCATAATGTATCGACCGAGGATTGCATAGCGGGTATGGAGCAATTGCTGAAGGATGCTGTCGGTAATGATTTTGCTTATGCCTGGACCGGGGAGGCATATCAGGAGACGCAGTCAGGCACAACTATATCAATGGTATTGCTGTTTGCTGTCATAATAACATTGCTTGTGCTTGCAGCTCAGTATGAGAGCTGGACCGATCCGTTGGCTGTGATAATATCTATGCCTACAGCTATTCTTGGTACAGTGATCGGATGTATCATAATGTCTCAGTCGATCTCGATATACACTCAGATAGGTATAATACTTCTGTTGGGGTTGTCTGCTAAGAACGCCATACTTATTGTGGAGTATGCTATTGATTTTCGAAAGACAGGAGTGGGGATACGTCAGGCTGCTTTTGATGCAGGGCGCATACGTTTCCGTCCGATTATGATGACAGCTTTGGCGTTCGTGTTCGGAGTCATGCCCATGATCTTCGCCACCGGGGCTGGCGCGGCTTCCAGAGTGGCACTTGGCACTGCTGTGGTCTTCGGTATGGCTATAAATGCTGTGGTCGGGACTCTTTTTGTCCCTGGCTTCTGGGAGCTTCTTCAGTCTTTCAAAGAAAAGTATCTCAGCCGATTGTTTGCGTCATCAACACAGCTTTCCGACGCGAAACCGGAGGCTCCTGCAAAGAAACAGGATACGTCATTATGATAGATTGATCGGCAGTACCGGATGGCTGTATAGCAT